>WOR8_10002877_pt1 | contig 16904 bp, 14 predicted proteins | sample DeeMarSeWOR38_10_FD_19890 | JGI IMG/M metagenome (IMG submission 19890)
GGTAGGGGCGGCTTTCCAGCCGCGGCATTTGATTTCGCGGCTGGAAAGCCGCTCCCACATGGGTATCACTTGTACATTCTGGATAACCAGATATATTAATAAAGGATCTGGATAGGAAAGAATCGGGTTCAGAGAACCCGACTTTGATTCGCCCCTCAAAAAGTCTTGACTTTCAACAATTCTGTGTAAATCTGACGATTTTACAGTGGAGCGGTTGCCATGATAACATATAATTACGATCTACCAAAAATTGAAGAATTTGTTCAGCTAACCGATAAAGAATTGCTCGAAGTCGGCTGCGGCGATGGGCGGCTTACGGCCTTGCTTGTGAACAAAGCGGCAGCCGTCACTGCCATTGATCCTGATGGTAGTCGTATTGAAGCCGCCTGCAAACAGATCAATGACGTAAACTTTCTAGTCGGCTCAGGAGAGAAACTGGGGTTTGCGGATGGATGCTTTGATATCGTTTTGTTCAGTTATTCGCTCCACCACCAGGATTGCGTCAAAGCGTTGTCGGAAGCCAAACGAGTGCTGCGTCAAGACGGCCGTATCCTGATCATTGAACCCACATACGATGGGGAATTCACCCTGCTCGTCTCGGTTTTCGAGAAGGATGAACCCCGCCGACTCCAGCGGACACTGGCCTATATTCATTCAGACACGTTTAATATTTTGCGCCAAGATAGGTATTGTGTGGATCATGCCTATGCGGATAAGAAGGCACTGTATGATTATTTTATGACGAATTACATGACTGAGCCTGATGATCGCGCTGTCGAGAAAATGAATGCGGTTCTGAAAAGCAAAAAGAACGACAGACCGATAATCGTAAAGGACATGGTCACTATCGTGTTAATCGGAAATTAAGAAACGCCCCTATCATTGAGATAAGGACCGTATTTTCGGTCTTCAGTAAGGATATGATTGACAATCCAGTCTTTCAGAAAATTGACAATGCCCATATCCATTAGAATTTCGCCGGCGGCGCACTTTGCCTTTAGCTCCTGAACCTGTCGAATCAGCCGCTCGTGATGCTTTGTATGAACCTCATACTCAGGGAAATCATGGTCTTCCATTAGCTTTTCTTCTCTAGTGAAATGGTCTTCGGTATAGCGAATTAAAAAATTAAGCGTATCTTCCAGCACCAATTTATTCCTTCCCGTGTTTATTTCTTCATATAATTTATTCGCTGTCTGAAATAGTTCCTGATGGTGTTCATCCATCTCAGCAATATGGGTGTTATACTCTTCCCTCCACTGGAATATTGGGATGCTGACCAATTCCGGATTCAAGATCATTCGGATGCGTCTTTCATAGGTTTCAAATAATTTCCAATGCACTATGGGAATATCAGATAGTACCTGCCTCTGAATATTATAAACGTCAGTCGGTTTAATGGCACGCACCTTAAATAAGGCGGGTGTTCCAAAAAGAACATTGCTGACTCCAAAAAAATCACCGGCAATCAATGTTTCGAATACATCGCTATTCAAAAATATTTGTAATCTTCCCTGTTTTACAATTCCGATACCCGAATACTTTTCCATAGGAATCAGTTCGTCAGGCGTGTAGCCTTCTATAGTCATTGCCTGGGCAATTTTATTTTGTATCGGATAAGAGATATCTTCGCTAAAAAGCCAGGTGTTTTGTAAGAAATCTCTTTTCTCTCTAAGGTGTTCCATATCCGTATGCAGATCATTTCGTTTTATAAACTCAAGCAACAAACTGCAAGGCAACCGCAATGCCTTAACAAAATTAACAGCACGATAGGACTCTTTTGCAGGAATCTCAAACAACCCCGCGTTATCCCCGACAAAACCTCCTGCCGAAATCATGCTGTGGATTCCTGCTTCAGATCGGATTTTTTCAACCGTTCCGGTTAAAATTAAATATACATTTTTATTGATCTCTCCTCTTTTGATGAGAATGCTCTCGGGATTGAACGTCATTAATGGATTATTCATCAGCATATTTATCTGATGACTATGAACCGAAGGAAAATATGCTTTCAGATAATTGTCGGCGTAGTTCCAAACATAATCCTGATGGGCCGGTATCAATACATCTACCGTGCCAAAGGGTGCCCCTGAACCGATCTCCTTTTGTTGCCCGGTAAGCTCCGTCGATGTGTGGGCTAAGATAATTTTATCTGAGACATCGTCTTTGAAATCTACGGCTGACCCATGGACCTGTCCGCCGCCCACATCCAGTTTTTTCAAATTCACCCGTGTCAGATATTTACGTTTAATTTGCTCAAAATACTCTTTAGAAATTCCGGGTTCTGAATCATTTTCAGTGATCATGCTTTTTAAGACGTCAAAACTGGCAATATCGGCAAAGTGCGCATAGGTCTGATAGCCGTCCTTATCTAGCGTTCGAAAAACGAAGATGGTTGTTTCAGTGGGATGGGGTGAGAAGATCGGTTTTACCTCTAAGTTATCAATGGCATTCCACTCCTCCGTTTTTAAATCACATACTTCAAAATACTTATGAAAGTTTTCTTCTTCTACGGATACTAACGCAGAAAGTTTTTTGATGACGGTGGAGCGAACCAGGGGGGCGGCAAAATATTTTATTTTGTGGTCTGATCGCATGATGCGGGTGAGTCCGGCAAAATGGTCATCATGGGCATGGGTTTGAAAAACACCTTCTATCTCATTAATACCGATGCCCAGCGCTGTGAGGCTATGCAAGATATGGGGACCTGCATCAACCAAGTAGATTTTACCCTGGAAAACAATGATGCTGGACATGCACGGGCGATTGATGTCCCAACCGTTGCCTTCACCCGAGTGAATTATCGCAAAATATTCTCGATTGATATTGTGAAATCCGAGTGGATACGGCGCTTCATATGTTTCATGAGGCTTTAAATTAAGGTCAACAGTGACATATTCTCCCTGATACTGAAATTCAAATAAATTCAAACGGAGACGACGCACAAAGAGCCCGTTTTTAATTTCCACAGCATTATTGCCAATTATTCTGGAATCAAGCAGTTCCTCGGTGGGCTTAATTTTGCCGAAACGAAATTTTAGCTTCAGGCGCATCATTTCGGCGGCTGTCTGCGGTGATATCCCGGCTGCAATAATCTCTGCTTCGGAAATCAAGCCGTAATTACTGCGATAAATGTACTGCATTTGTGACTTGACTTGTTCTTCGGATCCCATCAATAGAGGTTTTATACTCGTGTTATTGGGATGCCCGGGCAGCATTAATCCTTGCCGATAATACATCTGCAATACAGGAAATTCGGACATGTTGGAAAAAAAGCCATTCTGAACCGAAACATCCGACAGCAAAATCGCATTCGGACCGGTTTCAAAGGTTACCCCATTTTTTTCTCTGGAAACAATTAGGCCTCTCTTCATCAAATGCTTAACACTATCAGCCGGACAACCACACATCAAATAGAAGTTGATTTCTGGTATCTCAATCCAGTATACGCCATTAGTAATTTGAAATTTTGACATATTAGGCATGGGCGTCACCTCTAATTCTTTTCAAGAATCATCTGGTGTTAATGTTCTTCTACGCTTCATTAACTTCTATCATTCTTTGTTTGTTTTTAATTGGAGCTTACATTACCATAATAAAACGTCATTTGAGTTTTCACTCAATTGTGTCCGTTGAGAATCGTCCGTCGTCCGTTGTATTAAAAAGGTATAATTTTTTTGGTGATTTATCAAGGAGTTCAAAATCGACTTTAAAATTTGTCGATTGTCCAATTGGAAAAGACAGGGCGTTATACCCACGGCATTGATTGCGACGTAAAGTCCAGATATCAGATACGTCATCGCCAGCAATGTGGCTAAATTTACCTATACTACAAAATAGCCTTGACTATTTTGTAATATGGGGTAATATGGCCATATGCGCTACATCACATCAAATATTCTCAAAGACTTAGGCAAGAAAATGGTATTTGTTGGGGGACCCCGACAGGTGGGGAAAACCACCCTAGCGAAAGCCATCCTTTCCTCGAATTATCCCTCCGGTCGTTACTTAAATTGGGATTATGACGATGATCGCCAGGATATATTGCAGAAAAAATGGAGTTCAGATCAGAAACTGCTGGTCTTTGATGAGTTGCATAAGTTCCCGCGCTGGAAGACCTGGATTAAAGGCATTTTTGATGTTTCGCATGAATTTCATTCTTTTCTGATAACCGGATCTGCAAGGCTCGATGTTTATCGACGAGGCGGAGACTCTCTGATGGGACGCTATCACTATTGGCGTCTTCACCCCTTTACGCTAGACGAAGTTCCAAAAGAAATGTCTCTCAAAGAAGCCTATCACCGCTTGATGACTGTGGGCGGTTTTCCGGAACCCTTCCTAGATGGCGATGAGCGTGCCGCCAAAAGATGGCGGCGTGAAAGGTTTGACCGGGTCCTTAGAGAGGATATTCGAGACCTTGAATCCGTGAGAAACATCCAATTGCTGGGTATGTTTTTAGATATGTTACGCCATCGAGTCGGTGGTTTGGTTACATTATCCAACCTGGCCGCTGATCTGCAGATTTCTCCTAAAACTGCCAAGGCTTGGCTTGAAGTTTTAGAGAGAATGTATCTCGTATTTAGTGTTCGGCCCTACACAAAATCGTTGCCCAGGACAGTTTTGAAACCTCCAAAAGTATATTTTTTCGATAACGGCGATGTAATTGGGGATGAGGGCGCACGATTTGAAAACTTAGTTGCCTCATCATTGCTTAAACGTCTGCACTTCTTGGAAGACCGCGACGGATATCGGTATGAACTTAGATTTATTCGTGATAAAGAGGGGCGTGAAGTTGATTTTGTTGTTGTCAAGGAAGGCAAAATAGAAGAGCTGATTGAAACCAAATTTTCCGATGAACGTATTTCGGGGTCGCTGAAATATTATGCCGAACGCCTAAGTCCTCCTAAAGCCACACAGATTGTGGCCAATTTGAGGAGACCTTTTGATAGAGGTAAAATTAACGTCATCGGACCGATTTCTTATTTTCAGGATAAGCTCTACCAAATATGAAGGTGTTATAGCCAGGACAGATATTTGCACAGATAAAACCTCCTAATAGACTTTACCTTAAACATCCGGATTGGGAGAATAAAAATCTTTAATCACGAAAGCACGAAAGATAAAAAACACGAAAATAGACGTTTCGTTTTAATTAGCCACAGACCCAGGATTTACCCGGTTAAATAAGATTTGAGTTTAATTTTTTTCGTGGTTGCGAGATTTGCTATTGATTTTATTCTATATCATGAATAACTCCGCCGCTCTGCGCCGGAATTTAGTGCGAGAGCGTAACCACAATCATCAATTTGGACGTTTTCAATCTATTCACGTTGAAAGGAGATTTTTCGTAATGACAACCAGCAAAGAAGCCCTGCTGCAGGAACTGAGAGAACGAACTCCTAAATCGGGCGCTTATTGGGAGAAAGCCAAGCACCTGGTCCCCGGAGGTCTCATGAGCGGAGCGCGCAAAATGGAGCCTTATCCTGTTTATGTCGAGCGCGGTAAAGGCGCTTATTTATGGGACATCGACGGTAATCGCTATATCGACTGCGCCATGTCGTTTGGTGTACATGTGTTGGGCCACGGCCCGGAGGCAGTGCTGAAAGCTGTTCATGAGCAGTGCGAACTGGGGATGAGCTACGGCACACCTCACACCAGGGAGGTGGAATTCACGAGACGGCTTGTCGAGTATGTGCCCTGTGCTGAACTGGCCATGGTCTGCAATACGGGAACCGAGTCCACCATGCTGGCATGGCGCCTCATGCGGGCTGCCAGCAACAAGCCCAAAATTGCCAAGTTCGAGGGTTGCTACCACGGGTGGCATGATTATGCTCAGTGGAGTGTGTTTATTGACTCGAAAACCATGGGGCCGGATGACCGCCCCAATATGACTCCCGGTTCTGCGGGTATCCCGACCGGCGCCAGGGAGACCGTTCTTGTGTTGCCCTTTAACGAAAGTGCGTTCAAGATGATCGAAGAACACGCTCATGAGCTGGCCGGAGTGGCGATCGAACCGGTTATTGGTGGCGGCATGTTGACCGTTGACAAGCAATTTTTACAGAAATTACGGAACGTTACCCGCAAAGCCGGTGTGCTGTTGCATTTCGATGAAGTGATTACCGGTTTTCGGCTGGCTCTGGGAGGCTATCAGGAGTTAACCGGAGTGCTTCCGGATGTAGCCACCTATGGCAAAATCATCGGCGGCGGTCTGCCCGTCGGCGCTGTGGCGTGTTCCAAAGAGATGGTGGCTATTGCCCAGAGAACCGATGACGGATTCTCCGCTGCAGGCACCTTCAGCGGCAATCCCATGACCTTGACCACGGGTGCGGCCATGTTAAAATATCTCCAGGAAAATAGCCATATCTATGATGACATGATGGCCAAAGGCGAATTTCTTCGAAATGGTTTTAATGAATGGGCTGCATCCAAAGGATATCCTTTCTGCATGACCGGCATCGGGTCGATGTTCCAGATTCATGCCAAAACGGAGCTGCCGGTTGTTCCGCGGGATCTATTGGGGCAGGACAAGGAGGCGCTGGCTGAGCTTCAACTTCATTTCCGGCTGAACAACGTACTCCTCCCCTGGATGCATTTGGCATTTTTCTCCGCAGCCCACACTCAGGACGATATTAAAGAGATGCTGCGGGTTTTCAAGGTTTCCGTGGAGGGGGTGATGAGTTCGAAAAAAGAGTGAAAAGACACCGGAGATATAGAAATCTGGTTATCCTGAAAGCCCAAATTAGCCTTAAACCAACTTGTCGGCAGGGGTGGCTTTCCAGCCGCGGCATTTGATTTCGCGGCAGGAAAGCCGCTCCAACATCCGATATCACTCGTACATTAATTAATGCAACATTTGATATTTTTATTCCCACTGATCACAATATTGGGATTAACTGTCAGGTTCTTTTTGTTCTATATTTTGCTTTTCTTTTTCTAATTCCGCCTTGCGTTCGCGTGCATCCAGCAATTGTTTTTTTAGAGCTTCATAGCTTTCCTGGTCAAAGGTGCCCAGTTCCTTGGAGTGCATTCTCCATGTCTGCAAGCAGATTTGCGCATCATGAAAATATTCCTGCGAGAGAAATTCGTCAAAGCATTTTAAAGAATCGTTGACGGATTTTTCATAAAGCTGTCGTTTGAATTCGTCATATTGTTTTTGATCGAATTTCCCGGCATCGAGGGCCGTGCTACGCCATACATTTAACCGAATGCGAGTACTGTAAAACGCATCTTTTTCCAGAGAACTTTTAAGGCGCCAGAGCGCATTGGCCGCCTCTCGTTCTAACATACGCTGTCTTGCTTTCTCTTCAGGACTCGGTTGAGATGCGCTCTCCGGACTGGCGCAGGGCACCAGGGAAGGCACCAGTAAGAGTGCTGTCGTTATGATTAAAATCTTTACGAATTTTAGAAAAAAAAGTTCGGCCATTGTGTTCAAGCCAACCTGCGTTTTTAGTAGGTTAAGAATGATTTTATACAGAAGAGTCTATATTAGTTTTTAGTTTGATCATCTGCTATCAGTTTATACCAAATTCCCTTTTGCTGCAATTTTTTGACAAAAGGCATGTCGGCCGGTGCAAAATCAAAATCGTGAAACTGTTCCGGAGTAACCCACTTGACCTCGGTGTGAGCATTTAAAGCAAAAGATCCTCCAATCCATGTCGTATGATAGGCTATGAGTTTGATGGGACCGCTTTCATAGTGATGCGTGGTTTCACCGAAAAAGCCACCTACGTTCACCTCAATGCCGAATTCCTCTTTCATTTCACGAGCCAGACACTCTCGTGGTGTTTCACCGGCTCTGACCTTGCCGCCGGGAAACTCCCATTTACCGGCGCGTTTGTCTGTCTCTCGGCGCTTGGCGATTAAAATTCTGTCCCTGTTTACTAAAATAGCGGCGGTTACGCGTTTCATGCTTATGTCTTTATGCGTTCGATTTCGTCAATCAATTTCGGAAGTATGGCCAAGGCATCTCCGACAATTCCCAAATCGGCGATTTTTAAAATCGGAGCGTCCGGGTCTTTGTTTATGGCAATGATTTTTTTCGACGAACTCATACCGACGACGTGCTGAACGGCGCCGCTGATACCGACGGCGATATAGAGATCCGGTCCGACGGTGGTTCCGGATTGTCCGACCTGTCGGCTGTGAGGAATCCATCCCAACTCGACTATGGCGCGGGAGCCCGCCAGTGCGCCTCCCAATTTGCGGGCCAGTGCGCGAACCATATCCAGGTTGATGGGATCCTGACAGCCGCGGCCGGCGGACACAATTATTTTTGCTTCATCGATTCGTTCCTTTTCAGATTCTTCCCGGATTTCTTCTATCAGACGCGTGCGGATGTTGGCTTTGCCGAGTGTCACCGGCACATCTTCGATGGTCACAGGGCGGGTGGTGTCCTTTTCGGCCGTGGCAAATACGTTGGGCCTCACAGTGGCCGTTTGTGGTCGTGTATACGGAGAAATAATGGTCGCCATGATATTTCCGCCAAACGCCGGACGGGTTTGGACCAACTGCCCTTTTTCATCAATTCCCAGTTCGGTGCAATCCGCGGTCAGTCCCAGGCGCATCCGGGCAGCCACCCTCGGGGCCAAATCGCGGCCATTGGGAGTGGCCCCATAGAGAAAAATCGACGGTTTCTCTTTAGCGATGACGGTTGAAATAACGGTCGTAAACCCGTCGCTGGTGTAACGGCCGAGCAATTCGTGCCGGCAGCAGAGCACACGATCTGCACCGCAGTGACAAAGGCATTCCAGGCCGATCAGCCGGTCGTCGCCCAGAACCACGGCGCTGAGTTGTTGGCCTAATTTATCGGCCAATCTGCGGCCCTGGGATAGAATTTCATAGGCTACTTTTTTGGGAGCGTAAGCTGCCCCCCGGAGTTCGCATTCGGCCCAGATAAACACGCCTTTGTAGTGGGAAAGCTCTTCAAGAGAAACCATACGGCGCTCGATATCCAAGGCTCCCTGGGGGCAGACATTAATACAGGCGCCGCAGAGCGTGCAACGTTCGTTGACCTGTGCGACGTCATCCTCAACGGCGATGGCTCCAAAGGGACAGGATGTTTGACATAGGCCGCAGGCGTTGCATTTATTGGAGTCGATAATGAGCATAAAAAAAAACAGACGTATTTCAAATTGCTGAAATTTGAAATAGCTTATATAAACTGTTCCTCTCGTAAATAGGCCGCGATCTGCCTGGCAGCGATCTCGGGTTCGAGGCCTTCCAATTTAATTCCGCCCTGTTTTTGTTGAGGTGGAAAGACGCTTATGACCTGGGTAAATGAACCCCTGAGCCCCAGTTCGGTTTCCTCAAGATCTAGGTCGTCGGCGGAAATTTCCCGTAACTCCTTTACTCGCGCGGCGAGAACATCCTCGAAAGACGGAATCCTTCGGATGAAATCCCCTTTGCTGGCCGAAACTACGGCTGGAAGGCGCACTTCAAGCACTTCATAACCGCTTTCGGTTTCCCGTTTCACCCGGAGGCGTTTTTTGGAGGAGGTCAGGTGCATCTCAACGCCATACGTGATCTGGGGTAGATTTAAAATTTCAGCCAGCTCCGGTCCTACCTGGGCGGTGTCACCGTCGATGGCCTGCTTGCCCATCAGGATCAGGTTAACGTCAGACAGCGCTGCTTTAATCGCGGAGGATAGGGTCAGAGCGGTGGCCCACGTATCGGCGCCGGCAAATTTAAGATCACTAACCAAGACAGCCCGGTCGGCACCCAGCTCAAGACAGCGCAGGAGTGCAGACTTGGCTTGAGGAGGGCCCATGGTTATGGCGATCACTTCGGTGTCTTTATGCTCAGATTTTAATTGCACGGCATGATCCAGTGCATATTCGCAAAACGGGTTGAGGATAGACGTTATGCCTTCACGGATAAGCGTTCCGGTTTCAGGATTCACTTTTACGTCTGTTATTTCGGGGACCTGTTTTACGCACACAACGATTTTCATACGCAGGCCTCAAGTGGGAAAGATATTGCCGGGATTCAACAGGCTATCAGGATCAAAAGCTAATTTCATTGCCCGCATTTCATCCAAATGCTCCGGACTATACATCAGCTCCAAAAATTTAATTTTCATTTTACCGATGCCGTGTTCGGCAGAAACCGTACCGTTGAATTCGACTGCCTTGGCGGCGAACTGTCCATAGATTTTCAACCCTTCTTGAAGCTCGCTCCCATTGCGGGGAAGGATATTGATGTGAATATGGTTGTTGCCGATGTGACCGAAGGCCACCCACTGCAAATCGGCCGCGGACAGGCGATCCTTGTAAACCTGCCACATATCACGCAGACGGCTATCCGGAACCGCTAAATCGGTTCCAAGCTTATGAAGTTCCGGATGCTGTTTTTTACGCTCGGCAATGATGGCGTTAATGGTCTCCGGCAGGATGTGACGGAAATCTTTCAGTCGCTGAAGTTCGCGATTCTCATAGGCAGCCCAGGAATCGGATAGAGATGCGCCGTTGCTCTTGATTGTCTCCTCAAGTGCAGTGTAATCCAGCTTATTTGCCATGGGGGCAAATCCAAACTCAAAAAAAAGAGCGGCACCCGCCTGCTCCGGTATTGCCGGCATATCCACTGCTTTGGGGTCTTGCTTCTGCCGTTGCCGCAGAAGATCCAATGCATTACCGGAATAAAACTCCAGAAAATCCAACTGTACGCGCTTTTCATTTCGCAGAGCATCCACAAGGTCAATCGCCTGCTCATCGGAGTCAAGAAATTGGACCACCGACATTTTGTCCGTACGTCTCAGCAATGCAACCGTCACTTCAGTAATGATACCGAAGCAGCCTTCCGAACCGATAAAGAGATCAATCAGATCCATTTGAGGTGCTGCATAAAAGCCGGACGTATTCTTGGTCCGCGGCATGCGGTAGGAAGGTAATGTGATTCTCCGATCATTGCCTCTGGAATCATATACGGTAAACTCACCGCCGGGCGAGGCAAAATATTTACCGCGAGGAATACTCAGTGTTTCGCCATCGGACAACATTACCCGCAGCCCCCTCACCCAATCCCGGGTCGGTCCATATCGAAATGTACGTGCTCCGGACGCATTCGTGGCCACCGTGCCGCCTATTGAAGCGCTCATTTCGGTTGGATCCGGCGGGTAAAAGTAATGGTCAGGATCGTTCTTGAATCTTTGCAATCCGCTTAATGCGGCGGAATCACCGCAGCGGATCAGATCAGGAAAATTTTTTGAGGCAATCTGGGAATTGAGGCTGCGCAGGCTTACTGCGCACTGGGACTGTATCCGCCATTCGGTTGCGGGTTGATCGTAGTAAACGGCCTGCACCCGATCAAAATTTTCAAGTGATATCAGCGCTCCCTTGCAGGGGACACAACCTCCGACCAATCCAGTGCGCGCACCGGCGATGGTCACACTGAGCTTGCGGTCGGACATCTGTTTGAGGATGGCGGCAAGCTCGGATTCGTCCATTGGGAAAAACAGGTAGTCACATGCTTCCGGAGACAACTTTGATTCGTCCGTCAAATAGGTCGGGTATTCATTTTTTATGTGCTCAAATCCATCGATGCGACGAATGTTATCAAAATCAGCCATCGGTGTGAGTTTGGTTGAAATCTCGTGCATTTCGGTGTTGCTTTAACGTCTCTTTATCGTGCGTGAGCATATCAATCGGCTTTGGAGATAACCCGCTTAATTTTTACACCGGCTTCTAATGACTTTTCTGCCGCTCTTGCGTTACGCAGTAAATGCCGTCGCCTTTTCTAGCCGGTTCGAAGCACAAATTGTCGGATAAACATGCGGCCTTACTCAGATCACCGGATTTCCAGCGGTTGATCAGATCCGGCTCGCGGATAAATGGACGGCTCATGGAGATATAATCGGCAACGCCTTCGTCCACAAGGCGTTCAGCGACTCGGAAAGACCGATTGCCTCCCACCAAAATCAGGGGAACATTGATTTTTGCTTTAAAGGCCTTGGCTTCTATTTGAAAATACCCTTCCTTGTCTTCGGTTTTAATTCCCAAACGACTGGGGCTCAGCTTGCCCCCGACCAGTACGCCGCCGCTTAATTCAATCGCATCGATACCATTTTCAGCCAGCATGGTTCCCACCTCGAGAGAATCCTCCAAGGTTAAACCGTTTTCAATAAAATCTTGGCAGTTCATCTTTACCAGCACCGGGTAGTCCCTGCCTACGACCCTTCGAATGGTACGAAGCACGTCCATTAGAACCTTGGCACGATTGCCGATATCGCCGCCGAATTCATCACTGCGCTGGTTGAATGCCGGCGAGAGAAATTGACTGAGTAAATAGCCATGCGCTGAGTGAATCTGAACGCCGTCGAAACCGGCACGTTGAGCCCTTTGGGCAGCTGCTCCGTAAGCGTTGACTACCCTTTGTATATCTTCGGCCGTCATTTCATTGCGGGGACCTTTTGCAAATCCCTCTACACTTGAGGGTGCTATGGCCGTCCGGCCGGTCAGCTTGGCGGAGGCAAAATAACCGGCATGAGCCAGCTGCATAACAATTTTGCCGCCGTATTCATGGACGGCGTGGGCCATGGCTTCAAGCCCCGAAAGCAATTCGTCTTTGTAAACCCCTAACTGCCAGGGTCCAGCCTGGCCTTCCGGACTGACATACGCGTGGCTGCTGATGATCAAACCCACACCACCCTTGGCTAGGTCTGCCATCATGTCAATTAGTTTGGTTGTGCAGGCGCCGTCATCAGCCGCCATACCTTCCCACGTCGCCGAGCGAACGAACCGATTCAAAAGCGTCATGCCATTGATTTCACTGGATTCGAACAATTTGCTCATTTGGTTCTCCTTCTAAGCGTTTCACTTGACACTTGAACTTGTGCCTTACTTTATAATTTTAGCCTGAACAATATAGTCCCATTCTTCAAGAAGTCGTTGCCGGTTTTCTATTACCCATTCAGCCCCGTTTAATTCAACCAGCTCGCCGATGCGGATACACAGCATCTTTAGTTCATCCGCTGTCCCCGGGATGTCAGGCGTTTTCAACAGATGAAACACGTTTTCCAAAGAAAGCTCACTCATCGGCTTCCTTGTTACCGTTTACGGTTCATTTCCTGAATTTTGTCTATGAATGCCCTGTATGTGGAATCCTCCGACTCATGCAGTATTCAGGTAAAAGAAGCGAAGACGTGCCACCAAACTGCAAGATGAGCGATAACGAAGAATATAAAGCCCTGTCTTTCATGATGAAAAACAGGGCTTCGCAAAATAAGGGTCATTATGTATCTCTAGTTGAAACCGTCGCATGGAATAGTACACAAAACCAAATAGCACAGCCTGTTTTTTCAAGTCAAGGTTTAAGATTTGTCCTTGAGAAAAACCTGATCCCGACAAGCGGTAACCGAAGAAATATTTTAATCACGAAAGCACGAAAAATAAATATGACAAAATAGCTGGTAAAAAGGCGTTTGCCGGCCCGCTTGACTGCACATCTTCAATATGGTTGTTTAGAGTCGTTTTCGCCATATTGATTCCGATAAGAATGGATTCAATTTTATCTTCAATCCTATAGAACTTTGAAGGAGCAGGAATGAACCCCTTTAATATTGATCCGCAAAAATGCAACAAGGACGGAATCTGCGTCATGGCTTGCCCGACCAAGGTTATTCAGCGGAAGTCAGCAGATGACCCACCGACGCCAGCGCCTGATTTTTCAGACTATTGTTTGTTGTGCGGCCATTGTGTTGCCGTTTGCCCCACCGGAGCCTTCAGTATGAACTGGCTCAACCCCGACCAGTGTTTGCCCTTCAACAAGGAAAATACCCTGACGCCCGAGCAGGCCGAGCAATTCATCCGTTCACGGCGTTCCATGCGCAATTTCAAGGACACGCCCGTCGAACGACCCAAGCTGGAAAAGTTATTGGAAATCGCCTGTTTTGCACCGTCGGCAAAAAACAGCCAGCCGTGGTATTGGACGGTGGTCGAGGATCCGGCGGAGGTTCGGCGCTTGGCCGGTATGGTGATCGATTGGATGCGGAATGTTATTAAGTCAAGCCCCGAGCAGGCAGAGATCCGAGGATTACCCAGAGTCGTGGCGGCCTGGGATGCCGGCCATGAAAGAATCTGCCGCGGCGCGCCTCACGTTATTGTGGTTCACAGTGACAGAAACTATGGCTTTGGCGCCGAGGACAGTGCTCTGGCCCTGGGCTACTTCGAGTTGTTTGCACCGACCCTCGGTTTAGGATCGTGTTGGGGAGGGTATTTTTACTCGGCGGTCAATGCCTACCCGCCGTTGTATGAAGCTCTGGGACTTCCTACCGGACACCGAGCATTCGGAGCAGTAATGGTGGGTTATCCGAAGCTCACCTATAGGCGCATGCCGCTCAGAAGTAAACCGAGAATTACGTGGCGATAAAGCCAATTGAGCGAAAACGCTCAATGTTTGTGGTCAGTGGTCCGTTGTCTGCCGTTTATAAGCGGAACGAAAAACTAAATTGAGTGAAACTCAATTTGGTATCGCACTACTTAAAACAGCATCGTTGCATATAAAATTGTGTGCATTTTGTGAACCAACATGTCTTATTTAGTGACAGAAAATCAACGGCGAACCCTATGAAATTGTATAAAAGACGGCAAAAGCACAATCTGCAGGGCCACCAGGTCCATACCTCTTGAATCTTGTGGGTGTGTGTCGTATAATAGTTTATCTCGCCGATAAGTTCTCTTCATACGGGCGTAGTGCACCCCACAAAACGGGTCCATTTTTGACCCGCTTTTCAGAGCTACATTGGAGATCTGCATTGAAACGTATTCGACAGCTTTTTTTATTCGTGTTGCCGTTGCTTCTATTCTTAGGACTTTCCACCAGCGGAGAGACGAAACAAAAGACCCGTAGTGCGTTTAATGCCAAGTCTCAAGAAGCCATTTCCAAAAATGTACTAAACCAAAAAATCACGATATTGCCGCAATTGAACAAACTGAATTTTGGTTTGGGCCATCACAATGGCGTTAACTTTTATTTTAGGAAAACCCTCAGCAAAATTTTTTTTCAGGACAAACGCATTGACGCAAAAGTGTCAGATATCGAGTTCAATGACGCTAACGTATCATTGGAGCTATATCATTCCGTTTTGGGTCATGGTGTTGTCACATTTGTCTTCGATGAAGAATTGATTTCAAATGCGTCCGATGAGGACGTTCAAAATATTTTGTTGACCACTATGGGAAATGAGAACAATCAGTACGTATTCGGAAATCCGGCAAGTAAGATTTATGATTTGTATACGTGTCTGCATACCCATGACACCGGCCGATTAATTCGGATGACCAAAGAGGAGGCCGAAACGCGAGGATATCAACCGTGCGGATTTTGCTTTAAAAAGGAACTCTATCTTCCTGATTTGGCCGTTGAAATGGAGATCGAAAAAGAGTGGTCGGCTCGTCTGCGGGAATATGAACCTGTGATGGACGGATCTGAGAAACAAATTTATCTGAGCAATTTAGGCCATAAACTTTTGCAAAATTGGCCATTTCCACTTATGGGATACGAATATTCCTTTCAGTTGATCAAAAGCAAGAGAATGAACGCAATCGCTATCCCTACCGGCAAGATTGTCATTTCCAGCACCCTGATGGATGCCCTTGAAGCCGAGGAGGAGCTGGAAGCCCTCCTGCTGATGGCGATCGCCCACATCGAGAGACGGCATTCACTGAAGCAGTACCATTTAAAATTGAGTGAGGTAAAAAATTCCGAGACTATGAGGAGTTTGGCTAAGGCTGCCAGTTCGGTTGCCGGTGTATTTGCAGGCGGTGGTATGCTTGTGCCGCTTGGCGCGCTGCCTTTTAGAGGAGCGCCCGGAGACGATTCTCCAATGCCGGTATTTGAGAAAGATTTTGAAAAGGAGGCGGATGCCCTTGTTGCTCTGTATTTCGATCTCAATAACAAAGATAAGCAAAAACTGACTGCATTGATAAAAAAATTGCAAATGAATGAACTTTCGCAACAATTAAATCCGGAGTTTGGGGATGAGAAGGTCAATGTATCCTTCAATGGTCGCACCAAACGAGTGGAGAACATTCAATTTAATTATTTTAAAAATAAAAACAGCTTTATTTATAAAGATAACGGTCGAATTCCGGTTCAATTGGATTTTATTTACCAGGCTATTTTCAAACAAGAAAATGAACTGGTGGTATATGTCAGCGATAAATCCCTACTGGATATTCATCATGAATTTAATGGCCACAAATTTGTAAACTTAGTGATTGAAGACAAGCACGGTGAACATGAATTTAAACTGTCCAAGAAATACACTACCGAAGATCTGTGGGGCGTGCAATTGACCTTTGAAGCCTCACCCAAAAATAAGCACCGTTTTATTGATGAAGCAACCAAATTAAGACTGGAAGTCGGCATTCCCAGGACGGCCTCAGACAAGCGGAGTGATCAGCAACTAGATACGTACACATTTTTTCTAGGAAAATTGGATTTTTAACTGTACACAAAAGAGTACATTTGTCTATACAAAAACATAACTTCACAGCGGATCCAAGCAGTTGGAACAATGAACTGAAAACCAAATAACTATTTTAAATTGTTATAAAAAAATTATATTTGGCAAATATGGAACGCTTTTTGCTCATGTATAAATCAGACAACATGACTATTCTTCACGCGTAATACCGAGATCGATATAATGTAAATTTGAAATCCTTTACCCCCTCCCACCTCCTAATTCCCTCCAAAGGGGGAGGAAGCTCGCTTCCTCCCTTCAACCTTTCATTGGAGATCAGGGTCGGGATGCTTCAGCTGGTCGTTTGAGCTCACAGATGTCGTGGAATTTATGTTTGAGTTTATTACCTTTTAACCATTTCATAGACCATTTTGGGGTCCGTCTGTGTGTTAGGCGGACATTTGTTTTTCTGCGGCCCTGTGAGCTCTGCGCTTAGATGGGCGGTGCT
>WOR8_10002878_pt1 | contig 16904 bp, 11 predicted proteins | sample DeeMarSeWOR38_10_FD_19890 | JGI IMG/M metagenome (IMG submission 19890)
GGGAATCTGGAGAGTGGATGGTAAAGATGAAAGGAAGAAAATAAATTTGCTTCCAGATTCCTTATGGTATACTCTATTTTTTATACTATATAAATATTACTCGTAAAAATACTATTATGAAAAAATAACATTATTCCTATAATTCCGATTAATATTTTTCAACTTTTTTAACAGGAGAAAACGAAAACGGACCCATGGGGATTCGAACCCCAGTTACCGGCTCCGAAGGCCGGTAGGATATCCAGACTACCTTATGGGCCCATTTAAATCCTTACAATTGAGAAACTTATTATAAACTTGTCTAAAAAAAATATATTATTTAATTTTTTAAATTGGTAAATAATATTAACATATTATGGTAGTCATTAATATTATTAATAACTATTAAAAACCCATTATTAAAATTATTATTTAAGAAAGTTATAAATAGCATTTAAATTATATCAATTTTTAATTGGATGTGATGTGCCTATTAAGTATAAATAATCAGATTAGAGTATAAGCTTTTAGCTAATTATCTCTTAATTTGATAAGGTGATTGGATAGGGATGTGGATGCAAAATAAAAAAAATATTAAAAATAAGTTTCCCTCAAATAAACACACCAATCTTATAAAAATTGAGGATATTGTTGATAAAATTATTCAAAACAACAAAGAAAAACTAGATTTGCTTAATTCCAAAGAAATTAATATTGAGGATTTCTCTCTAAAAAATAAAAAAAGAGATGCCTTATATTATATTAAAAAAAAGACAAATAAAAAATCTAAAAAAAATAATACAAAAAAACTAGAAGAAAATCTTAAATCTAAACCTAAAAGTGATATTAATAAAAAAAATAATAATAACAATGTAAAATCAGATAAAAAGGAAAATAAACAAACATCCGAAAATAAAAAATTTAATGAAATTAAAGAAAAAAACAAACATATTGATGAAAAATTAAAACCAGAAAAGACTGAAAAACTCCTTAATGAATTTAATGATATTAAGGATAATTTACTACCTTTGAAATCCAATGAAACTGAAAAATTTACTGATCAAAAGCTTATTGAAGATACAAAAAACAAGGATTCAATTGAAAAAAATGATACTATAGAAAAGAAAGTTGATGAATTAACTAAAAAACATGGTTTTATTGATAATAACAAAATCAGTCCGAATGATGATAAAAAAAACAATGATTGGCTATCCTCACCAAAAGAAAATCTGGTAGAATTTAAGAAAAAATATGAAAAAAACCTAATATTTACTGATTTTGATTTACCTGAGGTTAATAAATTAAAGGAAGTCGAAATTAAGATATTAGATGAGAAGATTAAAGAGTTTCCTATTGAAGAGGTTATTGATTATAAAGAGAATTTGCCTGAGAAGGTTGAATCTAAACCTAAAGTTAAAAGGTCTTTTTTTAAAAAGAGGAAATCTGTTGATCAGGATAATTCTGATTTAGTAAAAAAGGAAGGAAATGTTGAATCTTATATAGAAAAATTTTCGGTTGAGGATAAAAGTTTAAAAGTTGATCCTAAAGATAAAAAAATTGCAAAGGGTAGATTGGGTAAGTCTTTGTTTAAATCTAAGAAACCTGTTGAGGAGGAGGTTTCTGATTTTGATAAAAGTGATTCGGAGGTAGGTTCTAAGGCAGATAAGTTTGAGGTTGATAATAAGGAGTTAGATGTTAAGGTTATTGAAGAGAGTAAGACTGATAGATGGAATTTTGGTAAATCTTTATTTAAAAGTAAGAAGTCTGTTGAGGATCAGGTTTTTGGCTTAGATAAAAAGGATTTAGGTGAGGTTTCTGAGACTGATGAATTTGTAGTTGATGATATCAAAATAGATGATGAATTTAAAGATAACAAAGTTGGAAAGGGTAAATTGGGTAAGTCTTTGTTTAAATCTAAGAAACCTGTTGAGGAGGAGGTTTCTGATTTAGATAAAAAGGGTTTAGGTGAGGTTTCTGAGACTGATGAATTTGTAGTTGATGATATCAAAATAGATGATGAATTTAAAGATAACAAAGTTGGAAAGGGTAGATTGGGTAAGTCTTTGTTTAAATCTAAGAAACCTGTTGAGGAGGAGGTTTCTGATTTCGATAAAAGTAATTCAGAGGTAGGTTCTGAGACTGATAAGTTTGAGGATAATAAAATAATAGATGAGTCTAAAGATAAAAAAATCAAAAGAGGTAGATTTGGAAAATCTTTGTTTAAAATAAAAAAATCTAAAGATCTTGATAGTGTAGGTTTGGATAAAAAAAATAAATTTTTTCAATATGAGAATTTAGAAGATTTAATTCCGCAGCATCCTATTGAAGATGAAGAAATAATTGATCAAAAATTAAAGGAAGATACAAAAATAGATGATTCAATTGAAAAAGATGATACCTTAGAAAAGAAAGCTGATGAGTTAGCAAAAAAACATGGTTTTTTTAATAATAACAAAATCAGTCCGGATGATGAGAAAAAAAATAGAAATGATTTGATATTTTCAAATTACGATTTAAATAATAAAGATGTTTTAAGTAAAGATAAAGATGAAATATTTGATGAAAAGATAAAAGAATTTACTGCTGAAGATGTTATTGATATCAAAGAGGATTTACCTGAGAAGGTTGAATCTAAATCTAAAATAAAAAAATCTTTCTTCAAAAAGAAGAAATCTAAGGATCAGGATAGCTCTGATTTAGATAAAAAAGAGGTAAGTGATAAATCTTTAGCAGAAATTGCATTAGTTGATGATAAAAATTTAAAGGTTCCTGAAAAAGAGAAGAAAATAACTTGGAAAACAGGCAAAGGTAAGTCTAAAAAGAATTTTTCCTTTTTATCAAAAGAAAAAATTCCAAAAGATATCAATCAAAAACAAAAAGGTATAAAACAATCTAAATTAAAAAAACCAAATTTCCGTGTTAATTATCTTACACGAAAAAGTGAGAAAGCATTACAAGATGAAAAAATAAAAGATACTCCAGTTAAAATTGATAATAAAGATAAAGAGGTTAAAGGTGAATCTGAGGCTTTAAAACTTGCATCTAAACATTTAAAGGATACTTCAAAATCAGATAATGATAAAAAAACATTATTAGAACAAAAAGAAACACAAGAAAGTTTATTATTTAATGAAGAAAATCCTGACCATGAACATGTTTTTTTTGACGAAGAAGAATCTTCTTCAGGCGGTTGGAGCCCACAGCTATCAAACAAAGCTAAAAAAGCACTTTCTTTACCTAATCTGATTGAAAATGAAATAGGTATTGATAAGCTTAAAGCACAAGATGATATAGAGTTACCTAAAGAAGTACTTCAGACAAAATCTGTTAAACTTACAGACCTTGGCTTTTCTGAGAATGAATGGGAAGAAATGGAGTTTTATTCACTCTTTGAACCATTTGCTTATGTTGAAATACTTCGAGAAAAGGAAAGTCTTGATAAATGTTATTTTCTGGTAGAAAATGCCTTAACAGAAGATGAGGAGAATATCTTAACTTTCATTGAAGAAACCATGGCAAGTATGGTTATTGATACTTTGGATTTTGAAAATAAAAACGAATCTGATTATTTGATATCAAAACTCGAAGAGGTTATTCATGAATATAATATTGATATAGATGAAGAATCTAAAAACAAAATATTTTATTATATCGGTAAGGCTTCTCTTGGGCTGGGAAAAATAGATCCGTTAATGCGGGATCCAAATATTGAAGACATATCTTGTGATGGGGCTGATGTTCCAATCTTTTTATATCATAGGAAATATGGTTCATTAAAAAGTAATATCAAATTTGATGATGAGGAGGAGCTTTCTGCTTTTGTCTTTAAACTTGCTCAGAAGTGTGGTAAGCATATCAGTATTGCTGAACCTATGCTTGATGCTACAATGCCTGATGGTTCTAGAATCCAAATGACTTTGAGTGATGAAATTACTGCAAAAGGGTCAACTTTTACAATTAGAAAGTTCAGGTCAGATCCTTTTTCACCTCCAGATCTTGTTGAATTCAATACAATGTCATCTGAGATGATTGCATTTATGTGGATGGCTGTTGAAAATGGAATAAATACCTTATTTGCAGGTGGAACTGCTTCTGGTAAAACAACTGCTTTGAATGCTCTTACTTTGTTTATACCACGTGAATCAAAAATTGTTTCTATTGAAGAAACTAGAGAGATAAATCTTCCTCATCCAAACTGGATACCTGGTGTAGCAAGATCAGGTTTTGGAGAGGTTGTTGCAGATAGAGTAATTGGCGAAATTGACATGTATGATCTTATGAAGGCTGCTCTGCGTCAGCGTCCTGAGTATATCTTGGTTGGTGAGATTCGTGGAAGAGAAGCTTATGTTTTATTCCAGGCAATGGCAACTGGTCATGCAACATACTCAACTGCTCATGCTGATTCAGCCCAATCATTAATCCATAGGCTTGAAGGTAAGCCGATTAATATTCCAAGAGTGATGCTTCAATCCCTTGATATTGTATGTCTTCATGTTATTACCCGTGTTAAAAATATTAGAGCCAGAAGATGTAAACAGATTATCGAGATCATTGATATTGATCCAACTACTAAGGAGATTCTTACTAACGAGGTTTTCCGCTGGGATCCTGTTGAGGATAGGTTTGTATATTCTGGTAAAAGCTACATTTTAGAGCGCATCAGAGCTGAGAAAGATATGACACGTGAGGAGATGACTAACGAAATAAAAAATCGTAAATTAATTGTGGAATGGATGAATAAAAACAATGTTAGGGAGTTTAGGGATGTTTCTAAGTTGGTGTCCCAATACACTGAAAGTCCTGAAGAAACATTAGAGATGGTAAAGAAAGGTGATAAAAAAATAAATGCTTAAAAAAATAGCAATTTGTCCTGGTTGTCATACAAAAATAGAATGCGAAGGAGAAATAGGTGAAAAAATAAAAGTTGCTTGTCCAAATTGTAGTACATCAGGTCTAATAATTTTTGAGAAAGAGTTACAACAACTTGATTTTTATGCAATTAATGAACCATTTGTTTATGTTAAAATTTTAAAGGATATGAATACACTTGAGAAGCATTATAAGATAATTGAACCATATTTAAATGAAGAAGAACAAAGGATATTAAATTTTATTTGGGATGCTTTGCTCTCGACTTTAAATCAGAGACTTGACGAGGTTGATTTTAAAAAAATTGAAAATTATTTAACAGAAAAAGTTGAACAAGTAATAGAAAGTTATGAAATTACAATTGATGAAACCTCTAAGAAAAAATTATTGTATTACATTAAAAGAGAATCATTAGGATTTGGAAAGATTGATCCTTTAATGAAGGATCTTCATATCGAGGATATTTCTTGTGATGGTTCAGGTGTTCCAATATTTCTGTATCATAGAAAATATGGATCGCTGAAAAGTAATGTTGAATTTAAAAACGAAGAAGAACTCTCTTTTTTTGTAATTAGACTTGCTCAGAAGTGTGGTAAGCATATCAGTATTGCTGAACCTATGCTTGATGCAACAATGCCTGATGGTTCTAGAATCCAAATGACTTTAAGTAATGAAGTAACAACAAAGGGATCGACTTTTACAATCAGAAAATTCCGTGCTGATCCTTTTACTCCTCCAGACCTTGTTGCTCTAAACACTGTTTCATCAGAAATTCTAGCTTACTTTTGGATTGCTGTTGAAAACAGAGTAAATGCATTGATTGCAGGTGGAACAGCATCTGGTAAAACAACCATCCTAAACGCTTTATCTTTGTTTATCCCACGTGAGGCAAAGATTGTTTCAATCGAGGAAACAAGAGAAATTAATCTTCCCCATCCTAATTGGATTCCTGGTATATCACGTTCAGGATTTGGTGAAATTGTATCAAATAAGATGGCTGGCGAAATTGACATGTATGATCTTATGAAGGCTGCTCTACGTCAGCGTCCTGAATATATTTTAGTTGGTGAAATCCGTGGAAAGGAAGCTTATGTTTTATTCCAGGCAATGGCCACTGGCCATGCAACCTATTCAACAGTTCATGCTGACTCTGCTAAATCTCTTATACATAGACTTGAAGGTAAACCAATTGAAATACCTAGAATAATGCTTCAATCTTTAGATATTGTTTCGATTCATGTAACTACAAGAATAAAAGGTAAACGTGTAAGAAGATGCAAGCAGATTATTGAAATCATTGATATTGATCCAACTACTAAGGAGATTCTAACAAATGAGGTTTTCCGTTGGGATTCTGTTGAGGATAAATTTATTTACACTGGTAAAAGCTATGTATTGGAGGGAATTCGAGCACGCTGGGAGATGACAAAGGAAGATATTACAAATGAAGTTAGAAACAGAGCAGAAATCTTAGAATGGATGAATAAAAACGATGTTAGAACGTATCGTGAGGTTGCAAAAATATATTCAAGATATACAGAAAATCCTAAAGAGTTTTTAGAAAAGATAAGAAATTCTGATAATAATAAAATAGATAAAAAAGAGAATTTATCAGATGAAAAATTATTGGAACTAAAGGATAACTCGGATATAGATGATAAGAAATCAAATGAAACATCAACAGTAATAATTGATCAAAAACAAAAATCTAACAATAACAAAAATGATGAATTAAATAATATAAAATCAATTGATGATGCAACAGTATCTCTCCTTAGAAATAATGGAATTTTAACAGTTAAAGATTTAAAGAATACACCTTTAAAAGATATCTTAAAAATTAAAGGTATTCAAAAGAAAATTGCCAAAAATATAAAAAAGGAAATCGAGCAGCAACAACAAGATAAATCAGATAATTTTGAACCAACACCTGAGAAAAATTCTAAGACTGAAGATAAAAATAAAAAAATAAACATTTTTGAAGAAATTGAAAGTATAAATGAAAAAACTGCTGCTTTGCTTTTAGATAATGAAATTAATTCTATTCAAGCTTTATATAAATTAACTCTTGGAGATTTATTAAAAATTAAAGGTATCAAAAGAAAAACAGCTCAAAAGATTATTGATGAGATATATTATAATATTCAGACTAAGGGATTGCCTCTAGATAATGATAATGGAGATGAGATGGGTGCCACTAAATAATTATCAAAAAATGTGTTATAGATGGTTTGGAAGAACTGCAGAAAATATGGTCACGGATAAGTTGAAAGGAGACCTTGAAAAAGCACATATTTCGATACGACCAGGAGCGTATATTTCTTATATATGGGTTAATACTATTTTTGTATTAATTGCTTCATCTGTGATTTTTCTTAGTTTAATTGTGTTGTTTTCCCTTGGTTTATGGTTAACAATAATATTAATTATATTCCCAATTTTAATTTCTGGTTTAACATATTTTTATTTTAGAACAATGCCTGCTAGCAAAGCAAAAGCAAGAGCTAAGCAAATCGATTTACATCTTCCTTATGCATTAAATTTCATATCTGCTATGTCTTCTGCTGGTATTACACCAACAGAAATTTTTAAAAGTCTATCAAAACAAAGAATCTATGGTCAAATTCAAGAAGAGGCTTTATGGATATATCGTGATGTAGGATTGCTTGGGAAAGATATAATATCTGCAATAAAAACTAATATAAACAGAACTCCCTCTGAAAAATTTAAGGAATTTTTACAGGGTGCAATTATTACTGTTCAATCGGGTGGTGCTCTGAAACCATACTTTATGGTAAAATCAGACCAATACACCCAGGAAAATAGAATTTTCCAAAAGCAGCAAATTGAAAGTTTAGGGATAATGGCTGAGGCTTATGTTACAGCTGCAGTTGCAGGTGTATTAATGTTAATAATAATTATCCCTTTACTAATGATTATTTCAAGTGCTGGGCCAGAGCAATTGAATTTTTTATATATTTTTGTTTTTCTTGTTGTTCCTATGATACATTTAGGATTTGCTGTAGTTCTTTCAATGATGACTGCAAAGGTGTGATCAAATATGGAAAAAGATATTGAAGTTGGTAAAAAACAAGGAATATTAAAACGTCTAACACACTCAGGACAGTTAACAAGATTTATGATATATATTGGAGCTTTGATACCAGCTTTAATCTTTATATTTTTAGCCTTATTTTCTTTTTTAAAAATAATTAATCCAATAAATATTGATCTTGGAGATACATCTTTTATTATTGGAACTCCTGTTGATTTTTTACTAATGGCGATTTTTATTTTTACTGGTGTGTATGGCTTTTATGAATTTATGCGATTACATAAAGTAAGAAAAATTGATGAGCGTTTTCCTGATTTTGTTAGAGATTTATCAGAATCAAGACGTGCGGGTATGACCTTTACAAAAGCAATAATGTACTCATCAAATGGTAATTATGGTGTTTTAACACCTGAAATCCAAAAAATTGCTAGACAGATTTCTTGGGGCAGTAGTGTTGATACTGCATTAAATGCATTTGCTAAAAGAGTTAATACTAAACTTATCAATAGAACAGTTTCCTTAATAATTGAAGCTAGCAGAAGTGGAGGAAATGTTGCTGATGTTTTAGATGCTGCTTCTAAAGATGCTCGGGAAATAAAGTTAATTGAATCTGAGAGACGGGCAAGCATGCTAACATATGTTGCTATTGTATATGTTGGATTGGGTGTGTTTTTACTAATAATACTTGTTTTATGTAAAAGTCTTATTCCAAGTATGCTTGGTGAAGGGAGTGCACAGGCTTCTTCGGCATATGGAACTGTTGGTATAGGTGGAGGAGGTGGTATAAAAGCAGAGGATGTCACAGGATTATTTTTTTATGCATCTATTGTTCAAAGTTTTGGGATGGGCCTTGTTACAGGAGTTTTTGAAGAAGGAAATGTAATATCAGGTGTAAAGCATACTTTTATTATGATGCTAATTACATGGATATTATTTAAAGTAATAATTATGGGAATTTAAACATTTAAAAAGATACTAAAACATCTAAAAATCAATTGGTAAAGTTTTAAATATATTATATATAATCTTTGCAAATGTTTATACAATGATTTCTACTTTATCTTACAAATATATACATCGATTTCTAATTTTATTATTAATATTTTTAATTGTTTTTTCTTTTACAAATTATGCATTTGCAGAAAATAATAGCGTTATCATAGAATTTTTTTATGCTGATGGGTGTGATCATTGTGAGGAAAAGATACCAGTAGTAGATGATATTGAGGAGCATTATAAAGGAAATGTATCAATTATAAGATACTCTATTGAAATTTATGAAAATAGACAAAAATTTTTCCAGTATAATTTTAATACAACACCAGGTGTTGTTGTTAAAAACGAAACATCTGGAAAATATTTATTATTTCCATATGAAATTATTACATTTGAAAACATAAAAAATGCAACTGATTATTATCTTGCTGGAAATGATTCAATTAAACCTCCCATTCCTGTTAAAAATACAACATTTTGTTTCTTAGGATTCTGTTTTGACGTATCAAAACTATCACTTCCAGTTCTGACTGTTGCTATGGCTTTTCTTGATAGTTTTAACCCATGTGCGTTTTTTATTTTGATATTTTTGCTAAATCTGCTGATATATGTACGATCAAGAAAAAGAATGCTTTTGATAGGTGGAATTTTTATCTTTTTTTCAGCTTTTATTTATTTTCTTCTAATGTCAGCAATACTAAATGTAATAATATTTATTGAACAACAGTTTATAATAAGAGTTATTGCTGGTAGTTTTGCACTTGTTTTTGGCATTCTTAATATAAAGGATTTCTTCTTTTTTAAAAAAGGAATTTCACTAAGTATTTCTGATGAAAAAAAATCAGATCTTTTTAAAAGAATGAGAAAAATTGTAAAAACACCATTTTTACCAGCTATGATTATTGGAACAATTGCTCTTGCTATTTTTGCAAATACCTATGAGCTCTTATGTTCTCTAGGACTGCCATTGGTTTATACAGCTGAACTAACAACCCATAATCTTGATAATTTTCAATATTATATTTATTTGATATTTTACAATTTGATATATATCCTGCCTTTGTTGGTTATACTTCTAATATTTGTCATTAAATTAGGTGGTAGGAAGTTAACTGAATGGCAAGGCAGACTTTTAAAATTAATATCAGGGATTATGATGTTCAGCCTTGGATTTGTATTATGGGTTAGTCCAGATCTACTGAAAAATGTTTTTGCAACAGCAGGTATCATAATATTAAGTATAATTTCTTCATATCTAATATCTGTTTTTTGGAAAAAATATAAGTTAAATGATTCTAAAACAAAAGATTAAAAATTTTTTATATTTAAAACTCAACTTCCTTATTAAATATATTTTTTAAAATAAATTTTTTTGCCTTATTCATATCTGAATCTAGAAATACTGCTCCAACTAAGGCTTCTAATGCATTTGCAAGATTTGTTGGATTTCTATCGCCATTTTGTTTTTTTTCCCCTTTACCAAAAAATACGAATTCCCCAAGATTTAATTCCTTTGCCTTTTTAGCTAAAAAACTATTGTTTACTAGAGTTGCTCTTCTGCGAGTTAATTCTCCTTCTGAAAAATATCTATTGCCTCTGTAAAGTTGTTCTGCAACAATGAATCCAAGGACGCTGTCTCCTAAAAATTCTAGACGCTCATTAAACTCTAGGGGTGTTTCTGCTTCAAATGCATATGTTTTATGTGTCATTGCATATTTCAGTAAATCCTTGTTTTTAAATTTGTATTTGATCTTTTTTTCTAGTTTTTTCAAACTATTTTCATCCATGTTAAACATCTGTATACAGATACAATATAAATATGTCACTAATTAAAATGAGACATATTCCATTAATTTATTTGCCACATCAGGGTCATCTAGAATATCTAACAATTGTTTTTTATCTTTGAAAGGTCTATTGGCTAGTATTCTTATCGTTCTTTTTTTCCCAATTCCAGGTATTGCTTGTATTGTTTCCTTTGGAGCATTGTTGATATCAATAGGATAGGGAACTGCTGTAATTGATCTGTAACCATACTCTACAACCTTGACATCAAAAAAGGTTTTCAGGTCATGAATGCCAGGAATTCCAATTAACAATGGGTAACTTCCAAATTGTCTTCCAAATGTAAGTTTGCCGTCATATTTTTCTGAATATACAGCTTTTAGAATTGTGCCAGTTGGTAACAATCTTTTAAGCATTGGCTGCTCAATATTTTCTTTAACTTTTCTTTTGAATCTTTGAAAAATATTTTTGTTTTTTATAACATTTTTACTTCCTATCTCATACATCTTTGTTCCAGGGATAGGAATTATTTGACGCAAATTTATTCGTCTGAGTAAGAGATTTTCATCAAGTATGTTTTTTAGAAACTCATAATTTAATTCAAAGGTATTTTTAGATTCACCTTCCAGTCCAAAAACAAAGTTCAATCCTGGTAGAAGCTCAGGCATTCCATTTCGTCCTCTTTTTGAGCCAATCTCATTTAGAAGCTTTATTGCACTTAATACTTCATCTTCTAATGCTTTGAGGTTGTTTTTCTTAATTACAACTGGGTCAACACTCTCAATGCCAAATGCAGCAACATCTCCAGATGTATGGTATTTTACAATGGTTTTGGCAATCTTTTTACATTCTTTTGGATATCTTGCTATTACACCAGGATTTGCATTATCGATATGAAGGGTTTGAAGATTTGGTGCTAATGATCTAATACCTTTGAAAAGCTGCTCTAAGGCCTCCGGATTAGGTCTTGGGAATTCCACTTTACCAGCATCCTTTGCCATATATGAAAAAATACAGGGTTGATTACCAATGCGGAAGTGTCTTACACCATTATCATATAATGCTTTTATTTCGTCTAAAACGTCTGATATAGGTCTGAAATCAGGTAGTCCCTTACTTGGTTCGCTACAAAAGGAACACCCGCCAGTGATACTTCTAGGGCATCCACGATATGTTTCTATTTCTGTTATTAGATTTGGATAATACGGATGTTGTTTTACAACGCGAGCCCCAGAAACTGCAAAATCTTTTAAGAAATGAGCATTTTCTCTGCATTCTTTAGTATCAATATTTGATAGTTTTAATTTATTTTTTAACAGATTATATACAACTATCTCTAGGTCACCTTCGATTATTAAATCAAAGTTAGTTTTTACAAAATCTGTCTCTCTTGTTTTTTTACCACCAGATATACCAAAACCATATCTAGCTGCTGGTCCAGATAGAATTTTAATAGGTTGGGAAAGGAGATTCATTATATTTTTTATCTCATTTGGACTTATAGGAAAACCAGAAAGGTATCTGCCAGGAACAGTCATTCCTGCTATTGTTATAACTATATTTGATTTAGATAGATTAACCATTAAATCATTATTTGTTCTTAATTGGTCGATAGTTACATAATTAATAATTGCTTTTTTATCAAAACTCCATATAGCACCGGCTAGATATCTTGGATATGGGCTTATATATGGAGGAACTCCTAAGCATGTAGGTTCGTCTATATAACCATCAAGTATTGATATCTTTACCATTTTGATACCTAATAAAAACTAAAGGTAATATTTCAATTTTTTTAATAATTTTAACTTAAGAATTATTCAAATAGGAAGCTATTTAAAATTTTAAATGATAACAAGATATAATAGGTATTAGGAGAGATTTTCCCTGGGAGCATATGATAAAATGGATAGTTTTAATCAAGAAATGAATAATACAATATATGAAAATATTAAAAGAGTTAATACCGGTCTGAATGAACTAGATGAACTGTTGTCTGGAGGTCTCCCGATGAACAGTATAGTTCTTGTATCTGGATCACCTGGTTCTGGTAAGACTATACTTTGTTTTCATTATTTAATGAATGGTTTGAATAATGGAGAAAATTGTCTTTATCTGACATCTGATGAAAGAATAGAGAATATCTTAAAACAAGCAAAAGGCATTGGATTTAATTTTCAGCAATGGGTAGAGCAAGGAAAATTAAAATTTTTATATTTGGATCTTGACAAAAGCGATGTCCATAAAAAGATGGATGAAGCAATTAAAACTGGTAATTATTCAAGAGTAGTTTTAGATTCACTTACACCAGTTTCTGAGATTCCTGTTTGGATTAGTTCAAATCGTGAAATAATACCACATGAGGATACTGGTGGAGTAGAAAAATATCCAATAGATTCGATTCCTTCAACAAGAATGCATATACGCCGTATTATGAGTATACTTGGTAAAGAAAATTGTACAGCTATGGTTACATCAGAGGTTCTAGAGGGTTCACGCAGTCTATCTCGTGATTCGATTTCCGAGTTCATGGTCGATGGTATTATTCTTATGGATTTGGATATGACTATGGATCGCAGGAAACTTACTATACGTAAGATGAGAGCTACTAAACATACCTTAAAACCACAAGATATCACAATAACTGAGGGTGGAATAAAATTTCTATAAAGCCTTTTAATTTTCTATATGGGAAAAACTTTTATATCAGTAAATGATGAATACTTGTTGGAGATGGTGTTGGATGCAGAATGATCCTATTGAATCTGTATTAGATGATTTGCTGAAACTTGATGATATTTTAGGTTGCATGGTAGCAAGTAAAACTATGATATCTGTTATGCCTGATCAGAGTAAATTTGATCCTCAAGTAATAGAACTATGGGATATAATTAAAAGAGCTATGGATGATGTTTTTGGTGTGATCAGGGAGTATTCTCAAGCTGGTCTAGGTGAGATGGAATTTAGATTACAGGATTATGAGGTTTTATTTTATATTTTTCCTGATACTGAAAATGCATTGGTTGCAATAATTCCAGCACTAGCCAATAAAGGATTGATTGATGTTGAAATGGAAAATTCCCGCAGAGAAATCCTTGAAATAATGAAAAATCAAGAAAGTGAAAAATTAGCAACAATATAGAATTTAGGATGGGATAAAAATAGCTGAATTTGAAGTAGCAATTGGAATTTCCAGAAAGTGGGATGCAAGGGAGGCTGGTAGAGAGGTTGCCAGAGATACAATTAAAAAACTAGATGCACCACCTAATATTATTCTTTTATTTTCAACAATTCATTATGAAAAATTTGGAGGTTTTGAAGAGTTTTTAAAAGGAGTTTGGGATATTATACCAAATGGAACAATATTAATAGGGGGAACTGTAGCAGGTTTCATTAATAATATGGGTTGTTATGCCAGGGGGGCAACTGCCCTTGGGATTTCTTATAGAGATATGGACATAGTTGTCGGTTATGGAAAAAATACTAAAAGAAATCCGAAAAAGGCAACCAGAAACAGTATAAATATGATAAAAGAGGGATTAAGCAATTCTAAATATAAAAATAAATTTTTATTAAATTTAGTATCCGGACCAGAGATACCTAGTATGCCAGGTTTGGGAAGAAAAAAAATCATTAAATCAGGTTTTGTTAGTAAATTTGCTATGCAGGCATTTGGAATATCACAAAAGCTACTTCAAAAGGGATTAGGACGAGAGGATGAAATTTTTGAACAAATCGCAAATGAATTACCAGACTATCATATTATTTTAGGAGCATTAATGGATGATGAAAGAGGTTTAAGAAATTATCAATTTTTAAATAAAGATGTTTTAACAAATTACACTATAAATTTAGGACTTTCTATGGATATTGATCTAGATGTTTGTACAACTCATGGTATGAAAAAAACCGACTTGAATTTTGAAATTACCAAACTAAACAAAGATAAACATATTATTCATGAAATTAACCACAAACCTGCTGTTCCAGAATTATTAAGACTACTTGATTGGCCTGAAGATTTCTTAAATGATAAAACAATGTATAAAACCATACTTTACTATCCGATATCTCTTAAAAGGGAAAAAAGAGAAGTACCAATTGTTATGCCATTTATTTTAAAAAATTCAATAATGATACCTTGTATGATTGATAAAGGTCCTTCTTCAATTCTTACTATGTCAGGTAATAGTTTAGTAGATGCTATGAAAGAAAATTTATCTTATTTTAAACAAATCAATCCTAAATTTGGAATTGGTACATTTTGTATAACTATTCTAGAAACATTGGGTAATAATTTGAATACTGTACGAGAAGACTTATTAGATTATTTCAAAGATAAACCCTTCTTGATGTTTGTTTGTGCAGGTGAAGGAACATATAATCCAAAAAGAAGCTTGACCTATGCAAACATGTCTTTTAATACTGCAATTTTTGGCGAAAATAAAAATTAATTAAATGATTCTCTAAATTTTGATATAGATCTAATTGCATAAGATGTAGCTAAGATATCTTCCTTTTTTCCTGGCCAGTTAACAAAATAACCTCCATCCCAACTACCATCTTTTCTTTGATTATTTATAAGCCAATTGATTCCATTATTGATAATATTTTTATTTGATTTTCTTGGGGAAATAAGCAGTGAATTTAAAGCTAAAGATGTTCTTAGAGATTTTGAAGGTCTTGGCTTATCAGTCGTATCAATACACCATGAACCGTCCTTATTTTGGTTTTTTTCAATAAATTTGATGCATTTATTAAATCTCTCATCATTTTCTAATCCATATAACTTTAGAGCAGGAAGTATCACATAAGTAGAATAATATGGAGTGTCATAATATATCCAGCTACTCCCCCAACTACCATCTGTTAATTGTTTTTTAAATAAATAATCAAAACCTTTAGAAATATTTTCATTTGAAATATTTAATAAAAGAAGAGAATATAACACATGTCCTGTTATTGAAGGCCAGAATCTATGTTTGATCATTTCTGGGATTCCTATTTCCCAAGAGCCATCATTTTTTTGTTTATTTAGAATAAATTCGATGCATTTGGTTACGTCTTGCTTTAATTTTTCTAAAACTAGTAAACAAGTGGAAGTAGTTTCCATACAATAATTATCTTTATCGTAAGATAAAGTATAACTAAATGATCCATCTTGCCTTTGGGCTTTAAGTAAAAAATTTAATGTTTTGTCAATAAATTTTTTTTCTTTTTCTCCGGAACTAATCACTGCCAATAAAGAATTAGCTGTTTCCCATACCTGCCATCTGGTATCCTTATTTAACATTACAGAGCCGTCTTTTTTTTGATTTTTTTTTAGATATTTAACAGCATTATTTATTGTTTCATTTAGTTTATTTTTATCAAATGAATCCAGAAAATTACCTCCCAATTTTTACAGGTTTTCCAAAGTTTGTGAGTTCATTTAAAACAAAACCATACTTCTTTCCCCAGATTTTTGTTTTTTGTAAATGTTTCATATCAATAGAACCCACATAATTTTTCTTTTCATTTTCAGCTGCCTGCATTATCGCCTCGACAATACATGAAAACAATTTTCCTTTGGGTACATAAGGTATTGGCAAATTATAAGGGAAATCAACATATCCACCATCAAATCGATTTATATCTTTTCTTTCCAAACAAATATCATAAGATAGGTTCGTAGGTTGGGATACATCGATAATAATTGCATTTTTTTTCAAATCTTCGGACCTTAAAAGAGCAGTTGGATGACTTGTGGCTGTTATAATTATATCTGATTTTTTTGTTTCCATATTTACAGTTGTTTTAAAATTGCCTTTTATTTTTTTCTCAAGTTGATTTAATTTCTCTTTCCTTCTGCCAATCAATATTGAATTTTTAAACTTTGGAACAAGAATTTTTGAAACAGCTTCACCTATAATTCCATATGCACCTACAATAGATATTGTTAAATCTGAATAATCTTTTTTAAAAAGCCGAATTGCTTTATCAACTGTATCGCAAGTAACAGCTGCTGTGTAACTGTCACCATGATTAATATATCCTGAATAATCCTTTTGTTTTGAAAGCCATATGCCTCCATCTGTTACAGACGTTGTTAATGCACCGAGTTGAACTAATTCAACATTCAGATTTTCTTGAGCAAAAGTTACAACATCAAGAATATTTTGTCTTATTTCTTCTCTTGGTAAATCCATTAATTCTTTTGCTGTATATTTTATTGCTAAAA
>WOR8_10003150_pt1 | contig 16902 bp, 18 predicted proteins | sample DeeMarSeWOR38_10_FD_19890 | JGI IMG/M metagenome (IMG submission 19890)
TGTCGCCCTGAACACCTGCTCCGGTATCGCCCTGGATACCAGTATCGCCCTGTGGACCAGGAACGGTGCTATCAGCACCAGTATCACCCTGGATACCAGCGCCAGTATCGCCTTGGACTCCAGTATCACCCTGGATTCCAGTATCGCCCTGCGCACCACCACCGCCGCCAACGCCTTTTGCTTCAGCTATTAAAATGCCCATAGTTGCACTCTATGACTTGAACTGTTCCTTTACTAAAAGAGCGGCACCGCTTAATGCAAATGGCGCAAGAAGGAAGTAGCCAATCCAGTAAGGGATAAGAGAAACCAGTAGAACAAACAGGCCAACCCAAAATGAAAAGCACCAGAAACAAGTTATGGCACGGCCAATCATATTAATGCCGTAAGCACGACGCTTTTCATCATATCTAACGCCTGCGTGAAATCTTAGTAGGTGTAGGATGTCCCAAGGCCCTCCCTCTGAGTCATCTACGAAAAGGTTAGTAATTCGCCAAGTGGCGAAAATGAGGATAAGAAGTTCGGTTATATTCATCTGCACGTGCTTTCTGGTAATAAAAAAGACCGGGCGACAACAGTCACCCGGCCCAGTACGAACCAGTTAGTGCATTATAGCACAGCTAGATTGTATAACTCAAGCCGCTAATCGCTTGTCAACCTCAGTCATAATTGCACTGGAAACGCCTGCCCCTATGCCGCTGATGTTTTGAAGGCCGTCATTACCCAATTTCATGGCATCATAAAGCGTGTTAACACCGCTGTTGGCAAGCAGTTCTTTGTGTCTGTTGTTTACGGATCTGCCAAAATCTAATTCGGCAATACGAACCTGTGCCATTGGTGATGCTGGCTGTTCTGGCACTGGATGCGAGAGGTTTGGCGGGGGACCAATTTCTCCAGGTTCCATAATGGGAATGCCAAATGATTGTGCCTTCTGCTGTTTTGCCGCCGCTACCGCCGCTGTCGGATTGTCCATTGATCCTGTTGGCGCTGGTGGCGGTGGCGGTTCTGGCGGTGGGGGATTAAACACAGGCGATGCTTGCGCCTGTCGTGGTGGCGCTGGCGGTAGTGCCTGTGCCTGTGCCTGCTGATTAAATCCAACATTTGGATTATAGCCCTGTTGCTGATCCTGCCAAGGATCTGGCTGATTCTGGAAATTAGGATGCGCCTGCTGTCTATTAGGTGGGCTTACACGGTCGCTTGCTGGTCTTGGCCGCATTTGGCCAAGCTGTGGTTGCGGTCGCTGTGCTGGCGGGAAGCAAGTTCGGCAGTGTGCCGTATCCCTGATAACCGTAAATGGCTTTTGGCATCTGCCACAGATAAATTCCTGCGGCCTAGCCGCAACGTCAGATTCATGGACGTTGCTTATAAATGAGCCATAGCCTATGTAGCCCAGCTTCTCGCGTGTTGCCGCGCCGTGCACCATTCGCTTGCCGCGACTTGGATGTACAAAAAATACGTCTAATCTATTACCGTCTGCCATAAGTGGTTTGTCTCCTTTTGGTCCACAATTACACATCTACATTATCCTCTGCCTTTGCAAAGATTTTATCATACTTTTCTTGCATATATTGTATCAACTCATGTTCACGTCCATTAGCATTCTCTCTTCTAGTACCAGAAACAAAACTGTATATCCATAATTCCTCTGGAATACGGTAGAAATTATTTCCATACCATGCCAGTCTCAACAAATAATCGCAATCTTCCCACGTGGTCATTCCTTCGTCAAAGCCGCCCATTTTGTCATGCCATACTTTTGGAACCAAAATGGTTACACCAGACCACACATATGGTCTATCGCCACTTGGTCGCTTAAGTGCTTTCTTCTGATCGAACTGACCAAAATGACCACGCGCCAGAACAGTGCCGTCCTCTTTTTCTCGTATAAACTCCATTCCAGGTTGCGGCCATGATTCTTTAGGCACAATACTTACGAAGTTGGTGTAGATTGCGGCATCATAGGTCATAAAGTGATTGACACATTCCCGCAAGAATTCGGCATGGTAATAGTCGTCAGCATCCAGAAAAGCCAGCAGTGGCCCTCTGGCCATAGACGCGCCAAGGTTTCTGGCCTTTCCTGGACCATTTCTTCCTGGCACCATCAACCTCCACTTAACAAACGGATAAGCGTCCATTAAATACTTGCTTGGCTTTTCTGGACTATCCCATACAACAATGGCTTCCCAACCTCTAAAAGTCTGAGCTTCTAAACTGTCCAGGGCATTGACAACGGCCTTCTCATGACCAGGACCAACGGGAATAACAACTGACACCATTGGACTGTCATACGAATGAATTGGGTGACTGAAACCGTTAGCGGGATTGGCAACACTGGCGAATGGATGCTTGCCATCTTTCGTCCAGGAATGCCATGATGTCCAATCTGGCTCTTCGTAGCCTTCACGCCCGGATACCGTGCCTTCACCGTGCCGATGTACAAACAAAGCATTTGCCCGTGATGGAATGTAAATACCAGACCAACCATGAGATCCAAGCCGCAGGAACATTTCTGCATCTTCGCTACCCGCACCAAGGGGACAATACCTAGAACGATAGCCACCCGCACGTAAGAGGGCTTTACGGCGAACTAGGCAACAAGTTGGAACTTGATTAGCCCTTTCCATCTGTGCATCAAAGTTAAATGACTGTGGCCATATTCTATGCGAAATTACCTGATGTCGTTCAGTCTGGTATTTCCAGTCCCACGGCATAAACTCTGTACCGTCGGGCAGGGGAACCCGCACGCCAGTATAGGCAAAGCCAGCATTAGGATTCTCTTCTAGCGCAGGAACAAGTGTGGCAACGAATTCAGGCTCTATCTCGTCATCGGCATCTAGGAATACAACGTATTTAGAATCAGCATGTTGCCAACCAACATTTCTGGCTTCGGCTACGCCAGAATTTTCTTGCTGGATAATCTTAACGTGTCCATGTCTTAATGCCCACTGCATCGCCACATCATGTGTCCCATCAGTAGATCCATCGTCAACAACAATAACTTCTTGGATAAAGTTATAGTTTTGATTTACGGCACTGGCAATAGCCTTATCCAGCATATGCCCGTAGTTATAGCAAGGAATCACAATGCTAACTGTCGGCGCTTCAGTAGTCAGGGCAGATTGATAAATGTCGGCAACTGCCGCACAAGCGTTTTCCCAGGTTAAATCTCTGGCAAGCTCTCTGCCGTTAGCGCCAAGCTGATCTCGATACTGCAAACAGTAGCCCAGACCATTGATAGCATCATTTAAGTTGTGTGGCTGAAAGGCGTAGCCAGCAACGCCGTGAGGAACAAAAGTTGGTACAGCGCCCTGATTAATAGTCAGGACAGGTATGCCTGCCGCCATAGCTTCGGCGGGAAGCAGGCCCCAGGTTTCTTTATCTGTAGCAAGAATAACTGCGGCAGATTTAACAATGGTCTGCATCTGCTCATGGGGAATGGCATGACCAAGCACCTTGACGTTATCTGGCATTCCAGGTGCGCCAAACGTGGTGACAAATTCAATATTCGGAAATGCCTTGGCAATATCAACAATGGCACTTGGATCTAGACCGTCAGTTGTGCGATTCTTGCCCCAGAGAACATAACCTTCGTTTTTGTAATCGCCCTGCCATTCGTCCCAGTTTACGCCATGTGGAACAATATGCGGTCTGAAGTGCATATCTCGCTCGAAAGTCTCTGCTACCCAGGCAGAGGGCACTGTTGTTTCTCGCGCCAGCTTGATCGCTCGAACCAAGTCAGCATTGGTCTGGTAACCAGCGTTACTGTATTCTCGTTCAGCGGTCCACAGCAAGCCATGATTATGGTTGACCATCGCTCCTGGATACGCGGCGGCATGTCCAGCGTCAAGATCGTAGGTGGTAGCATTTGTCCCTACTAATTCCACGCCAAACTGCGGCAGGTGTCTGGCATAATTTAGAACCACCTGGGCGATGCCAGAGGCATTCCCGCTAAGTTCTTCTGGATGCGGATACATTCTAACTTTCATAAGATTCCCACTCGTTTTGCTTCCATCCGCATTCTAGTGTTGCCTCTTCCTTGGTGCGATACGGACCACCAAACGTCTTGACCGTAAAGCCGCCGCCAAGTGGCTTCCATATCCGAAACCACCAACCGTGTTCGTCCTCATAAATTTCTCTGTTGTACTCATTCTTCTTCATCAATCAAATCCGCAAATCTATCCTCAACAAAGGCAAGTACGCGCTCTCGCCGCACCCAACCATAACGTTCCATTGTTGCTTCGTCCCAGCTTTGAATATCAGACAAATTATCGACACCAACAACAACTGAAGAAACGCCAATTCTGGAAAGAAGTTCATCGGCAAACCTTTTAAGCGCTTCAGCAAAATCTTCTTCACTCTGCGTCTTTGGCCGTGTAACCAACACGATGCTATTTTCCTTTGGTTGAATTTGCTTTACATATCTGCTCCATTTTGTGTTAAGCACGGCGCAAATCCGGTGCGGAATAATATTTTGCGTGCCGCGCATAATCACATAACCTTCTTCTCCAGCATTTCTTCGCCATGTATATTGTGTCATGTCACTCCATCCAATCGTGTCTAACCTTATAATTTTCCAGGGCATGAGTGCCCAAGAAATCTACATCAGTCCTGCCACCAGGAAATGTAGGATCTACTAACTCTGCTGATATTTCTATATCGCCAGCTTCCTCGTTGTAATACACACCAACGTAGCCCATCCTGCGCAGATCAATAACCTCATTCTCTGGCGTAGCAACAGGTGGCCCAATCGTTTTGGTCGTCATCCACTTAATAAATCGCGCTCTAGAATCATATTCATTTTCTCCTTCAGCAAAATATTCTGAAGGCCATCTAATTCTAAGATCGAGTGGGTCGTGGACGTTGCCCAAGAAAATGCCATTACGTGTCTTTATAAACCCTGTTTTTGCCAACTGTCACCTACGTGTGCCCAGGTATCGAATGATGGTGCCGCCATTGGTATTACAATCCACGGTCTTGGCTTTCCGTAACTTTGAACATGCTTGTCGTTGTACTGATGACAAAACGCTTCTTCTGTTTTTCCCAAAGGAACGTCCTCTGGATACATGCCATAAAACTCGTGAAAGTCTTTACGTTTTAAGTGCGGTCTGTTAGATGCAATATACAGTTCTGTGTCATCTGGTTCTGGATACCAGTATCGTCCATGTAGTCTGGCATAAAAAGAATAAAACGGATCGTCATTTGTTAAGTCCTCTTCCGTGCCAAGGAAAAGCCGAATCCAGCCCACTTGATTTTTGAAATCCATCAAGTCATCGGCAAACTGGCGAACGTCCAGGCTTTCCTGTAAATAATGGTCGTCATCCATCTGAAAAATCAGATCCGTTTCGCAGGCATTAATAAGCATATTGAGGTTAGCGCCAAGACCTCGTTTCGGCCCTTCGAGAACCCTGATTGCATCAGAGCCAAAAATGTCTCGTAAGTATTTATCAAGCCCTGGCTCACCATCGTTACCTATTAAAAATCTACGCGGAAATCCAAGATGATAGTGCAGGTTCGATCCTATCCTGGCGATAGCACCAGCAAGAATCTCTGGCCGATTGTAGGTTGGTATGATGACAGTTATCCCTTCCATAGCTTGTACCCGTTCTCATTAAACCAGTCCTCGCCAATTTCTTCCTGGATCATCATTATTTCTGATGTACTAAGCATGTACATCCACATATCAACCATGCCAGTCTGCACGTGATTTGGGAACAGCATGTCGGCGGCAATCGTACCCTGTTCTTTAGATCGCTCTCGGTTGTTTAAGTACGAAAACTTCTCCCCTAATTCCAGTGCACGATCCAGACTAACCGTTGCCTGCATGAGCATACCCATAAGCATGGGCAGAAGATGTATGCTCTGATAAAAGTCCTCGTACCGGATTGCAGTGTAGTGGTCTGGAAAGTTCTTACGCCACTTGCGCTGTGCGGCGATGTCATGCTGTAACCATCCGCGACCAAGCACAGCTTCTACCGAACTCTTCTCGCCATCTGGATAGCCGTATAACTGCATAATGGAGACAACGATATCTCTTGGATCTCGTATTGTCGCAAAGACTTCAACTAATCCATTGGCCGCATCCTTCTCCAGTTCGCCAACGTAGCCATGTCCCTTAGTCGTAAACCAACTTTTGTTATTGCCTAGCACATAATTTGGCCTGTCTTGCCAACGCCGAATACGGTTTGGTTCGCCAACAAGTTCTGTCGCCATCTGAAACGCCAGCGTACTGGCAGATCGTCTAACACCACCAATGTATAAAAGCATTATTCGTACCAGTCATATCCGCGATCATGAAACCATGTCGGACCAATATGGTCCTGAATGGTTTTGATCTGCTCTTCTGTCAGTGCCGTTTTCCACTGACCTGCCTTACCACTCTTAATATGGCGCTCTGACATAAACTCTGGGTGATCTTCTGTGTAGCCAGCTTTGGCTCGACGCAGATTAGCATTGATATTCCACTTTTGTTCTATCTGCATCGCTTCTGATAACGATATATCAATGCCAATAAACTTGGCAACAGCCTTGGTTGTCACGGCGCGGACAAGAATAAAGTCCTCATACCTAACTGTCATAACTCGATCTTCGCCGCCATTGATTGTCCAACGTATCTCTTCGGTCAGATTGCCCTTAAAGGCATTAGAATGAAAAGCATTCTCGAATGTACCGCCACGAAAGTTCATCAATGACACGGCCACGTCGCGCATATCCCTAATGGTCATGACAACTTTTAACTTAAGAGCAAATGGATCGAGAAAATCTTCCCAACGATGCAGTTTGGCAACAACAATATCATCGCCATGCGCCCATTCGTCTATGTGCTTCTCCCAATATTCAAGCTCGTGATTGCGCGGAAAGATAGGAGCATAGCCAGTGCCAGTGCTTTCTACGATCTCCCGCATCACCTGGAACATGGCAACAGAGCCAGTTCGCATCAGACCGCCACAAATAGCCAACATTACTTTATTCTCCTAAATATTCTTGTTGTATCTACATAGTTCTGCTCGACAACAATCTCCTGGTTGGCTTGGAGCCATTCTTCGACGGCCTTGTTAACGCCAGGGCAGGTTGTGTGTACTGTCTTTGGCGGTGACGGAGGCCAATCATAACAATCATGAAACAAGATGTAACCACCAGGGCGAACATAAGTTGTCCAAACCAAATCTCGAACCACACCTTCATAGCTATGATCTCCATCTACAAACAATAAATCTATTTCAGAATACTCTGTGTACTGTTCCCATGCCCGACCAAGAGCGCCGCTGTCCATTTCGACTAACTGTGTAGTTGTTGCCTGACACTTCGATATATCTATGTCAATACCAATAATTCTGGCAGTAGGATTGCCGTGTCTAAGGCAAACAAGACTAGCTCCATACTCAACGCCAATATTAATTATAGTTGCTGGATTTGACTGATTTTGCTGAAACATTTCATTGGCATAAAAAACCAGTGCTTCACGCTCTTGATCAGTCAACCATCCCTTTGCCGTCTTGTATATCATGTAGTTCCTTTGGTCCTTTTAATTCAAACATGGAAATATCGCCATTTGAATCTCGCCTAACATGCAGGCGCACTATGTACATCTCTTCGTCTAAATTTACAAAGTCAGAAAGAATTGTCGTAATGAACTCGTTCATAGATACACCAAGATCATCAGCCACTTTCATCACGCTGGCGTGAAGTTTTTGGTCCATCCTCATATGAAAACCTACCCTGCTCATGAGCACTCCTTAAAAATGAAGTGGCCGTAGTGTATTCCACAATGTTTCAGTTGGGTGCTGACGAACCAGCAAGGCTACGGCCACAACTGTTACCGCCTTATGCCATCAATCACCCCCTTTGTTAATATCCACTAGGGCCACATTATCATCCTTTCGTGATGCGGGTTAGATCATTAAAAGCGTGACCCTAGTGGTACAATAATGATACCAATGGTGTTGACATTCGTCAAGAAAGTCGTTATCATACTGACGACATGACATTCTCCTAGAGACCTCTTTCGGTTCCTCAGGGGCACCCCTCTCCCTCCTGGCTTGCCCCGCAAGATAAGCCTGACTAGCTGTCATCCGAAAGAGGTTTCTTTCTTTATGTGCTCCCAATAAAAAAAGGCCCAAGGCGTTTTGCCCTGGGCCTCTTTGTTAGGGAGGGTATGTGAGAAACACTAGCTTATGCTAGAGCCAAGCCGCATATTGAGTAGGACTCAGGTTCCTGATGCTAACACCACCATCAACCCAGTATTGGTTATCCGGTGCTGGATCTCTCAGGTTGACAAGTCTCTGATACTTCACGTCCTGAATCTTCCAAGCTAAGTGCGGAGTTCTAAGAACAACCCGTGGATCAGTCTCCATCTTGAGCTTGAAGCAGGTAAACTTGCCATCCATTGACCAAAGCCAGCGGCCACTATCGGTGTACCAAGTCTGTAGACCATTGAGCAACCGCTCCTGCGGCACACTCAACTGATGATCAAGATACTCCCAATAGGTTACTGGCAGACCGCCAATAACGCGGAGAGGAACGTAGTAGATTGAACTGGCATATTCATACGGATCAAGATCCGTAGGATTGGTTGCATTGTTCTCTTCTACGATGCCGTTATCCAGAACAACTGGCAATCGCTTGCCGTTCACGTCCAGGTAAAGACCGTTGCGCATCTGATCGCGCTGGTCGATATTGGCACGAGCGTCGATAATGACACGCGCCTCTGACCCGGCAATAATGGCCATCTCTGGCTGAGTGTTGTACTGAATTGGCCACACGCTTGTCAGCGCACGGAAAGCATTTGGTCGCATAACCAAAACGCCTTCGACCGGACCAATGCCAGTATCTTCAGCAAGATTGTACTGATAATCTTCAGCGGCCTCGACAAACTCAACGATATCGGCAACAGAAATATCCTGGTAGCCAAAGTCAAGAACCAAGCTGTCTGCCGCCGCCATAGCCGCGTTGGTCTCAGCGTCAACCTGTGAGGTTGCAATCTGATTATCAAGGCCAGGGAATTCGATATAGCCGCCACCCGGCATATCGTTTGCCCCGCTACCATCACCAGACCACAGAAGCACAGAGAGCTTGCGCTCCATGTTAACGCCAGCAATTACCTGTTCAGCCTTTGTAACCATGTCCAGCATTCCCTGCTCGTTTAGGCTTGGGGGCATATAAACGCCTGAAGAATCAGGATTGAGAACACTGTTTAACAAAGACAGATCAGTGAAGTCTGAGCGATTGATTTTCTTGATAGTATCTGGCAGTCTGATTGTCTGGGTGTCACGGCTTATATGACCGAATTTAGCGGTCAGCGTACCAGACTTCATGTAGCCAGTTGGCGCGTCGTCACAGGGAGTATTTGGTTCACTGCCAACCTCATCACCGAAACCAGTGATAAACCCAAAGTAGGGAGTCGTCTCGTTCGATGGAAATGCTGGTAGCAACTGCCCCAGACCACGCGCTCTAACGTGTGTAGAAATCAGGGTGTCTGAAAGGCCAGGAGTGTTAAACATACCACCCGGACCATGCAGAAGCGTCCCTGAATGCGCGGCGGCAAGTGCGTCTTTCTGAACAATACTGCCGCTCTTAAGCGCTTTAGCTAAATCGTTAACTGTTTGTGCAAAGGCAGATTCCTGAGCTTCTTTCGATATTTGACCTTGCTGATACAGATCGGCCAATACCTTAGTCTGATCTTGAATCGCCTGTGCGAGTGTTGATTCATCCATAATTTACTCCTTATTGGCCATCCTTTTATTGGCCGTTCTTGTATGTTGCTCGCACGACACCACCCCTGCCGCGTTGCTTGCGCAACAGTTCGTCAATGGAAGGAATGCCAGTCGCATCAGAGCCAATATCGGTGAACTCGGTCTCTTCCGGTTCTGCCTTTCGCAACTTGCGATCTTTGTTGTAATCGAGCTTCGCCTTGTCCTGTCCAACAATCGTCTGGGCGATAATTGCGGATAGACTGGCGGCGGGAGTTTCTTTCACCTTTTCGGCAACACGTTCGTCCTCATTCATCTTCAGAGTATCAAGCTCTTTCCGCATTTCATTGAGTTCATCACGCATTGTAGCAAGAGAGGCATTTACTTCCGCAAATGGCTCAGTTACGCCTTTAATGACTTCCTGAACCACCTCTTCGAGATCGGAGGCAGTGACGTATTGTTTCTCAGCGTCATCTTCCTCCTCATCTTCCATTTCTTCCTCATCTTCTTGCTTTTTTTCTTCCTCTTCGTCGTCCTCGGATTCCTCTTGCTTTACTTCTTCTTCGATAACAGCTTCTTCCTCAACGGTAGTTTCTTCTGCTACCTCTTCAGCAAGAGTCTCCTCAACGACAGTCTCTTCATTTTTTTCCGTTGAGTTTGCCATACTGATCTCCTTTCTTGGAATGCCAGCTTCTTCAGCCGCCTTCCCAAGCTCACTTAGGCGAGAGTCGAATTCAGACACGACCTCATCGCCAAAAGTATCAATAAACCACTGCCGTTTGTACTCGTCTATTTCAGGCATAGATTTCACCATAATTCCACCCATCGCTGTGCCAAGATTGGCGGCGCTGTCAACAGGCAAGAATGTAAACTCTTCCGACATATAACCCGTAATGTAATTGGGAGACAGCTCTCCCTCTTCTTTAGGTTCGTCGCTCTTCTCGATTTCCAAATAGTCCCACGGCATTCCATGAGACATGCCCATAGATCCTGGTTTTTTTGTTTCTGCCTGCGCAAGTCCTGTAAAAACCTTGTCGTAAAACTCGCCCTTGTGGCCTTTGCCCCCGGCAACAAGAAAGCCTTTATCGTCTTTTTCCCAGTAAGCAACTGTTTCAGCATAGCCTATCGGAATTGGAACGTGCCAAACCCACAGGTCTGGAGCATTCTTGTTAAAGGTTTCTTTGTAGTGGCCAGAATCAATATGTTCCACAAAGCGACGATGCGCGTCAGAGGTTAGTATATCCTCCTCGCGATCCATAAAGTTATTGCTAACCGCTCCCATCCAATTCCAAACTCCAGCACTGTCCTTAAACAGCATAAGAGTCTTGTGCTGAGTGTTAGCGTTTATCGCCGCCGCATGATCCATAGCGTCTTGCTTACTATCGTGACAGCCACCATCTACTACTGAACCGCTAGGTTCTTCTACGCAATATTGGTCGCCGTGTTTTGCTACTCTTACAGGCATATAAACAAAAAAGGCCAAGGCATATAAACACCTTGGCCCAGTACGAGCTAATTAAAGACTACTCCTTTCTGCGCCGTCGCGTCTACAGATCGTAACGTCTTACGTCCATAATCCAGAGTAGTCGCTAACAGTATAACTACAACATTAATCTAAGTCAATTTTTCATCTGGGATAATTACTGGCTCATCCACATATCTGTCCATCAGCGCCATTAATGCCCCGGCAACTTCAGGAGAAATCTGCTTATTCGCCGCTCTAGCAGGATGAAGTTTGTGTCGCACGACAGGTTCCCAGAAGATTGGCACGTTGCCCACCGTACTGACGATAATGGTCATTACGCCAAACCCATTATTGGACTTGCACGCGGCCTGTGCCGCACGCATAACATTCAGCCAGTCAGGATGCAGATCCTCTGGAAGTTGTCCATTGGCTTTGCTCTTTTCGGAAGCCAACTAACTGGTCCTCAATAAGTAATATCGCATATAGTACCTCAACATTATTCGGTGCTTTCGTCAGCACTTGGCTCAGAGCTTTGTACATCTTCAGCATCATCTTCGGATTCGGTGGATTCATCATCACCTGCATCTGGATTTATCTTCTCTTCTGCTAACGCTTCTCTTGCCTGTAGCATCAGCATCATATCATACTCACTCTCTAGCCACTGTAAGGCGGCGAGCGCGGCCTCGGCCTTTCGCCTCTGTGCCACGGATCTAGATTGGGCAAGCAGTTCGTAAACTCTTGAAAGTGAAACCTGAATGGCAGACTTAATCTGCTCAGGATCGTGTTCGGCAAATAAAGTTGGATCTTCAAATCCCTCAACTGTGCAGAGTACCCGTATCAGCGGATCATCTGTGTAAAACAAAGTGGCAACTGGAATACCATTTTCAAGTTTGCCATCAGCATATTGCAATCTAATAAATTCTTCTCGTGTAATATCACCATCCTGCAACAGCATTCTGCGCTGACCCTCTGCGTCGATAGCATCACTTGCAGTTAGGCGTTCGACTCGCCTTGATCTGATGTCGCGGATATTAGCTCGTTGCATGTCCTCATCATCGTCCTGAAAGTCAAAGCTAACTTCCAGATATGGAGGACAAATTTTATAATCAGCTTGTTGTTTGAAATCTGCCGTGAAGTCTGCTGGCAATCTGCCACGTGCCTTCATGTTAGCAATCTGGTCGCTGGCTTTCGCTCCCGAAATAGGCCAGATGTCTCGCACGTCTAGACCAATGATATAGGCAAGTGAATAGATTGCCATAAGCGTGCCAACTTCTTCGTCAAATGGCTCAAAGTTATTAAGGTCAATCTTACTTACCTCAATATCTGTTCCCGCCAGCACAACCTGTTTGGCATACCGTTGCAAGCCAAGCTGGTTCATAAGCTCTTCGGCAACCATAAATGACTTGACAACCTGCTGTGTCTCCATGTTGTTAGCCACGATGATCTGGTTCTGCGGTCTGGCTCCCATCTTCTCCAGCTTGTACTGAAGCTGATCGCCAAGTACCTGGGCAATCTCAAAGCACCTGCTGGCGGCACTGAAGCCCACGCCATTCATTCTAGTAAGGCCAGATGGTTGTTGGCTTAAAGAGACAATGCGTGTGAAATGAAACTTGTACCACTGCCCATCTTCGCCTTCGTACCTGACCGGATAAATAACATCACCCGTTCTCGTACACTTCTGCGAGTCAAGATGACGCACTGATATAGGCCTACCTTGTATGGGGCCATCTGGATCGCCGTAGCCTATTATCTCCATAAAAGCGCCGTTGTCGTACACCAGATAGTCGTAGATGAATTTCTTCATCGCCATCCTGAGTCCTTCGCCAAACTCAGAAACAAACTGCATCTGCTGTGTAAACTTTTCAGCCTCTTCTACATGGGAAATGATAGTTGGATCTTTAGCCTTAAATGTAATGGGGATATTGGAAAGTTTTGTGGTCGCTAGATAAAACAAGCCGGACAAATGGCCAGACTGTTTAGTAACACGATGAAGTTCTTGATCGCGCTTCTTTGACCACCAAGGTGGTATTAAGGCACTGGTTGAAATGACGTAGGAGAGCGCCTGAATGATATTGGGAGAAATACCACTGTCGGTTGAAATCTTGGCAGTAAGGTCAACCGATTCTTCTGTAAGGGGAATGACACTAGATATTGGCATCGCTAAATTTCCTTTCAAGTTCTAACATGACGCGATTGATTTTTTCATCAATAGCCTGCATGTCTATGTTAAATTCTCTACCGCCAGTATGGGCAACTTCAACTTGCCCTGGCCCAGCGTATGCCTCGTGCCATACCCCATAACGTAGCGCGTCAATCCCATGATTGTGCGCATCAATCGGATTGCCAAACTTGTCAAACGTGTAGCTTCCCATTTCAAAGCGCAACATCTGACAGCGCGGATGGACAATCACTTTTCTAACGCCATTATAGTCTCGACCGACCCATGAGCGCAACTCTTTGATACCTTCGTCTATCTTGACCCTAATGCCAATAGGCTTGCATTTGGCTTTCAGTAAATGCCCACCCAATGAAGGGCTTGCGCCATCATGTACTGAGTAGCTGGGTAGCGGCCAGTTATTATCTTTTGACCAATCTTTGACTTCAGTTATGTGCGGATCTTGCAGGGTTTGGATCTTGTAGTGGTTGGCAAATATAGCCAGAATGCCGTCTTTCCTGCGCTGTGCCAGCAAAAATACACGTGGATTAGATCGCGCTGTGAACCATCCTGTTTTCTCGTCACGCTCGCCAGCATAGCCATCATCGCAAAACCAGACTACTGGTCCGTAATCTGGTATGTAATCAGCAAGCGGCGTGACGTTGCCGTGTATCTGCGATACATTTTTCGTTCTGGAGTAGTCATCCACCCAGGTATCCACGACAAGCCCTGTTCCATCTACCCAAAGACCATCTCGCAATCTGGCTCTGTCTATGCCAGTCAATCGGTCCAGCATACCTAAATATGACGATGGATTATAGGGATTGTCATAGGCGCTTGTTGGATAAAATGCGGCCTCTTCATTGATGATTAAGCGACGGTTGATCCAGTGCAGTTTGCCAAGAGGATTTGTCGAAATCATGATCTGTGTCCACTTAGCGGCGGTACCACGCATACGTGCTAGAATGGCGTTAAAGTCCTCTTCCTCAAACTCACTCCCTTCCTCAAGCCACCAAAAGTCAACAGAGCCATCTTTGCCGATAGACTTCAGTCCTTCTCTTGACCGCTCATCCCAGATCCCCTTAAAGATTAGCTCGCTCCCATTGGTGTACTTGACCCTTCTTGCTCTGGCAGAATAATCGCATCTTGGCTCCTGCTCTATCCTGATCACTTCTTCCAGCATTAAGGGCATAGTGCTGGTGAGCATATCATCTTCGGCCTTACGCGATATGACTCCTGTTGCCCCGCCATAGTGCAGTAGCAAAGCGTGCATTTTTTCTGCGGCCAATTTTGACTTTCCACCTCCAGCAGAGCCGCCAAGAAGCATAATAGGCGACTTATCTCGCCACATAGGAACCTGCTTCTCTGTTGGCTGAAAATGACCAATACTAACTTCGCCAGCCTCAGTTTTAATCTGAGCCACTTGGCAATTGTCCTTGCTCTTCAAACTCTCCAGGAACGATGTTCGGATTATCCCAATCCTGCGGCGATACAATAGCGTAAGTTTTGATCACGTGTTCAGTTCTTTGGTCGATACTTAAGCGGGTAGCGCCAATGCCACGTAGCTTGTTCCTCTGTGCGATGGCATCAAGAACAATCTTGAGAAATCCTTTATCGCCAATGTTGTTTTCGATTAGCTTCTCTGTGGATTCAAAATCAGAATCGCCAGTATATCCGCTCCGCACAATCTTCCTTTCACGCGGCTTGAGACTTGCTTCCCACCCTTTCCAGGCGGCGGCCTCAACCATGTAGGTTCGCATCACCGCTTCCTCAATCCAGAAGTTTGTATCTGCACCCTCGTGGGCTTCGGCATATTCCTTAACAATGCGATCTCGCTCATAACTTATCATGCGGCGCGTAAGCGTATAATCTACGCCCTCTCGCTGGTTTAGCTCATCGGCAATTTCTCTGTCAGATAAACCACCCTTAAACCATAATTCGGCAACAAGAGCACGATCTCTAGCTATCTCGCTGTGCGATCTTTTGGCTCCTGTCTTTGCTAGTTGTTTTCCGTTTTTCTTGCTCATACAATTTTCAAAATTTTCAAAGCTATTAAAGTTCTCAAATTACTTATTTGAAGTAATTTGAGAACTTAATAATTTATATAATATATTATAAATTATAAAATTAGGACTCCAGGAACAATTTGATATTTTCAAGCGCTCGCTCGTTATAGACTCTAATTAACTCCTCAACATCTTCGCATTTATCCTGGTGCCTTCTTGCCATCATGCTTGCCTTAACCCGTTTCGGTTTTCGGAATGCGGCATAGATATAAATATCTGCATCCTGTTCCTCGATAATGGGCAACCATGCAGGCAGTACCAAAGACAGTCTTGGATCTTTCAATCCGTAAAAATTCCCCCTCATTGGCACAAGAAAATCGCGCATCATTTTTTGGTGCGCCGTAAGTTGTCCTGACTCGACTATTTTTTCTGGATCTGGCGGGTGCCAGAAGTCACCGCCAGCACCACGAAGCAGGTACTCGTTTATATGTGCCAGTCCAGTTCTGTCGTTCTCGGTCTGAATGCGCTGAACATCACTCTCGCCGTGCTGGGCAATCAAGCCATTCTCTATTGATCGTGCCAGGAAACTCGTACCCGACCGTGCGTTTCCCATAATCATGTAGACTTTAGGATCTTTCGTTGTTCTTTGCGGAAAGTGAACACCCATTATTTATCCGTGAAAATCAAAAGTATTAAAGCGATTAAACAAAAAATAGCTCCGACAAGAATCATTACCATTATCCATTCTGGCATACAGTATCCCACTCAATTTATCTCCGTTGCCAGACAAGCCTCACCGCCCTGCGACAGAAGCGTTTCCATGTCGTGCTCTGCCTTTCGTGCCCCACTGTCTGCCCCATGAATTCTTCATGCGGAACAGTTCGTTAGTGACATTTGCGCCAGTGATAACCCAGGCGTGACCGCCAAGGACACGCCCAGTTGGAATGAGCATGTGATACTTACCTCTGTCCGTCACTTTCGGTCTGGACATGCCTTCATACCAGCGTGTGCCAACGACGATAGGGCCAACTTCCAGTACAGCTTCAATCATTGTCTCGACACTATCAGCCCAGTGATAAGCAGAAATGACACCTTCTTCCATCAGGATCTTCGCGCCTGCCCTGACACTGGTACCGTCATAATTCTCTCCGGGCCATTGGTCAACTTTTTGAGCGCGGTTGTACACGTTCCTTGGAGACACGAATGGCGGCGGCACATCCTTGTGGGTGACTGGACCATCTTCAGCCCAGTGCATCCAGGCGTAGGCCACACACCAGGGCTTGTTGCCTTGATTGCCCCACCACTGATTGTCGTTCCAGTATCGGTACCGTTTCACAGACTTCTCTACGGGAAGTAGTGCGGCCATTGGATACAGCGCGTCACGCGAATCTTCAATTTCTATTCTGCCGAATGCGTTCATTCTTCTTCATCCCTGTTGATCTCAATCTCGCCAAGGCCCTTGCTAACAGCGATAGCCAGTTCAAGCAGGTGCTCAACTTGAGCAAGACGTTTGTTCAATCTGATATTTTCATCACGGTAGGCGTGTGCCTGTATCACCGGACAGCCCGGTATGTTGTGCAGTTCAGCGCCTTC
>WOR8_10002880_pt1 | contig 16898 bp, 16 predicted proteins | sample DeeMarSeWOR38_10_FD_19890 | JGI IMG/M metagenome (IMG submission 19890)
GGCTTGACTGTCTGTGCCGAGCGGACGGCGCTCCTGAAGGCCGTCTCGGAGGGGGTGCGCAAGTTTGTGGCTATCGCGGTGGCATCTGATGAAGACGGGTTCACATTTCCCTGTGGAGCGTGCAGACAGGTCTTGCTGGACATCGCGGGGGACATCGATGTAGTGCTGACCGCCCCGGGAGGCAAGATGCAGGTTTTCAAGACCTCTGAACTGCTCCCGTTCCCCTTCGGAGCCGACAACCTGACTCGGAAGAAATCATGACTGTTCCCACCATCCACGATTCACCCAAGGGCGTCGGTTGGATCGAGGTCATCGTAGGCTGTATGTTCAGCGGGAAGACCGAAGAGCTGATTCGGCGCATCCGGCGTGCGGAGATCGCGAAACAGCGGGTGACGATCTTCAAGCCGGAGATTGACAACCGATTCAGCCCGGACCATATCGTTTCCCACAGTGATGCGCGATTTCATGCCACGGTCGTGGAAGACGCATCAAAAATCATCCCGCTCTCTGCCGATGCTCAGGTGGTGGGAGTGGACGAGGGGCAGTTTTTCGACGTCGGGCTGGTGGAAGTGGCCGAGCGACTGGCAGACGAGGGGAAAAGGGTGATCATCGCAGGCCTTGACCAGGACTTCAGAGGCCAGCCGTTTGAGCCGATGCCACATCTTCTGGCGATCGCAGAGTACATCACCAAAACCCTCGCCATCTGCGTCGTCTGCGGAAATCCGGCCGATCGGACACAGAGAAAAACTGCCGGTGCCGAGCGGGTGCTCGTAGGTGCCTCTGAGATCTACGAGGCCCGATGCAGGCGCTGCTTTGAGCCGCCGGCTTCATGATACTTCTGCCTCCGAAATAGGAGCAGCAATGGCTTTTCTCCATGGCCTCGTTGGACTTGCCCTCCTGGTCGGGATCGGACTCCTCTTTTCGAACAACAGGAAGAAGGTCAACTGGCGACTCGTTGGTGCCGGCTTCGGCCTGCAGTTCTTCTTTGCGGTCCTCATTCTCCGGGGAGAGGAACTCTCGGGATTCTTCTCGCCGCTCGGATGGCCCAAGGCCCTCTTTCGGTGGATCAGCTACGGATTTGTGAAGCTCCTCGGGTTTACCACCGAAGGGGCAAAATTCGTCTTTGGAGATCTGGCCATCGGACCGGGGAGCGACGGCAGTCTTGGGTATTTCTTCGCATTCCAGGTGTTGCCGACCATCGTGTTCTTTGCGTCGCTCATGTCGATCATGTACTACCTCGGGATCATGCAGAGGATCGTTCAGGCAATGGCGTGGGTGATGGCCCGGGTCATGGGGACGAGCGGAGCTGAATCTCTCTCAAACACCGCGAACATCTTCGTGGGCCAGACGGAGGCCCCCCTCATAATTCGCCCATTCATCAAGGGGATGACCCGGTCAGAGATGTTGACGATCATGGTGGGTGGGATGTGCACGATTGCCGGCGGTGTAATGGCGGCGTACGTCCAGATGCTTGGGTATGCGTATGCCGATTTCCATGGCCTCACCTTGGAAGAGGGTCAGACGCGGTTTGCAGCACATCTCCTGGGGGCAAGCGTGATGGCTGCGCCGGCTGGGCTGGCGATCTCCAAAGTCCTCCTCCCCGAAACGTCAGAGCCGCAGACAAAGGGAACGGTGAGGATCAAGATCGAAAAACAGGCATCGAACCTCATTGAGGCGGCTGCGGCCGGGGCATCAGACGGGCTGAAACTTGCTCTGAATGTGGGTGCAATGCTCCTCGCCTTCATTGCTCTTATTGCGCTTGTGAACTTCCTCCTCACGGGGCTGGGAGACCTCACTGGGCTGAACGAACCGCTCCTCCAAGCCTTCGGTCAGCCCCTTTCCCTCCAGCTCCTCCTCGGTCTCATCTTGCAGTTTTTGGCGTTTGCCATAGGGGTTCCCTGGTCAGATGCAATGCAGGTTGGGTCACTCATCGGGACGAAAATCGTCTTGAATGAGTTTGTCGGGTATCTTGACCTATCCTCAATGATTGAGCAGGGGAAACTCGTCTCGGATAAGGCAATCACTATGGCGACGTTCGCTCTCTGTGGCTTTGCGAATTTCTCTTCCATCGCAATTCAGATTGGCGGCATAAGCCCGCTTGCGCCGGAGCGGCGGAAGGATCTTGCCTCGCTGGGGCTGAGAGCTGTCCTGGGGGGAACCCTGGCGAACCTTTCGGCCGCAACGGTTGCAGGGATGTTGCTCGGATGATGGATCTATCCCGCAAGCTGGATGAATCGGTAGAGCAGATCAGTAGGACGGTGCCCTCCCCCGTCCATCTGGCAGTGGTTCTCGGCTCCGGTCTTGGCGGTTTTGCCGAGTCACTGCCAGCCCCAAAGGTTATCGAAACGAGAGCGATTCCGCATTTTCCGCCTGCGGGGGTTGCGGGTCATAGGGGAAGGCTGGTCTTTTCTTCCCCCGACCGGGTTCCAATTCTGGTCTTTCAGGGCCGGTCACACGTCTATGAGAGCGGAGATGCGAGTCAAGCGGTCTATCCCGTGCACGTTGCACACAGATTGGGTGTCCGGGTCATTATTCTGACCAACGCCGCTGGAGGTGTGAATCGCGACTTTTTCCCCGGGGATCTCATGGCAATTACTGATCAGATCAATCTCACGGGGATACCGGCCTTTGCAGCTGGGATAACGCCGGCACGGATGGGATCACTCTACTCCGAGCGTCTTCTGCAGACGGCTGATGCAGCGGCAACGGAGCTGGAGATCTGTTTGCGCCATGGGGTCTACGCCGGCGTCAAAGGTCCCTCCTACGAGACACCGGCTGAAGTGGAGATGGTGCTCCGGCTGGGGGGAGATGCTGTCGGGATGTCAACTGTCTTCGAGTCGGAACTGGCCGCATCGCTCGGAATGGAGGTTCTGGGGATCTCCTGCATCACGAACATGGCATCCGGCATCCGGCGGAAGAAGCTAGATCACGAGGAGGTGACGAGCATGGGGCGAATGACAGAGCGTGCATTTGCAGCTCTTCTCTACGGTATCATCAGTGCATGTGGCCGGGATGCCCGCCGAAAATAACGAGATTCGAATTCAAATAATCGCGTTAACATATTGTTTCAAAAGTACTTATATCCAATATTTCATCTTAATTCGCTACAACTATCTCTGAACCCTCCCCGCCCCTCCACCGGCTACAATGGACTCTATTTCAGATACCGATGCATGGTTGAAATCGCCAGGGATTGTCTGCTTTAGACAGGAGGCAGCCACGGCATACTCCAGCGCGTCGGTTGATGCTCCCTTGGTCAGGAGGCCGTAGATAAGCCCCGCCCCAAATGCATCCCCTCCCCCAACCCTGTCAACGAGTGTTATGTCGTATCGTTTCGACCTGTAAGGAGTGGTGCACTCCTTGTCGTCATGCAGAACGGCACTCCATCCGTTCCGTGAGGCCGAGTAGCTCTCCCGGAGCGTTATTGCGACAGCCTTGAAGCCGAACTGCTTCTTGAGGGTCCTGGCCAGGTCGAAGTATCCCTTCTCATCGAGTTGTGCCTTCTGAACGTCTGTCTCCCCCGCCCGCAGACCGAGAGTCTTTTCGGCATCTTCCTCGTTGGAGATGCAGACGTCCACGAACTCCATCATGGGGACCATGACCGATTGTGCCTCCGTTTCCGACCAGAGCTTCTTCCTGTAGTTCAAATCAGCGCTGACCCTCACGCCCAGTGTCCTGGCTACCTGGCAGGCCTCGCGCAGAGCGTTCTGGAGGTTTTTCCCGAGCGCCGGTGTGATTCCTGTCCAGTGGAACCACGCTGAACCCTTCAGGGCCTTTTCCCAGTCGATTTCCCCCGGCTTCAGACCGACGATTGAAGAGCCGCTCCTGTCGTAGATGACTTTTGAGGCCCGCTGGCTCGCGCCCGTCTCCAGAAAATATATGCCAATTCTCTCGCCGCCACGGACGATAGCCTCTGTCTTGACGCCGTACCGGCGTAGCTCATTCAGGGCCGCCTCACCGATCTCATGTCGGGGCAGCTTGGTAATGTACCAGGATTCAAGCCCCCACTGTGCCAGCGATGTGGCTACATTGGCTTCTCCGCCGCCGTAATGGACTTCGAACTCCTGTGCCTGCACAAACCGGGCGTGGCCTCTCGGGGAGAGACGGAGCATGATTTCGCCAAAGGTCACAACTTTCGGTGTCATGGATCTTCCCTCATGGTGCCTGTCATTGCATCTGCTCTACCCCTGGACCAGCCAAACGCGCGCGCCTCCGACCTTCCTGTCAAGCGAGAACGCTATCAGCTTGCCTTCTTCCAAGACCTCGGACCCGGCCTCTCCTCCGACACCCCTCTTCTGGAGATAGTAGAGGGCCCGGTCGAGGAAATGCGTATGGACTACTGCATCCCCCCTCCTGGCCGAAGGTACCTGCTCTGCCCCGGTTTCTGCTCCCTGTCGACCTTCTGCGAGCCTGACCTGCAAACCCAACTCCCCGGACAACGCATCTGCCAGCTCTCCCGGCTCTCTCTCTCCCGGACCCACGTCTCGCTGGAGCTCCAGGCCAAGCATCTCGGTAACGGCTCCTGATGTGAGCCTCTCAATGTCCGAGAAGCGTTCCTCGGCGATGAGGTTGGCCTTTACCATCCAGCTACCCCCGCAGGCCAGAGTCCGTGAGAACCGGAGATACTGAAGGAGGTTTGATCGATCGACTCCACCGGTCGGAATGAACTTCAACGAAGCATACGGCGCGGCGATAGCCTTCAGGTATGCGAGTCCGCCGCTCGCCTCGGCCGGGAAGAACTTGACCACCCGCAACCCGAGACCGAGTGCCGTCTCCACTTCCGTTGGCGTCAAGACGCCGGGTGTGACGGGGATACCCTCTGCCAGGCAGTACTCCACAACGTCCCGGTTCAAACCGGGAGAGACAATGAATTGTGCTCCGGCCTCCTGGGCATCCTTTGCGTGCGCTGTGGTGAGGACCGTTCCTGCCCCAATAAGCATCTCCGGGTAGGCTGCGGTGAGCTCTTCGATTGCCTCCAGGGCCGCGGAGGTCCGAAAGGTCACCTCCGCACAGGCGAGACCTCCTCTCAGCAGAGCCCCCCCAAGGCCTCTTGCGTGCCGGGCATCCCCGATGGCAATGACCGGGACAATACCCATGAGGCCGATCTCTTCAAGGATTGAACGGCTGGTCGTCTTCTTCATCTCAGTTCTTGTGAGAGGTTCGGGTGAAGTGAGACTGCCGACCGAAGCAGCGACTCGCGGCAGTCCCGGATGACCGAGTCACAAGGGACGTGGCATCAGAATCGGTCGGCGACAATCAATACAGACAGCAGAGGAAGGTACGCCAGCGAGGCGACAAAAAGGGTTCTGGCGTCTCTCTGCGTCCGTGTCTGGTACAAGCGTGCCCCCAGAATGAGAAAGATCAACGAGAGAACAACTGCTCCGACGGCATACAGCTGACCAAGGAGACCAGTCACACTCGGCAGGAGACTCACGGGCAGAAGGATGGTGCAGTAGAAGAGGATATGGCGAACGGTTCGTCTCCCGGTCGGATCGAGTACGGTCAGTATCTGGTAGTGTGCGCGGGCGTAGTCGTCCCTGTACATCAGAGCGAGTGAATAGAAATGAGGTATTTGCCAGACAAAGAGGATGGCGAAAAGAGTCCATGCCTCCGGTGCAAGGTCGTTCCGCATGACAGCCCAGCCAATCATGGGAGGGAGTGAGCCTGCAATGGCTCCCACGGTGGTGGCGGCGGGCGTTACCCGTTTGAGCGGCGTGTAGAGAAGCAGGTAGACAGCAAGCGTTGCGAGTGCCATGCTCACGGCCAGGATGTTCCCTGCAAGGGAGAGAATTGCGACACCACCCAGGGATACTGATAGCCCGAAGGAGAGGCCGGCAATCGGACGAATGCGCCCCCCTGGCAGCGGTCGGTTGGCGGTGCGACGCATCAGAGCGTCCGGGCTCCGCTCACTGTACTGGTTTAACGCCACCCCCCCTCCGGCGGAGAGCAGTGTCCCAAAGAGAGTGACAAGGAGCGGCACCAGCGGGAGAACGTCCTCTGCCGCCAGGTAGGCGCCGCCCACGGCCGTCGCGACGGAGAAGAGGGAGAGACCAGGCTTGGTGAGGGCCAGGAAATCGGCTACCCGAGAGCGCTCCAGGGTGAGTGCTGCGGTGTCATTCCAGTCCGGGTTCATTCGTTCACGTCGTTGTTCTCTCCAGATGTTCCCGCCTTGGCAGGGGCTTCTGCATCAAACGTGCTTAGGAGGTACGTGGCAATGGAGTCCGCTTCTGCGGGCTTCAGTCCTTGGTTCGGCATAGGCGGGTACGCCGGATCGACCTTTACAGGATTCAGGACAAAAGAGACGAGCTGGGCTTTGTTCGCTCTGTACTTGCCCAGAACGGACCTGTACGGGGGCCCCACTTTCCTCTGATCAAGGAGATGGCAAGCAGAGCACTTTGCGTCGTAAATCTCCTTGCCACTGGCAGCGGCAACGGCAATTCCGAGCCGCGCCTGGAGATCCTCGCGGGCTACCTGATACTCGTACGCCAGTCGTGCAGTCTGCTCTCTGGTGGCGTTCCCGACGGCGACCTGGTCAGCAGTGAACAGGAGCACGAGAGAGACGCCAAGGGTGTAGAAGGCGTAGGCAACGAATCCTGGCCTTCCTATCCTGGAGTATGCGTAGAGAAAATGCGCGGTGAGAAAGAAGAGCAGCACCGCTGATCCCGCCAGGGCAAACAGACCCCCCGAGAGCGCCTCCTCCGGCAGGAGGATGATGTTGAGGAGGAGGAACAGGGGCTGGAGCAAGACTCCGATGACCGACAGCATCAGGCCCTGCTTTCGCGCGAATTGAAGATAGTCCTCGTCGCCCTTTGCCGTTCCCCCCTCCCATGTGAAGAAGAAGAAGAGCACGCAGAGTCCCGTGATCCCCGTCGCCACGCTCAGGAACTGTAAGAGTCTGGCATAGAATGCCGGAGCGCCCAGGAGCGCGAACAACGAGTCCACGCTCCCCCAGTAGTGCGGGTTTGCCGACACGGTGATCGCCCCACTGGTGAGGAATACGGCAACGATAAGCAGGAGAAGGCCCCAGCGACCTGATCGATCGTGGGTGAGCAGGTTTCTCTTTCCGTAGGCATCCAATGCGGCGGCATCGTCTCCCCCACCCTTTTGCGTCCTAAGATAGTTCCCGTAGGAGTTGAAGAAGGCCCCGATGGAGAAGGTGTAGCGGTAGGAATAGAGGAGGACGGCCGCCACGAGGAGGGCCAGAAATGCATATCCCATGAGCCCCACGGAGATCGACGGGGTGTTCTGGAAAAGCTGGGCGTAGACGAACACCAGGGAGAGTGCAGGTATGAGTCCGAGAACGGCCGGTAGACTCTTCCGATAAAGGGGGAGGTCGATGATATCCCTGGCAAACTGTTCTTCCTGGAGATTCCCTTTCCGTCTTCCCTTTCGCTCAAAGATCAGGGAGAGGAGGGAGCTGATGAGGAGAAGACCCAGGTAGGGGAGGAAAAGGACATAGAGGAGGTTCAGCATGAACAGCAGGAGCTGTACATGTTCGAACGACTGTGGGAGGGCAAGTTGTTTCAGGAAATCCATTTCGCGCGCTACTGTTCGGTCCCTATTGTCGGGCGATCACCAGAGAGGTGTACGGTTTCGACTGATCAGCAGAGACCCTCTCATACCAACCTTCAAAACGTGACGAATCGAGAGATACGACCTTTGTGTACATATACGCATGCCGCAGTCCGCAGTACTCCGCGCAGGCAATGTCGTACGAGGCGACCTTGGGAGTCGTGAACCACATGACGTTATTCCTGTTCGGTATGACATCTTTCTTGATGCGGAACGCCGGGATGTAGAGGGAATGATTGACATCCAGAGACCGGAGCGTCAGCCTCACTGGCGTGTTCACCGGCACATAGAGGGTATCGGTCTCCACCCCGTTGGGATACTGGAAGGTCCAGGCCCACATGCGAGCCGTGACGTCGATCGGGATAGCGCCCTCGGGTACATCAACGGTTTTCAAGTAGCCCTCCCATCCCAGGTAGAACATGCCGAGAAACAGGAGGAGCGGGACGGCCGTCCAGAGAATCTCGAGCGGCACGTTCCCTTCGATGTTCGACGGCCGGGGGTTCTTCTTTCGACTGTACTTGACGACAAACAGGATCATTGCCGCCACGAGACCGATCAGTACCAGAAGGGAGATGCCGACAACAACGAGAAACGTTGCGTCGACATAATCAGAAAACGGTGATGCTCCTTCGAACATTGCGGGTGCCTCGCTAATGGAACGCGTAGTCGAAAAACGTCAGGACAATAAATATCGCGAGCGTGACCGCAGCTACGAGGGCGAAGACACGGAAGACCCGCTCCTCGAATCTGAGGTGCATGAAGATGTTCAGCACCAGCAGGGTCTTGATCGAGGCGATGCCCAGGGCCGTGATGATCACCCAGCGGCCGAGATCCACGCCCGCAACCGCCACCGTTGCCGCCGTGAGGCCCAGCGAACCGACCCAGATGAGAATGTACTGGCCGTAGCTTACCGCGTGCGGTGGGTGCTCTTCGTGCTCCGTGTGTTGCTCCGCCATCTGCTCCTCAGTGAATGAGATAGAACAACGGGAAGAGAAAGATCCAGATGATGTCGACCAGGTGCCAGTAGAGCGCACCCGATTCCAGACGAACATAGGATGTGCTGGTGATCCTGTTCCTGCCGATTGCGAAGAGGATGTACGCCAGTACGCCGACGCCGATGAGAACGTGCAGCGCATGGAGGCCAGTCATGACGTAGTACAGGCCGAAGTAGAGTATCTCACCCGGTTGCCTGCTCAGGAGCTCGGGTGCCCGAGGGTACAAGCCCACGTCGAATTTGTGCCCCCACTCAAAGTACTTGTTGACCAAGAACGCCAGAGCGAGGAGAACAGTCATTGAGACGAGGAGCATCGATACTGCTTTCCTCCCCTGCTGGATTGCGGTGATCGACATCGCCACTGTGAGACTGCTCGTCAGGAGGATGATGGTGTTGAGAGCGCCCACAAAGGTGTCCATCTCCTGTGCGGCAAGCTGGAACTCCTCGGGATGGCCGAACCGGTAGACGGCGTAGACAATGAACATGCCTCCGAAGAGAATGAGCTCCGTGAAGAGGAAGAGCCACATCCCCATCCGCGAGCCGGTGTCGTCCCTGTGACTGTGCCCGTTCACTGCTGCCGTTCCGATGTGGAGGGTCACGTCTCCTCCGCTGGTTGTCGTTCGAACTCGGAGTAATCGTACGGGCCAGTCGTGATCACCGGAATGTCCTGAAAGTTCTCGTGCTGCGGCGGTGACGGGATTCTCCATTCAAGCGTCATCCCTCCCCATGGGTTTGCGGGAGCCCTGGCGCCGCGTCTGAGCGAAATGATGAGATTGACGACCATGAGCATGAGTCCAAGACCGAGTATCCAGGAGCCAACGGTCGAGATGACGTGGTAGATCTGGAACTCGGGCAGGTAGTCGTAGTACCGCCGGGGCATTCCTATGTACCCGAGTATGAAGAAGGGGAAGTACAGCACGTTGAAGCCAATCGTCGTGAGGGCCCAGGAGAGGACCGCAGGTTTCTTGAAGGACATCCGCCCGAACATCTTTGGAAACCAGTAGTGGATGGCGGCGAAGAGCCCGAAGCCGGCCCCGCCAAACATGACGTAGTGGAAGTGCCCCACTACGAAATACGTGTCTTGAACATGGATGTTGATCGCAAGAGCACCCAGCATGAGCCCGGTGAAGCCGCCGATGGAGAACTGCACAATAAAGGAGAGGATGAAGAGGAGCGGCACCTCAAGTGCGATGGAGCCCTTGTAGAGCGTTGCCACCCAGTTGAACACTTTGATGGCGCTGGGAATAGAGACGAGAACCGTCAGGAGGGAGAAAACGAACATACCCGTGTTGCTCATTCCGACGGTGAACATGTGGTGCGCCCACACCAGAGATCCCAGGAGCGCGATGGCGACGCTGGACAAAGCAATGAACTTGTAGCCGAAGATGGTCCTCCGCGCGAACACGGGAATGATCTCAGACACCACGCCGAGAGCAGGAAGAATCATGATGTAGACCGCCGGGTGAGAATAGATCCAGAAGAGGTGCTGGTAGAGCACGGGGTCTCCTCCCAGGCTCGGATCGAATATTCCCACCCCAAGCCAACGCTCGACGATAACGAGAAGCAGCGTTATGCCGATGATGGGTGTGGCCAGAACCTGCACCCAGGCGGTTGAGTAGATTGCCCATACGAAGAGCGGCATCCGGAACCATCTCATCCCCGGGGCCCGCATGCGGTGGACGGTTGTGATGAAGTTCAGTCCCGTGAGGATAGAGGAGAAGCCGAGGATAAACGCTGCGAGGAGGGCAGGAAGGACATTCGTCGAGGTCCGGACACTGTAAGGGACGTAGAACGTCCAGCCCGTGTCGGCTGCTCCGCCCGGGAGGAAGAGGGAAACGAGAGCCAGGACACCGCCGGTTACAAAGAGCCACCAGGAGAGGAGGTTCAGCCGTGGGAAGAAAACGTCTCTGGCGCCAATGAGAAGTGGCAGAAAGAAGTTCCCAAACACCGCCGGAAGGCCCGGGATGATGAACAGAAAAATCATCATGATCCCGTGGAGAGTGAAGAAGGTGTTGTATGTCTGGGGTTCCATCACCGTTTCGCCCGGTGTGAGCATCTCGAGGCGCATGAGCAGCCCCAGAAGCACCGCAATGGTGAAGAACACCATCATGGAAGCGAAGTAGAGAAGACCGATCCGCTTGTGATCGGTACTCAGGATCCAGGAGAGGATGCCTCTGTGCCGAGTGGCTGCGTGATAGAAATCCGGTTCCAGGGCTACGGCGCCGCTAGCTGGATTGGCCATGCGTCCCTTCCCTTTCCAATTTCTTCTTCGGCTTCACAAGGAAAACCACGACAAAGACCCCGACGAAAAAGAGGATGGCCACAGCCCCGACCCGTGTGATGTCAAAGGCATACCTCTTGGCTTCGGGGTCATAGCTATAGCAGAACTTGAGGAGTCTGGCCACCGTTGGGCCGGTCTTTCCTTCCGAGGCCTCGATCACCGCCATCTTCACGTCGAATGGTAGGTACCGTATCCCGTTGATATAGCGGGTGATCTTCCCCTCTGGCGACAGGATGATGAGAGCTCCTGCGTGGACGAAATCGTTCCCCTCGGGTCTGAAGTAGAACCCCGCAGCGTCCGTGAACGCGAGGATCTCCTCGCTGTCGCCGGTGAAGAACCTCCAGGAGTTTGGATCGATGGTTCTATCCATCATCGTCAGGTAGCTCTCCTTCTTTGATGCGGCCAGGTCGGGCGTTTCGCGATGGTCAAAGCTGAGGGTGAGAATCTCGTAGTCTCTCCCCGGCTCGAGATCCATCTTCTCCACGATCTCTGAGAGTTCGGTCAGAAGGGGACTGCAGATTCCGGGACAACGGTAGTAGACAAACGTGACGATGGTCGGTTTGGTGATGACGTGGCGAAGTGGTACGAGGTGTCCCTGCTCGTCGTAGAACTCCAGGTCGAGCGGGACGGTCTGCCCGAGTCGCTCCACGATACCCACCGCCGGCCGGTCCTGTCCTACTGCGCCCCCTCTTAGGAGGAGGAGCATCACCAGAAGCATGCATGTACCGACGAACTCTCGCGGTCGTCTCTGCTGACCCATGCGTGCCTGGGTCTTCATACGGATGCAGTTCTTCACTTGAGCTCTCTGATGTACTGGAACAGAAGATTCCATTCGGGTTCCGAGAGAGACAATACGCTGGAGCGAAGCCCGTTTGCGATCGGGTCCGCAGAGACCGTGCGGACGAATTCCGGAAGGTCAGCTATCTGCTGCGTGCCTGGCCCGAAGCACGTGATGACCCTGGTCCTGTCCAGCACCTCCCGTTCGAACACCGCGGCAGCCTCTGTCCTGCTGTTCTCCTCCATGGTCTGTGCCGCAAGGCTGCGCACCCGATCGGCGATCTCGTAATGCTCCCGAATGATCCTCTCGGCCGCTTTCCTGATGGGAATCTGACCCGGAATGCTCACTCCGCTGGAGAGATTGTATGTTGCCTCCAGCAGCTGGAGCTCATCCGGAGAATCCTCGGGCGGGTTCGGAACGAACGTCCGCACGTAGTGCGCCAATGCAAACCGGTCTTCAGGCGGCAAGTAGCTGTAGGATGCCATGCCATTCTTGACGATCCCCTCTTGCAGGGTCTTGTAGATCCCCGACACCTTCTGGCCGTTCGTCCACCCCTCTGGAGAGTGGAAATTGCGGGGTGGCGGATTCAGGACGAGGCCGGCAGGTCCGTTGCCAAGTCCTTCCTCGCCGTGGCAGGAAGCGCAGTTCGCCGCATAGAGTTGTCCACCCCGGGCGCGCATCGAATCGCTCGGCCGCGCCGCCTTCAGAACGTCGACAGGAGGAAGGCTGCGAGGACGCTGGAGTGGAATGTCCCGGGCAAATGCCGAGGAATCCCTGATCACTACGGGCGTAACGGCGTTCTTCCCCACTGCGCCGAGGTTCCAGACGTAGTAGACCCCGAGTCCAAGAAGGACCAGCAAGATGTATATGTATGAGTAGGCGAACCACTTCCGGGGGTCGCGTGCTATCTCCCTGAAGTCAATCTCGTCTCTCTGGTGCTTCTCTTGCGTCATGTCGTTGGGCTCCACAAGGACTAGAGGCGGAACTCCAGTCCCCGTTGCAGTTTTGGGTCACCCACAGGAACGACGTTGTAGCGTCGCAGCATGTATGACAGGAGAATCATGATCATGCCCGCTGCCAGGAACGGGTAGCCGATCTCCATCCACCCGAAAACGAAAGTCTCCGAATAGTTGGGCATCACCAGCCAGTAGAGGTCAAGCATGTGCGCCGCCAGAATCCAGAGGGCCATGAGTTTCAATCGTCTCGGGTTCATTTTTGCGTCTTGCGCGAGCAGGGCAAAGTACGGAACGGCAAAATGGACGACGATGAGGAGCACCGAAAAGTACTCCCATCCCCCCTGCCAGCGGGCCATGAACCAGTAGGTCTCCTCCGGGAGGTTCGCGTACCAGATCAGCAGGAACTGGCTAAAGGCGATGTACGCCCAGAAGTTAACGAACGCGAAAAGGAGCGCCCCGAGACTGTAGAGGTGGTCGCGTGCCAGATTCGGGAGGAATCCCTTTTCCTGGAACTTCACGACTACGTAGGTCGTGGCCGCAACGGCGGCAAGGACGGTCCCGGAGAAGTAGTATACGCCAAAGATGGTGGAGTACCAATGGGGTTCAAGGCTCATTGCCCAGTCAACTGCCGTGAGCGTCAGAGTCACGGCGAAGACGGGGAGGAAGATCGCGGCAAGCCGTATGTTCCTGGTGGTTAGACGCTGGTTGCGGGAGAGGTCCTGACGGGTGGAATTTCGAAAGAAGAAGAGGTAGAAGAGACTCCAGAGTGCAAAAATCGCCAGGAATCGAAAGACAAAGAACGAGACGTTCAGGTACGGGCTCTTCCCCGCGAGCACCGGATCGGCCTGAACCGCTTCCGGGTGTGTCCAGTGAAACACATCGTGCAGATTCAGCAGGAGCGGAACCGCGACCACGGGGACGACCGGAGTGATACCACCGAGGAACTCGGTCACCCTCCTGATGGGAACGCTCCACACTGCTCCCCCGATGTACTCAATTGCGACGAGGAAAATGGAGCCCCCACCGATGCTTGCCAGAAAGAGGAACAGGATGATGTTGTTGTACGCGCTCCGCTGCGCATCCATGCCGTATGCCAACATCATGACAAGAGCGCCGAGACCAAGAAACATCCATGCCAGCCGGCGTACCGCTCCCGGTAGCTCCTTCTTCAAGGGTTGGATTGTGGTCAGCTCTGGTGCGCTCATTTCAGGTCCGATTCCTTAGCGTTGTGTGCCCTCTGGAGAACGCGAATGTAGTGGATGATCGCCCAGCGGTCCTCGCGGCTGATCTGTGAGCCGTATCCGGGCATCACGTTCTGTCCCTCCGTGATAACGTGGTACACGTTCCCGTCCGGCCAGTCCCGCACCTTGTCGGAGTGAAGCGTCGGAGGGTTGGGGAACTGTCCCTGCAGACGGCTGTTCCCCTGCCCGAAATTGCCATGGCAGGGACTGCAGAATGTGAGATATCGTTTTCTTCCCCGCTGCACTACATCTTCGGTGGGGAGGAGCGGGTTGCGGAGATACTTCCCCGCATCTTCCGGGCGACCTGCGAAAGCGTAGGGTACAAAACCCCGGGCGACGGTCCCCTTGACAGGTGGCCGCATTCCCACGCCATTCGGGAAGAGTGAGCTCGGCTCCTGGGCGTTCAGTCTGGCCTGTTCGCTCATCCAGCTGAAGGGTTCCCAGTAGAGGACGACATTGAACGAGAAATAGGTGATTCCGGCTGTGGCCACCGCGGTTAGCAGGAGAACCCCCAGGAATCTCGGGTCAAACAGCTTCGGCGCACCTGCCGGCTCTTCCTCCTCAAAGAAGACCGGTCTGATCTCCTCCCCCCCCACTCCCTTCAACAGCTGCCGCACCTGTGCCTCGTCGAAGTGGGGATCATCGGCCTGTATACATATCCCGAATCGATCGGAGGAGACACGTTTCATGTAGTCTGTGTCGTGAAGGGGGTGGCTGACATTGGGGAATTTGAAGTAGACCACTATCATCGAAAGGACAGAGAGCACGGAGGCCAGCAGCACGGTGATCTCGAATGCGACGGGAACGAATGCTGGCCAGGACCAGCAGGGCTTCCCCCCGATGACGAGGGGGTAGTCCACGAGGGTTACCCACGTCATGAACCCGACAGAGGAGATCGCGCCCAGAAGACCGAAGGCGAGGGCAAAGAAGCCGACCCGCGAGGGCTTGAGTTTCATAGCCCCGTCCATCCCATGAACGGGATACGGCGTGTTCACGTCGAATCGGGTGAACCCTTTGCGCACTACCTCTTCTGCGGCGTGGATAATCTGATCGGGGCTCTCAAAGAGTGCCGTAATGCCGTAGGGTGTGTCTTGTCGCTTCATAAAGTCTTCCTTAGTGCCGGCTCGGTTGTCCGCCGGGAAGCACGGCCTTCACTTCCGAGATCGAGACCACGGGGAGAACGCGAACAAATACGAGAATCAATGTGAAGAAGAGGCCAAAGCTGCCAATGAGAATTCCCACGTCGTAAAGCGACGGAACGTAGTAGCCCCAGCTCGAAGGCAGGAAATCCCTATGAAGGGATGTAACGACGATGACGAAGCGCTCAAACCACATCCCGACGTTGACGAAGACCCCAATCGCAAACATGAGGGGGATCGACCGGCGCACTCTCCGGAACCAGAAGAGTTGAGGGAAGATGACGTTGCACGTCACCATGATCCAGTAAGCCCAGGCGTACGGCCCGAGTGCGCGGTTCAGGAAGACGAACGTTTCAAACTGGTTACCGCTGTACCAGGCGATGAAGAACTCCATCGCATAGGCGTAGCCTACCATGCTCCCCGTAAGTATCATCACCTTGTTCATCTTCTCGAGGTGGTCGAGTGTGATGATGTGTTTGAGCTTGAAGGCCTGCCGGACGAAGATCAGGACGTTCTGGACCATCGCGAAGCCGGAAAAGACCGCCCCCGCGACGAAGTAGGGGGGGAATATCGTCGTGTGCCACCCGGGAATGACCGAGACGGCGAAATCGAAGCTTACGATGGTGTGGACGGAGAGGACGAGCGGCGTGGCGAATCCTGCGAGAATGAGATATGCGCGCTCGAAGTGCTGCCAGTGGCGATTCGAGTGGCGCCATCCCAGGCTGAGAACGGAGTAGACGGTCTTCTTGGTGGTGCTCTGTGTACGATCGCGCAGTGTTGCCAGGTCCGGAATCAGTCCCAGGTACCAGAAGACGGCCGAGACGGTGAGGTAGGTGGATACGGCGAAAACGTCCCACAGCAGGGGTGACGTGAAATTAACCCAGATGCCGTGCTGGCTGAGATACGGGGTGAGGTAGAGCGGCAACCAGGGACGGCCCGTATGGAGAAGCGGAAACAACCCCGCACACATAACGGCAAAGATGGTCATCGCTTCGGCGAACCTGGCTATGCCCGTTCTCCAGCGCTGGCGGAGGAGGAACAGGATGGCCGAGATGAGTGTCCCTGCATGTCCGATCCCGACCCAGAAAACGAAGTTCACAATGTCAAACCCCCACGCAACGGGCTGGTTGATCCCCCAGACACCGAGGCCCCACCCGACGGTCACGAGGATACAAAAGGCCCCGACACCGAGCATCGTCGAGGTGACGGCGAACGCTATCCACCATGTCCTTGACGGGAATTCGTCGAGCGGTGCCGCAATGACCGCTTCGATTGCTGACGCAGCCGGCTGCCCTTCGACCACCGGGGCCTCTTGCGTGTAATCAACTGCAGCGCTGCTCACGATAGCTTCTCCGAGTGCGTGTTGCGCAGCTTCGCGATGTATGTGACATTCGGACGGGTGTTCAATTCTTCGATGACCGAGTATCGGAGCTCATGTTTCCGGTAGTGAGAAATCTCGGAGTCGGGATCGTTCATGTCACCAAATACGATTGCCTGTGCCGGACAAGCCTCCTGGCATGCGGTCTTCACGTCGGTTCCCCGAACCTCCCTTCCCTCCTCGGTCGCCTTCTGTCGTGCCTCCATGATCCTTTGCACGCAGAAGGTACACTTTTCCATGACGCCTCGGGATCGGACAGTTACCTCCGGGTTGTAGAGGAGGCTGAGCGGTTCCTGTTCGTAGTATGCCTCTGCGAAGTGATCCCGATAGTTGTAGAAATTGAAGCGCCTCACCTTGTATGGACAGTTGTTGGAGCAGTACTTTGTCCCTACGCAGCGATTGTACGTCATCTGGTTCAAGCCATCGGGGCTGTGCGTCGTTGCCACGACGGGACAGACGTTTTCGCACGGGGCATTGTCACAGTGCTGGCACAGCATCGGCTGGTGACTGATGGTCGGATTTTTCGGAGGCCCTGAGTAGTATCGGTCGAGACGAATCC
>WOR8_10006619_pt1 | contig 16882 bp, 17 predicted proteins | sample DeeMarSeWOR38_10_FD_19890 | JGI IMG/M metagenome (IMG submission 19890)
GCTTGGGTCCGAGCGTTATCTGCCGCTGCCACCTGATCCCTGCGGCCAGCGAAGGGACAATTGCATGCCATCTACTACCAATGTCGGGATATGGTCCGCATCCTCGTCTTGTGCCATTCTCACTCTCTGTTCCAGGCACGTCAGCCGACAGATGTCAGCCAGATCACCATCTCCCTCTACGCGCACTGCGTCGTAGCCAGACTCCAGCACCTCGGCTAACAGGCTCTGAGCCCGGGCCCGAGTCTCGCGGTATAGTTGCAGCGACGCCTGCATGTAGGCCTGGGTCAGGCGCGCCTTCTCAGCCAGCCCTTGGGGCGTGACCAGATAGCGCAGTCGCCGCCGCTGCATCTGACGTACCTTCACGTATCCCTTGTTGATCAGACGCTTGAGATACCAATTGACGCTGCCCACCGCTACCCCCAAGCGGGTGGCCAGGTCAGCTTGAGTTGTATCAGGGTTGCGCTCCAGGTATTCCAGAATTTGCAGCTCGCGCTCTGACTGGTTGTCTATCGCCATGGCGTGGTAATCCGTTGTTCAATATTCAGCCAATGAATTTTAGCATCTACATTGTACCCCGAGATCCCTGATTCGTCATTAGGAAACTGGTCATAGGGGGTATCTTAATACCGGGAGATGGGATGCGGAGGAAGGGTAGGTCTATGTAGAAGCGGTCGGTCGCGTCTCTGTGGCTTATGAATTGAGGATGGCACCCCTAACTCAAACCATTCTCGTCTAGGCCACCTCACCCTCCAGCATCCCTTGAATGCGGGCCACAATCATCTGGATGGCTGCCTCGTTAAAGCCTCCAGCCGGGATGATGACGTCGGCGTAGCGCTTGCTCGGCTCGACGAACTCCAGGTGCATAGGGCGAACGGTGTTGAGATACTGGTTGATGACCGTTTCCAACGTCCGATCACGCTCCTTGATGTCACGCTGGAGGCGCCGTATGAAACGCAGGTCGGAGTCAGTGTCTACATAAAGCTTGACATCCATCATCTCCCGCAGTTCTCGGTCGACGAAGATAAGTATGCCCTCGACCAAGATGACACGTCGGGGTTTGACCCGGCGCGTCTCGTCACGGCGTTGGTAGGTAGCGAAGTCATAGGTGGGTACTTCGATTGGCTGGTCAGCCTGTAGCTGCTGCAGGTGTCTCACCAGTAACTTGGTCTCCAACGCGTCAGGATGGTCAAAATTGAGCTTGCGCCGTTCCTCCAGGGGCAGGTGACTCAAGTCACGATAGTAGGAATCATGCTGGATGTAGGCGATGCGATCGCCTCCAACTCGCTGCAAGATCGCGTCCGCAACCGTCGTCTTGCCCGAAGCTGTACCGCCTGCTACGCCGATGATGATCGATTTCACGATTATCTCCTCCACGTGTTAGCTCGGCCTCTGGCGTGAAATGCAGCGGGATATCCCTGTGAAGCGTCACGTTGCTAACCTGCCCCCGCCAGGGGGCCTGTCCCCACCAGGGGGCCGGCCATCGTCAACACAGATACGATACCGGTCACGCAAGCCAAGACCAAGAGAGCACGGGCCAGACGGCTATGGGCCGCGCCCTGCAGGAGCCCGTACGCGCCAGCCGCCAGCAACAGCCAGGTGATCAGCACCCAGGGGAAGTTGCCTACCATCACTTGACCCAACCCTAACCAGGTTCGAATCAGACTAATCGAAATCGAGGTGCTCAGCGCGACCAGCGCGATTTGCCAGGATTGCCACTCCAACTTTCTTAGCCCTAGGGCGGCCTTCAGCCGATCCAATGATAGCTTCTGTCTCATACGGGCCAACGTGAAAGATAGGAGAACCATCATCGCACTCACCGCCAGCCCACCGTAGCCCAACAATCCCGTCAGCGTGCTAAGCGCTATCCCTAGCGGCAGAAACGCTTGCGGCAGAGTTGCCTCTGTTCCCGGCCAAAACATGTGCACCACCGCGAAGGACTGGACGAGAATGGCGAAGCCCAACATGACGGCCGCCGAAAGCCGCTCCGGGCGTCCACGGGCGAGTACCGCGTAGATGGCCAGCTCCGAAACTGCCAGACCAGTCGCCAGACTGCTTCGAACCAGGGCTGGATTTAGCGATGCTTGGCTGGCGAGCCATACAGCGCCCCCCAACGCCGTGACCAACCCTGCCGCTGACAGACTGTCACCGAACCGGTAGAGGTCATGTTTCACCCGGTACCAGCCCAGGCCATAGAGCGCCGCAGCCAGCAGCCATTCTATCAGCGCTGCGACGCCAGGTATTGCGTAACTGAAGTCCATCCCAATCCTTACACTTGCCAGCCATCAGGTATCGATGGTCAGGCATCGAATGTCGCTGATCAGACCTCGGAGGTGATAAGCGTTCGAAGCTCCCCCTGGCTTCGTTGTTCATCGCCCAGCACGTCCACCGTCAAAGCGATCCGGCTGCCCTTTCCAACTGGCGACACGTTTCCCTGCACGTACACGGGGGGCATAACTGTCAGCGCGATGAAACTCAGGGCAGTCAGCCCCCACCCTATGCCAATGACTATCCACCACAGGCTGCTGCGTATGCGCAGCGTGGCGTCGTAACTAAAAGTGACCAGGTAGCGCACACCTTCGAACGTCACTTCCTGGCCGCTGTGCACATATTCTGCCTGGCTGGGGAGAGCTTCTGCTCCACGGAAGAAGGAAAGGAAGAATACAGGTTCCAGGTGCCCCTCCTCACCCTGTGCCTCGCCCCTTTCGGGCGTGGCGCCGGGCCCGGCTTGCCCCGCGGCATTTTCTTGGATGGCCATGTGCAGGGTGACATTCTCCGAGGGCACCCCGACCAGCTGTGACTCGGGATCCCCTATCAAAGGGAGACGGACCCGCTCCTGCGCCGGAACACGCGGAAAGAATGGCTGCAGGAGCACATTCTCCCCGCTCGCTTCATCGAGGGCCGTCACTTCCACCCTTGGCCTGAGATCCGCCAGCGTGATCCACCTGCCCTCTAGTAGTTGGCCACTATGTAACCTCAACCCCCAGCTTTTAGTCTCCCCCACCCCAGTCAAGACGCGGACCAGCGCTATCCCTCTGACAGGTCCTAGAGGGTTGCCGCCTTGCGCTTCGACTTCTTCCAGCACAAGGATGGGTACATTTACCGCTGATACTGTCAGGGGTGTTGGTTCGTCAGGTTCCAGGCGTAGCTCTTGCACCTGACCCAGCCAACTCTCCAAAACCAAGCCCGCCGAGAGCAGTCCCAGCCCTAGGTAGATGCCCGCCAGCCCCAACCAGCTCCAGCGCCAACGCTGTGCAACGAAGCTCTCCTGTTCTCGTTCTGAGGCGTTATCATCCGGAGGAAAGAGGATACGGTAGCCGGCCGTCTCCAGCCGACTGGTGGTCTGTCGCTGAACGTCCTCGGCCGGTCCAGGCCAGGCTAGATCGAGGTCGAACGACTTTCCCAAACGGCTGACTTTGGCTGGTGACTGCCTCACGCGACGCCATATGCTTGGGCCCCGACTGGCAAGCATCACCAGAGCATGCGATAGCAAAAAGACGAGTGGCAGGCGTAGCCAGATCGAATCCAGCAGGTCGAAGAGACCAAATGCGTACAGGCGCTCGACCGCGGGTCGGACGCTACTGGGGACACCGGCCAGCCATTGGCTGCGCACTAGGGGGTCTTCGATGTTAGGGGGAGGTTGCGGGATAATGGCGCTGAGTGCCAGGACACCGGCCACACACACCAGCAAGATCACCGTAAGACGTGGCCGAGCGAATAGTCGCCAAAGCCGGTCCACAAGGCTTGCCCAACCGGCTGCCTGAGGTGCAGCATCGTCGTTCACCGGCACATTCCTGATACCATATGGCACATAGCAAATGACAAAGCCCCTGTCCGTCTGCAAGCCGGCGGGGCTCAATCAAGAGCCACCCATCGGACTCGAACCGATAACCGGCCGCTTACGAAGCGGCTGCTCTTCCGATTGAGCTAGGGTGGCGCACTGAGCAAATTATACCAGCCTAGGCACCACCAGGCAAGTTGATTAGCTTGAAGAAGAGTACGCGCACCTGACGCCAGCCTTAAGGTTGGGACTTGGCGTAGTCGACAGCCACGTCTATCGGCTCGGGCTTCTCAGCCGATTTCGCTCGCTCGCGTGCCGCGCGAATGAAGGCGCTGAACAATGGATGAGGACGGTTTGGACGTGACCGAAACTCCGGGTGAAACTGGCTGCCGAGCATAAAGGGATGGTCGCGCAGTTCGGCAATCTCCACCAATCGCCCATTGGGCGATTGGCCCGAAAAAACCAGGCCGCCCTCCTCCAAGTCTTTGCGGTACAGGTTATTAAGCTCAAAGCGGTGTCGGTGACGTTCAAAGGCCAGGGCCTCGCCGTAAGCGTCGTAGGCTTTGGTCCCCTCCACCAAGCGGCAGGGATAGATGCCCAGCCGCATGGTGCCACCCATATCAGCGATATCTTGCTGTTCGGGCATGAGGTCAATGACCGGATACTTGGTGCTCCTATCAAATTCGGTGGAGTTAGGCTCTTCGCTGTTGAACACGTAGCGTGCCAGCTCGATGACCATCACTTGCATACCCAGGCACAGACCCAGGTAGGGAACTTGGTTCTCTCGCGCAAAGTGGGCTGCCACAACCTTACCCTCGATACCTCGATAGCCGAAGCCTCCCGGCACCACGATGCCGTCCACCTGCTCGAGCTGATCCAAAGCCCGGCCGCGCTCCAGTCGCTCAGAACTGACCCACTCGATGTCCACGTCGAACCCCTGGTGGACAGCCGCGTGGTACAACGCCTCTCGTACGCTGATGTAGGCGTCGTGCAATTCGATGTATTTGCCCACAATGGCCACGCGCAGGGATGGCTTGGGACTTTTGATCCGGCCCACCAGGGTTCGCCATTCATCGAGATCCGGTGACTGGGGAGCCAGGTTAAGGCGCTTGATCACAAAGTCGCCTAATCCGTGCTCCTCCAGGAGCAGCGGCACTTCGTAGATCGTCTGCACCGTCGTCAGGGGGACCACCGCCTGTGTCTCGACGTCGCAGAAGAGGGCGATCTTGTCGCGTAGATTGTCGTCCACCGGGTAGTCGGACCGGCAGACAATCACGTCGGGTTGGATGCCGATGCTTCGCAGTTCGCGCACGCTGTGCTGAGTGGGTTTAGTCTTCAGTTCGCCGGTGGCGCCGATGTAGGGTAACAAGGTGACGTGAACGTAGAGGGTGTTGTCTCGCCCGACATCTTTACGCATCTGGCGCAGTGCCTCCAGGAAGGGCAGTCCCTCGATGTCGCCCACCGTGCCTCCCACCTCGACAATGACCACTTCGGCTCCGCTCTCACGTGCCACTTGGATGATCGCAGCTTTGATCACATTCGTGACGTGAGGGATGACCTGGATCGTTTTGCCTAGATAATCGCCACGCCGCTCGTGGGCGATGACCTGTTGATACACCTGCCCAGCAGTCACGTTGCTGGCCCGGGTCAGACTCTCGTCGATGAAGCGCTCGTACGCGCCCAGGTCCAGGTCGGTTTCGGCGCCATCGTCCAACACGAAGACCTCGCCGTGCTCATAGGGCGACATGGTGCCCGGATCTACGTTGAGATAGGGGTCCAGTTTCTGGACCGAGACCGACAGCCCTCGGCTCTTCAGAATTCGACCCAACGATGCCGCCGTCACGCCCTTGCCCAAGGATGAGACAACCCCACCCGTACAGAAGATATACTTGGTCATCAACTACCTCGCGCCGTGCTTCACACCCCTTAAAAGTGAGGTGGGGAGAGCCTCCGTTACCGGCTGCTCTCCCCACCGATTCTTCATTATCTTTTTCCCCTGTAGGGAACTGATTTTAAGAACCGCAGCACAGGTAATTCACCCTCCCGCCGCGCTGATGATAACACAGGTGTGTCTGGATGTCAATGCCAATGCTGGCGGTCCGCCTTCCACCTAGCCCACATTTAAGGTATAATCCGTGACAAACCATATTCACCGCTTTAAGATTTGGCGGTTTGCAGATTCGCTGCGAAGGGAGAACCTGGGTGCGCCGACCATCCACCGATAGCCTGCTGCTCTTCGTGCTGCTCGTGTCGCGGGTGCGCATCGACACGCTGGCCCAGTGGGCCGCCTTGCCGACCGAGATGCTCCAGGCCGACGTGGCACGTCTGGTGGGCGGTTGGTGGCCATCGGCGAGCCTGGTGTTGCTGGCGGACCGGCAGACCAGCGACCCGGTGACCTTGCTACTCATCAGCCTTGCCTTTGGGCTCTTCCTGATTTACCTGCTGGTAGACGCCTTGGGAGGGCGATCGAGCGAGCGGACGGTATTTTGGATCAAAATGGGGCTGGTGTGTGCCATCATCGTGTTGCTCGTTTTTGGCCAAACGGCCCTGTTGATCGGTCTGCGGCACATTGCCGGTCCGGCGGCCTATACCCACGACGGCGGCGTCATCCAGACCGAAGTCACTATCGCATACCTGCTGTCGGGCATCAATCCCTACGTGGCCGATTACCTGGACACGCCGATGGCCCTGTGGGGCACTGAGTATCGCACCGCCCTATATCACTTTCCCTACCTGCCCTGGACCTTTCTTTTCTCGGCTCCATTCTATCTGTCGAGCCACGCCGCTCTGGGCTGGTTTGATCAGCGCTTTGTCTATCTGCTCCTCTTCGCCGTGACGTTGGCCCTGGCCCAGAGCCTGGCCCGCCGCCCAGGTGATAAGCTGGGTGTGGTGATGGTGATCGGTCTCAACCCCATTCTGGCCAGCGACGTCATCTTTGGACAAAACGACTCATTCGTGCTGTTCTGGATCGTATTGGCCTTGTGGTTGCTCCGGCTAGGCGAGATCCGTGATCGAGAGGGTATGCGCCTGCTATCGGCAGCCGTCCTGGGTCTGGCCTGCGCCAGCAAACCGACTGCCTGGTTCCTGATCCCGCTCTGGGCCTGCTACTTGCTGCGCGACGAATGGGAGGTGAGGACAGATGGCAAACGACGCTTGCGCAGGGGATGGGGTTGGCTGAGCACGCTTTTACGCCGCGGCTGGCCGCTGGCCGTGGTGTTTGTCCTCGTGGTTGGGCCCTGGTTTGCCTGGGACCCGGCTGCTATGTTGGATGACGTCTGGCGCTGGAGCGCCGGCACCGCCGAGACGCCCTACCAGATCCGGGGTTGGGGATTGAGCAATTTCATACTGGCATTTAGCCTGGTCCCCGATCGCCTGGCCTATTGGCCTTTCTGGATACTTGAGCTATTGATCGTCACACCGCTATTGATCGCGCTGCTTTGGCGGCAGACGCGACATAATACCATTGGGGCAATGCTTTATCACTATGTGTTACTCCTGCTTGCCTTCTTTTACGTCTCGCGCTTTCTTAACGAGAACTACCTGGGCTACCTGCTGGCCCTATTTGCCCTGGCTTATTTCAGCGAGGAATAGAGGCGAATTCCGGGTGCGCCGCAAATTACTGGACGCACAGCGCCGCAGGCCGGCGGGGGATTCCCCCTGGACTTCCAAAGACCTGGGACAGACCCCTAATTCTTGACATCATTGCGTGCCTCCTTTGATGTGTGGTATAATCCGTGTATGCCACGGCCTGGGCGCGCGGCTGTTGATAGCCGCTGCAAAACCACCCTACTCTGCAAAGACCTCAAAATCTATGTGACAAGCGATGATCGCTTTCATTGAAAGAAGGGGGGTATGAAGCGTATCTCCCGCCGGCGTACGGAAATTGAAGACAGCCTGCAGCGCATCCCTTTCTTCAGAGGATTACCCCCGGACATAGTGTCTGCCATTGCAGCCAAACTGCACTATGTACATTACAACCACGGTGAGGTCGTCTTCCTTGAAGGGAGTATGGGTGATTCTCTATACCTGATTGAATCGGGGCAGGTGAAGGTATCCACCGGGTCTGGGCCGGATGAGAGAATCATCAGCTATTTAGGGCCGGGTAATTTCTTCGGCGAGATGGCGATTCTTCTAAATCAACGCCGCTCTGCCAGCGTCACAGTCGTCATCGACGCCGATTTCTGGGTGTTGCGCAAAGCCGACCTCGACGAGCTGCTCGAACAGCACCCGACCATCGCCATTCAACTCAGTCGCGAGCTGTCGCGCCGTCTGACTACGACACTCCATCAGCCTGTCCGCGAGGAGAAACTCAACCTGATCGCCGTGGTCGGAGCACAACCGTGGCGATTGGCGGCAAGCCTGGCCCGTCTGACCCGCGAGCGGGTTGTTGTCTTCGATCTGACCGAGACCAGTCTGACCGAACTTGTGGACGAGTCGCTACCGGACAACGTCGTCGTCTTGGACGCTATGCCCGGTCTGTCCGAGGAAGAGCTGGCAGAAAGCCTGGGCATCCTGGTCGAGGCCTACGACCGGGTGCTGCTGGCTATCTCGCCTGAGCAGCGTGACATAGGCGAGAAGGGGCTGCAACTGGCTGAGGTATCCGTTCTGATCGACCTCAGGCAGCGCCCCTGGATGAGCAAATTGTCTTCAGGCCCTACCTGGCACACCACCAACACGCAGGAGGCCATTGATCGCACGGCTCGTCGTCTGGCCGGGCGCATCGTTGGCCTGGCCCTTTCCAGCGGCGGGGCGCGTGGCATTGCCCACGTCGGTGTACTGCGGGTATTGGAGAGAGAGCGTATCCCTATTGACGTGGTGGCCGGAACCAGCGTTGGTTCGCTGGTAGGAGGGCTATACGCGGCCGGACGCTCCGTCGACGATATTGCCAGCTTTGCTCTCGATCTTCAGAACAGGTTAAATTTCCGTAGCGGGCTCTTGGATCTTAACCTGCCGCCCCGCACCGGTTTGATTGGGGGACGCCGCTTTCGAAACTATTTGGAGCAGGTGTTCCAAGGTATTACCTTTGAGGAACTGATAATGCCCTTCTACGTTGTCGCCACCGACCTGCTGACAGGCGAGGAAATCGTCTATGAGACGGGCTCCGTGGCCGACGCGGTCCGTGGCAGCACCTCAATCATTGGCATTGTCTCGCCACATCAGTATAATGGTCGCTACCTGGTTGACGGCGGTGCGGTGAACCCTCTGCCCGCCAGCGTGCTGGCAGAGAAAGGTGCCGACATCATCGTTGCCTCGCGTGCCATCCCGACCCTGGAAGGTGAGAGAGAGGGAGCGCCAACCAGCCGGCGTTGGAAAAGCCTGAACAACATGTGGGGCGTGGTCAGTAACTATCAGAGCATTATGGAGCGCGAGATCATCAAAACGCGCCTCAACCCTGTCGATGTTCTGATTCACCCGCGCGTGGAGATCTACACGGCCATGGACTTTCAGCGTGCCGCCGATTTCATCCGCTTGGGCGAGGAAGCGGCCGAGCAGGCGATAGACGAGATCAAGCAAAGGGTGTTTGCCGAAGAGATTGAGAGGATGTAATCTTGGATGAGAAGTCTCTGCTTTCAGAATTGGAAGCTTCCAAGGAAGAAATAGCGCAACTCCGTCAGGAAAGGGCTGCTGCACTTGAGCACATTTCCATTCTGCAGGTTCTGCAAAACCTGACCTGCACGCTCAGCTCTCAGCTCAACCTGGAACCCTTGCTCCAGATGATTTTGGGATCGGCGGTTCAGGTAATGGGCGCCTCGGCCGGCTCGTTGTTGCTGCTCGATCGGTCGACAAACGAACTTGTCTTTCAGGTCATCGAGGGCGGCGGTGGGGTGGCGCTGGAGGGAGCTCGCATGCCCGCCGACAAAGGTATCGCCGGCTGGGTGGCCAGCCATCGTGAACCTTTGATGGTTGATGACGTGAATCGCGATGATCGCTACTATCGTGAAATTGCCAAGGATGTTGATTTCACCACCACCTCGCTGCTATGTGTGCCTATGATCGCCAGGGGGCAAGTGATTGGTGTGTTGCAAGTGCTCAACAAGAAGCCTGGCAAATACTTCAACACCGCCGACCAGGAGATCCTGACCACCTTTGCGGCCCAGTCGGCAGTGGCTATTGAGAACGCTCGTCTGTACCAGAGTCTGCGTGAAGAACACGACCGCATCATTGCGGTCGAGGAGGATGTTCGTCGTCGCTTGGCCCGTGAGCTACACGATGGACCCGCCCAAATGCTGGCGGCCATTATTATGAGCGCAAATTTCGTGCAAGAGGCTATCGCCCACAATTCACAGGAGCACGCAGTGGCGGAGTTAGACGAGTTGCTGCCGGTGGCCGAGAAGGCCCTGCGCCAGGTGCGGAGCCTTCTCTTTGACCTGCGGCCAGTCATCCTTGAGACACAGGGCTTGGTACCTGCGCTTAACTCGTACGCCGATCGACTGCGTGAAGTCGAGGGGCTTAATGTAGTGCTCAAAACGGAAGGAGAGTTTGGCCGCCTCACGCATAGCGCCGAGGTGGCTGTCTTTTCCGTGGTGCAAGAGGCCATCACCAACGCCAAAAAACATGCACACGCCAACCGTGTCGATATCGAAGTAGCTCCCAGCGACGGCGATCTGGTCGTCGCTATCCGTGACGATGGGACAGGCTTCGACGTGGCGGATGTCACCGAGGGTTATGACGAGAGCGGTAGCCTGGGCATGCTGAATATGAAGGAACGAGCTGAGATTGTGGAGGGTACGCTATCCATCTTATCCCAACCAGGACAGGGCACCACGGTCACTATGCGATTGCCCTTAGCCGTCAATCTGGCTCAAGAAAGCAACGTGTGAACTTGGAGTACATCCCCCGAGCCTGCGTCAGCCTCACCCCCTGTGTCTCTCACTCACTTGAGCCTCTGCGCTCTGGAGACTTGAGCCCTAGCCCGTTCAACGCACAAGCGAAGGCAATGTTGACGCAGATACTGAAGCATCCGGGACAGCGGGAGGGATTCTTCTCTTGATTGTTACGCAACGCAATGGAGATGTCGTGACGGTGTGGGCCACTGCGGAGGAGCGGAACCGCAGGCACCCGCTGCGCTTCGCAGTGGAGACCGCAGGACGCTTGCTTGACTTGCGGAGCTATCGTGAGCTGGTGCGTAATCTGGTGATCCGCGATTTGAAGGTGCGCTACAGGAACTCAATCTTTGGTTTTGCCTGGTCGCTGCTGAATCCGCTGTTCTTGATGGTGGTGCTCAGCGTCGTCTTCACGGTGGCCTTCGAGCGAGCAACGCCGGTGGGGAACTTCCCGGCCTTCCTGATTGTGGGCTTGATCGCATGGAACTTCACCAGCACGTCGCTGTCTCGCGAAGGTCTTTTTCCCGCGTGAGGTGATTCCTGCTTCGGTTGTGCTGGCAAACTTCGTGCATTTTGTGCTGGCAATTCCCGTCTTGGTGGTCATTCTTTTGGTTCTAGGGGTTATGCCCACGCCCACGATATTACTACTACCGCCGGTGATGCTGATACACCTGGAATTGGTGCTGGGAATTGCACTTTTTGTCTCGTGCGTCAACGTGTTTTATCGGGATATGGGCGTGGCGATGGAGGTATTGTTGCAAGCCTGGTTCTTCGCCACACCCATCATCTATCACCACTGGATCTTGCCGGTCTGGCTCCAGAAGCCGTTTATGGTCAATCCGCTGGCAGCCATCATAACTGCCTACCGCGATATACTCCTCCTCGGGCAATTTCCGGACCGAAATTTCACGCTGGGGGCGCTGGTCAGCTCTACGTTGATATTCGTGATTGGCTACGCTGTCTACACTCGCTATGCGCCCAAATTCGCCGAAGAGGTCTGACCCATGACGGCAATTATGGAGCTGGCTCACGTATCCAAACAATATCGCTTGAGCCACGAGAAGTCGCGCAGTCTTCAGGAGGTGTGGCTGAATCTGTTCAGGGGGAAGCGAGCCGGAAAGGTAGAGGAGTTCTGGGCGCTGCGTGATGTGTCCGTGCGTATTGAACCAGGTGAGTCGGTGGCCTTGATCGGCCCTAACGGGGCTGGCAAGAGCACTGCCCTCAAGATCATTGCCCGCATCATCGACCCTACGCAGGGAATGGTGCGCGTACGGGGGCGCATGTCAGCTCTCATCGAGCTGGGGGCCGGGTTCCATAGTGACCTGACGGGCCGTGAGAATGTCTTCTTGAACGGTTCGATCCTGGGTTTCAGTCGACAGGAGATGCAGTCGCGTTTCGACGAGATCGTGACCTTTGCGGAGTTGGAGCAATTCATCGACACCGAGCTTAAGCGTTGGTCGACAGGTATGGTCATGCGGCTAGGCTTTGCCATTGCTACCAGCGTCAACCCCGACATTCTGATCACCGACGAGATTCTGGCAGTGGGCGATGAGAGCTTTCAGCGCAAATGCCTGGGCCGGATCGAGGCCTTCCGGGAGGAGGGAGGTACCATCCTGTTTGTCTCGCACGATATGCACGCCGTGCGTGATCTGTGTGGGCGGAGTGTTTGGCTGGATCACGGGGTGGTGCAGATGGATGGACCTACCGCACAAGTAGTAGCAGGCTATCTGGCCTCGGGGCGCAATGAAGAAGCACCCCCCGTGAGCATACTCCAGCAGGCTGTTGAGGCATGACGCTCGTTCGTGGCTATGTTGAGTAGGAGTGCATCCTGGCTGGCGACCCTACTCAACACAGCCATTTCTTACCAGAGATAGGGAATCGGCGGTTCACCCCACTTCTTAACCAGCCAGGCATCCAGGCCGAGGCTGCGTCCCGCGCGCGTGAGGGCGATAACGGCCAGCACCACACCCATGATGATGTAGGTCCACGGCCATTCACCGGTGCCAAAGCTGGCCAGGAACAGGTTGACCACGAAGAGCCAGGCAACCGCCGCGCTCAGAGGGGTTAATAGGCCGATGATCAGGAAGACGCCCATTAGCAGCCCCTCGGTCACCACTTGCACCACGCGCAGGATTTCGATGTTGGGGATAACTACGTTATATAGGAAATCTGCATACCAGCGGAATTCGGTTCCGTCGGCCCAACTCTGGATAAATGGCAGATAACCCTCGCCGTAAAGTCCCTTGTTCAGGTTGCTAAACCAGGTGCTCAGGAACACCAGTCCCATCATAATCCGCAGTAGTGCGATCCAACCCAGGGATACTTCACCTCGTTTGTCACTAATGCTCATCGCCATCTTCCTTCCTCCGAGAACTGTCCGACGGTTTCTTAAACGTAACGCTCAAGCATAAAGTGCAACGCACTGATCCGTATTTGTTGGTCTAGTTTCGCGGCACCAAGTGCGTTGCACCTAACCGGTTGCCCTCAGCAAGAGCGGCACTGATTTTGACAACCCAATCGGTTCATTTCTTACTTGCCTCCGGCTTCGCGCTTGCTTGCCTGCTTAAAGACCTGTCAACACCCTCCGTTTAGACCACTGCACGGAGTACGATCAAACGCAAACATAAGAAGCCATGCCAGTGGCTGATGACGGGCAGTCCTGGCGCTGACCCGAGACATCCTGCTGGTCGCGCGTTCGATCCTGCTCTTCATCTTGTTCCCAGGCATTCTGCCTGGTGCCGTCGCCTTGGGGTTATATACGCTAGGAGACCGGACCCTTGCCAGCTGAGTTCATCGCGATCCCCTGCGGAGGGGGGTTTCCTGCTGCGACCGGCTGGTCAGTCTACTCTGGGCTGATCCAACAACTGCTCCACCCAGACGACGGCCTCTTCAGCTAGGGCGACCGCCCCCAGCGCTGCGTCTTGGGTATAAACCTCGGCTGGAATGCCGTCCGGTAACCCATTTGGATAACGTGTGGGGATATAATAGCCGTCCAGCAGGCTCCACCGTCGCGCCTTTTCAGCAAATTTCGGCTGATAGCGGGCTGCGTTCGCGCATAGTCGCGCTACAGAGTGTCCCAGCACAATTTCCTCGCCTTGGGCATATAGGAAGGCCTTGATCGCCTTTTCAGTCACCTGCTGCGCCAGGAAGCATGCCAGGTGCCAGCCCCCTTCTTCGGCCAGGTGCTTGGCCCAGCGGAGGTCTTCAGCAGCTTGAGATAACCAGCGTTGGCCTTCTTCAAGGGCGTTGTTTCTCATAGATCACCTGCCCCGTTGCTAGAGCATGCTTCATGAAGCCGCTCCGTTGCTTTCTTTCAAATTCTTGTGGGGTGTAGACCAACAAATCCATATCCACGTCGACAGAAATCTGGCGGTACAACCCGGCCGTACGGTCCACAAAGTTTTCCTGGGTATCCATAACGACCAGGATGTCGAGATCGGTAAACAGGTCACGCCGACCGGCGGCATACGAACCAAACAGGATCACCTTTTCCACTTCTGGCATATTGGTCAGGTGGTCCAGGATTCTGTTCAGGGCGTCTTCCAGCGCCTGGCAATATTGAGTCCGTCTCTGCTTCAATACCGTCTGGTGCATCGTATGATTATCCTGATAGAAGCCACCGGCTACCGGCGTGAATGGGCCTTGACGTCAGTTTTTGGTCGGATCGCAAGGTGAATCGGCAAGCATTATAGCACAGTTTGGCGCATTGTGCCTGATCAAGCAGAGCGGGTCCCTTTGGTTTTTGTGTCGGCATCGAGTCTCCCTTGATCAAAAGTGAATCATTGACTATACTCTCTGTATCTACTTGTACTCAATGCAGAGCGAGGGGGTGGAGCAATGCGTGTCACCGAAGCCGTAATCCGCGGGCTGGCCACGTCTCAATCCTTTGAGCGGGGCGAGAGTTACTATCACAGCGGCGCCGTGCTTCGTCCCGCGCAGCGGTCCTTCGTCGCCTGAGTTGCCCATGAGAATCCCCAAACCGTGGCCGTTACTCGTAATCCTGACCCTGATGGGTTGCATCCCTGCGCCCCAACCCACGCCGCCCGGCCATCTCTCCCTGGCCCCCGACGTCTACTTCGATAAGGTCCGCGGCGCCGGCGCCTGGCAGGCGATCCTGGCCGCCAATCACACCGGCCTGATCCACGAGGGGCAATACCTGGACGAACCCAGCCCGGCCAGCTCCATCGAGCTGTACCTGCCCGAGCGGTGGTCCACCGACGACGATACCGCCGTCGAATGGGTCGATCTACACATCCTGGAGACCTATGGCCTGGAGCCCAGCTACGGCCAGATCCGTGACGAATGGGTGGATCATCTCAATCATGACATCTGGGTCTCCACGCGCCAGGCCAGGGACTTGATGGACCAGGGCATCCTGCCGCCCGACACCGGGAACGCTGAGCTCAACCCGGAAGGTGTGTGGTCCATCGACGCCCAACTGCAGACCGAGTTGTTCGGCCTGCTCGCACCTGGCCTGCCCGACGAGGCGGCCCGCCGCGCCCGCTATTTCGCGCGGGTGACCAACAGTGGCCTGGCGGTGGAGGTCAGCGCGTTCTACGCCCGCATGTATGCCCTGGCCTTCTTCGACGACGACGTGCCGACGCTGATCGCCACCGCCCAGGCCGAGTTCCCCCCCGACTCCGAGGTGTATCAAATCGTGGAGAACGTGGTGCGCTGGCAGGATCAGTATCCCGGGGACTGGCGCCAGACGCGGCGTTTGATCCGCGATGCCTACGACAGCGACCCTGCATGGTGGGCCTCGAAGGTCAACTTCGCCAGCACGCTGATGGCGCTGCTGTATGGGGAAGCCGATTTGATGGATACACTGACTATCGCCTGCCTGGCCGGCTGGGACGCCGACAACAATGCCACTACCAGCGCCGGCTTGCTGGGCCTGATCCACGGCTATCGGGGGCTGCCGAGCCCTATTCGCACTGCCAGCGATGTGTACTTTAACGAAGACGTGACCGGCGAGATGCCGGACTTTCAAACAGTCTCGGAGATTACGGCTCGTACCCAGTCCCTGGCTGAGGCGGCGGTGCGCCAAGCGGGGGGAGAGGTAGATACACAGCAAGGGCTTTACTTGGTTCCTGGACGGTGATGCGCTTGGAGATTTGTGGACCACTACACATTCTCTGAGAAAGTGATCAAAGCGTCGCCTGACCTCGTATAATATAGTATGGAACGTTAGTGGCTCACCAAAATGAGTACAGACCCCACGCCAGCCCCAATAGGGTGTGGTTGAGCTAGGTGGACTACGTCAGGTCGGGCTGGGGCCCCAGGTTGCCCCCCAGCCCGGAAGGGTGGCAGGGATGCCTGACCTTCAGGTGCTGATCAGACGTTGGCAGGCCGGCGATGAACGCGCCGCCCAGGCCATTTACGAACGATTTTGGGATTCCAGCTTCAGCCTGGCCTATACACTGCTCGACGATCGGGCCGATGCCGAGGAGGCGGCCCAGGATGCCCTGACCTATGCCCTGACGCATATCGAGCGCTACGACCCCACGCGGGCCCGGTTCAGCACCTGGCTGCACACCATCACCGTCAGCCGCTGCCGTGATCGACGCCGTCGCCGGATTCTGCCCAGCCTGCCACTGTTCGTGTGGTTAAAAGGCGGCGGCGACGCCCCCGACCCGGCGCCGAGCCCGGAGCAGCACGCCATCCGGGAAACGACGCGGGATGAAGTGTGGCAGGCCGTCGAGACGCTGAGCCCTGCCCATCGTGAGGCGCTGGTGCTGCGCCACTGGGGGGATTATACCTATCGAGAGATCGGCGACATGTTAGGCTGCTCGATGCGCACCGCCCAGTCGCGGGTGCGCCTGGCCCACCAGCAATTGAAAGCGAACCTGGCCCACCAGGACATAGCGGTCCTGGAAGAGGAAACACGATGAACGAGCACTTGAGCGAAAATCAATTCACCAGTTACGTCTACCATACCCTGACCGACGCCCAGCGCGAGACGTTGGACGTTCATATGGGGACGTGTCAGGCGTGCCGAGCTCGCCTGGGCGAGCACCAGGCTCTGCACCGGCGGGCTCGTTACAGCATTATGGACCGGCGCAGGGAGGCTAGCAAATCCTCCCAGGCCAACTTCGCGGCGGTTGTCCCGCGCCTGAGACGTTCGAGGAGAATGGTCATGTTTTGGGCGGGCTCCAAACAGGTTGTCTATGGTGCCGCCACGCTGGCCGTGCTGGCTGTGCTGGTCGTCGGGCTGCTGCTCTATTTTCAAGACGTTGGCCAGTGGAACGCCCGCGTTGGCTCGGAAGAGGCGATGTACGGG
>WOR8_10002883_pt1 | contig 16881 bp, 13 predicted proteins | sample DeeMarSeWOR38_10_FD_19890 | JGI IMG/M metagenome (IMG submission 19890)
ATGTAATTTATTATGCCTAAGAAAAATGGATATATAACTAATTATCGTGAGCTTCCATATAATCCTACACTTAAAGGAAGAGCTAAAGAAATGCTTAACAGTTCCACAAAGGGAGAGATAAAATTCTGGTGTGAGCTGTTAAGGAAAAGATAAACTAGTTATCAATTCTACAGGCAAAAAATTTTATATCATTATATTGTAGATTTCTATTGTCCAAAACTAAAATTAGTAATTGAAATTGATGGAACCAGCCACGATGGAAAACAAAAATATGATGAACAAAGGGATAAAATGTTATCAGCATCAGGATTGAAAGTTCTGCATTACAACGATTTAAATGTTCTTAGTAATTTTCATTTAATAGAAAAAGATTTTTACGAACAGATTAAAACCAGGGAAGCGGAATTAGATGTAAAATTAGAGTCTCCCTTTAACAAAGCGAGTACCCGACCGAAGTAAGGAGGAGGAATCCCCACAAGTTTTAGAAAGTAATTTCACTGGTTTGATGGGTGGGATTTATATCTTGCTTATAAATCTTAAAGATATTACAGACAAAAAGTTTAATGATGATATGCGAAAAAGCTCTGAGGGGGAGACTGCAATAGTACGGGAAAAATTAGATATGCCAGATTCTTAAAATCTGGCATATCTTTTAAAGAAAGTAAATAGCCCCGAACTTTAGTTCGGGGATAGAGAAAAATATAATCGGATTTTAACCCAAGTGAAAAAACAGGTTTGGCTGAAGCCTTTTGGGGAGAGTATTGGATTTCCTTTTATCCCGACTTGAAAGTCGGGGCTATTAAACAAACCCTCCCCTTTGGGGAAAGATGGGTGGGTCTATATTATTCCTCACTCTCAACTTCGAACGTAACTATTTCATATCCTTTGTAAGTTTCATAAGCTGCAAATATCACTCCGCACAAAACCGAAACCATTCCTAATAAAAAGAAAGTTGTAATAAAACTGTTGATACGCGTAATATCGAATAAATAACTAAATCCTATAAATAGAGAAGTAATAACAAATAGAGCGACAGCAATTGTATAGAAGAGTACAGCATTACGCACAAGCTTAACCCTGTAAGTGAGTTTATCAAGCTGTTTGCTTATACTTTCAAGCCTTACATTTTCCTGGTATCTGAATTCCGAATCATCAATTTTTCGCAGGGATTTTCTTCTCTCTTCGTTCAGCAACCGGATTCTGTTAACAACAAGTGAGTATTTGTTGTTCATTCCAAGCAACAGCAGTCCGCACGCGGAGATCATCAATCCGGGTGCAAGCATTAATTGTATAATTTCTATTATTGAAGATATATCCGGCATAAGGATTACAATTTTTGAGGCAAATATAGTGAAAAGAAAAGTGTTGAATAAGAAATGCTGTCACGGAGTGGTCCGTGACAGCAAGGGTAAAAACCTATAAATACAATGGAAAGCTGTCATACAATGATCGATGTCAGCCAACGAATAGATATACCGGATCAGTAACATTTATTTTGGACGGATAGCCCCGTGCTTCAGCACGGGGATTAAGAAAGAATAACAAACTTTGGGCTTTAGCCCTACTATTTTTTAGGTAAAGCAAGGTGAATAAATATTTTGTTCCTCGACTGGGCTATTAAAGAAATCCTCTCCTTAGAGGAGGGAAGGTCGTTGGACTCCGTCAGAGTCTAACTGACTCTGACGAACTAGGGCTTAATCATAATGCTATAAATATAATAGAAATGCTGTCACGGAATGGTTCGTGACAGCCAATGAATAGATGTGCCAGATCTGGCATATCTTTTTATCTGATAAAAGGCTTATTCATAAATCTCATAAAAAGTATTATTGTAGTAAAATCTAACGTTCTGCCCGAGTGCAAGAAACTGTGCAGTCTCCGGTTTATCGCTTAACAATTTGAAATATTCATCGGAATTAAATTGAATACGCTTTTCATTTTTTACTTTTTGATTCTGCAATTCAGAATCAACCCAGAATTTTCCACTTTGGTAAACTGCTCTACCCTGGATATTTCTTATCTGCTGAGTTAAATTCCTTTCATTACCTGTTTCATCCACGTACATCATTCTTCCGCTGCCTTGCTTTGTTTCGAAGTAATTCTCCGCTTGATTCAAACCTTGCAGCTCTTCACTTGCAGTAACACTTCTGTCGCCGCTCTTCTGTTTCATTGCATCAAAATCACCTTCATTTTCTCTTCTGAGCTCAGGTGCAGGCGGAAGAGTTTGAAAATGATCCACTAATTCATTTCTTCGTACTCGGATTTCTTCATCTTCCATAATTAAGTAACTGGTGTAGGGAGTTACAATTCCATGTTCACGTGCTAATTGAGTTATTTCATCAACTAATTCCCTGTCTTCTCCGTTCAATCTTATTTGATCGAGCAGGTAACCAATCCTGCGTGATGCCCACAGCGGGGGAATAAAATCATATTCATCATTATTATCTGTAAAATCTGTATTTATAGTGAATGCTCTTTTTTCACCTTTTACTGTTCCATTCAATGTTATGTGTGAATTTCCGCTGCCGTCGTATCTCCCAAATACCGTGAGGCTGGAGCCTCTGAACAGATCGGGCAGATTATTCGGATATGTTTGAAAAGTCCTGATCCCATCGCTGAATGAAAGGGAAAGGTTTGTTAAAACAGGTGATTGCACTTTATCATAAAAGCTTGAGATCCTTACTTCAATATCTTCATTTTCGGAAATGTATGTTCTGAAAGCTCTTGTTTGCTCAGTTATTTTATCAAGGAGGTGTGTGTTGATCTCATTTCCAATCCCAAAAGTGAAGATTCGTGTTTCTTCATCGTTCATCTTTTCAATTTTCTTAAGAAGGTTTTCATCTTCTGTTTCACCGATAGTTGGTTTGCCGTCTGTTACAAACACAATTAAATGTGCACGATTATTGCTTCTTTTTTCTTTTAGTGCAAGGTTAAGTGCCTCTTCAATATTGGTCCCACCGACCGGTTTTAGATCATTAATAAATTTCTCAGCTTTTATAATATTTGTCTCAGTTGCTGTTTCAATTTTTCCAAATAGAGAGAAGCCTTCTGTTGAAAACTTTATTATATCAAATCCATCACCTTTATTTAAATTGTTAACACAATAGAGAAGTGCTTTTTTAGCCTGCCGCATTTTTTCACCAGCCATACTGCCGGAAACATCCAAAACGAATGTAATGTCTTTAGAATCAATCTGGTCTTTATCAATTATGAATGAAGGAGCTGCTGTTAAAAGGAAGTAGCCATCGTCATTTCCGTTTTTGTAAGTTAACAGAGAGAGTCCTACATCATCATTATTTGTGCTGAAGTAAAGTTTAAAATCTATATCCGGTTTTGTGTTTTCCTCTTCGTATGAAATAACCGCATTGTGATTATCTTTATTTACTACATCGACGGGATGAGTAGGGGAGTAAATATTTTTTATTTCCTTGTTTGTTTTAAGATCAACTTTTACTCTAACATTCTTTAAAGGTTTTGCAGAAAATTTTTCCGTATTGAGGGGATAAATATATTCATACAATCCGTTGTCAGAACTTAGTACTTCACGATAGCTTATTTTAACCCGCTTTTTACCTCTCGGTTCAATTGGAAATATACGCACTTTGAATATTCCTTGACCTGTGTATTCCAGCAAAGCAGGGTCTTTAATCTGTCTAATGATATCTTCATAAATTTGTCTGGCTTTAATTGCATCGAGAAGTTCTGCGTATACCATTTCCCCATTTATTTGCATGCTGAATTCGTTTATAACAGCACCTTTCGGGATAGGAAAGATATAATAACCTTCAAGCATTAAGTCTGATGGATTATAAAATTCCTGGTCAATGAATGTTTCTGCTATATTTCCGTTGATTTTCACATCGACATGATGGAATAGAACCTCCAAAGGATAAGGCGTAGGCAGAGGTTCAGGTCTGGGGATTATTATTAAACCATCTGCAAATAATGATTGAACAGCAGTGAGAATAAAAAGTACCAGACAGTTGAATATTTTAATTGATTTCATTTTGAACCTCGTCGGTATTAGAATGCTGTCACGGAATCGTCCATGACAGCCATAATAAATTATTCAAACTTATAATTTTTTTCAGAAGCCTGTTCTCTGATTATCTTCAACATTGCAGCATCAAGTGTATTTTCTTCACTGTTTTCAGCAAGCTTTTGTGTTATGAAATCTCTTCGTTGCTTATCGAGCTCATTTATTTGATTCTGAATGTTTTCCCGCTCTTTTGCTTTTTGTTCAACATAAGCCTTCCGTTCTTCAACGTTCATTTTTTGCATCTCCTCAGGTAACTGGTTTTCCGGAATATCTTCAATTTCAACTGTACCTTCTCTGTCAGCATCGACCAGATCCCAGGACTCGTTTTTATACTGCCCGCTCCCTTTTGTAACTGTTCTTTCAACTAATACTTCAGGAGCAAGTGTGCCGGCATTTTTATCCTGTTCCTCTTGCCGCATTTTCATTTCATTACCTTCATAACCAAATGCCAAGTAAGTATCATTTAACTGCTGTCCCAGCTCAACCAGTTCATCATCAAAAGGAGTATCTATATGGACAATTTCCTGATCCTGATCAATATTAATGTATTTCCCATCCGCAAGATCGGCACCGTCCTTCCAGTTTGTCTGTACGCCTTCATCGTAGCTTCCACAGTAAATTGTGTTAACAATTATACCTTTGCTGATTGCATCTTTACAGGCATGTTTATAATCAATGCTGCCTTGTGTGAATGGTTCGTTACCTGCTATAAAAATAACTTTATAATCGTCTGTGCTTTTTGTCCAATCCAAATCTTTTATTGCTTCGGAAATAACAGTCCCACAGTATTCACTGCCACCATTTGTCTGAAGCTTAAATAGTTCTTCGGAAATTTTATCAAGGTCATTTGTTAAAGGTGCGACAAGTCTGACAAATCCTTCTTCGGCTGATAATCCATCGTTACCGTATTCATAAAGAGCTACGTAAAGATTGATACTTTTACCGTCTCGTTTCGAGCGAGCCATCTCGTTCACAATTTTCCATAATTGTGTTTTGGCCTGATCAATCAATCCATCCATGCTGTTGCTTGTATCTAAAAGAATTGCGAGTTGAACCTCGTTGGTCGGTTTTTCGCTTGGTAAGGATTTATCTCCAAACAGGATAAAGGATATTAAAAAACTTAAGAAGAAGAGAAAAGAGTGTCTTCCTATATAGGGGGATTTCAGTTTCTTTATCATTTTAGTCCTCCAGAATTATATAAAAATTTAAGATCAAAGTTGGGTGTTTCACTAAATATTTAGCAGAAAAGTTCCAGGATAAGAGCATAATAATTAAAAGAAATTGCTTCGCTCTTTCCAGCGGGAACTTAATTGGGATTGAATGAGTATTACTTGTTTTTATTGAAATGAAAGCAGGTAAAAACTATACTTTCATTATTGAAATTATCTGCAAAAAGGTATCGCATTACTTCAACAATACCATCTAATCGATACTATCTTTTTGTGATGAAGCCTTATTCCTGTTTCTCGCGTAAATGATCGATAAGATAATTAATGCAGTACCAACAACCAGGAAGGATAATATTTTCGATGTAGTTTCCTCACTGGTAATTCCTATTACCAGTACGTAAAGAACCGTCATCAAATAAGTTGCAATCGACATATATCTATATTTTGTATTCTTAAGCAAAACACTTAACAGATAATAGATAATTGCTATGGCAATCCAGCCGAATGCAACATATTCACTTGGCATCATATGATACAAAGAATAAGGAATTATCAGCAAAGCAGCAACCAGATATGCATTCCTCATCTGTTCGGTTTGAAGTTCAAGCTGATCCTTTTTCCAGTTAAGTATCCGCGCACTCAATAGTGCTACAATTCCAAAGCTTAGACTTATGCCGCTCGTCGTACCCGAAATAACCAGGAATACAAGAAATATCAGTAAGAAGATGAAAAAATTGGCAACAATTATAAATTTGGATCTGAACCATACTGCCGTAGACACAACGATTAAGCTTTGCCAACACAGCCACATAAAATAATCGGGCTTATCGAATTGAAGAATAATTCCTACACTTAATGCAGCATAACCTGTCATTGCATAATAGAAAGTGGCGATTTTACTTTGTTTCTTAGTAAAGAATAAAATGGCGAACCCTAGAAAAACAAATGCTGCCAGCAGATGATAGACCTGGCTCAGTGTTGGCATAGAAAGGATAGTTATTAATAAAAATAATCCATAACCAATAGATGTATTAGCTAAAATACTGATTGCTGTCGGTAAATATTCATCATATTTTTTATCGGCAAAGTAACCAAAAGAGAAGATAACCTGGTAAATGAGAATGAAAAGTAAATTCAAGGGCTCATCAATTTTAAGCTCCAGAGAATTTCCTATCAGTGGATTATTTATAAACCAGATGAGATGCACTAAGTAAGCTGAAGTAATTGCAAAATTGAACAGTCCGTTCCAGCTATATTTAATTTTGAAGTTTGACGAAAGAATTGCTACGAATATGATACTAAAAAATATCAAGTACGAATAATTTCCAATCAATGCTGACAATAAAGTTGCAGAAAATCCAAGTGCTGCAATATAAGGGGAGTTCCATTTGACTCCGGAGAAAATAAGAAGTAATGAAACCAGATATAATATCACGATTACGGGAATTAATTGAGATAGTACCGGTTCGGGGCTAAAAAAGTGAAGACGGATTGCCGCCAGAAATATTATTACAAAACCACTTCCTAATACATAACCGGCTATGTGGGGAAATCTCTTTTTTAAAAAAATTGAAGTAGCAATAACAAACATTCCGGCCAGAAATCCGATTGCTACGGGTATTATCTGATTCAGATATTCAAAGGGAAGAGTATTAGCAAATATCCATCCGATAAGAAAGACAGAAATTCCCAATTTTGCAAACCAGTACTGTCCAATCCGAAATTCAAGTTCTTCTTCACTTCCAGCTTTTTTCTTGGGGATTTCTACTTCTTCTTCGGCATCATAATCACTGGTTTCGGAACTGATATTCAGATATGATTCAACTTTAGAGATCCGAGACTCAATTGATTTAAGATGTTCTAAAATTTCTTTGCCTGTTATATCATTTGAAGATGATTCCATCTCTTTGCTCATCAAATATTTTTTAAGATTTCTTTTCTACTTTTTTAAGCTTAATATACAAACCGACTACCAATAGTGTAACAATTATCGTGGAAATTCCCAAACCAATTCTCCGATAGTAGAATTCATCAATTGCTTCCTCACCAATTAGTTTGGACTTATTGACTATTGTAAATCCTGTATTGATTTGTTCTTTAAATTTTTCAATATCAAAAGTGTGGATAGTCGTACGCGACTGAATCAAAACCTGTCTGACATCTTTGAGTGAGAAATCTGCATCAGAGACATCCATTCCTTTTTGAACTGCTTCATCCAGAATTTTCTTTGTCACATTATCCTCTGCCTTTAAACTATCAATAAGTTTTTTCATTTCACCTGCAACTAAATATCCTTTATTATCATCTTCCTTGCTGTGGCATTCTACACAAACAGATGTTTCTTGAGTTCCTATCATTTCATCGGTTGAATGTATTATTTGATGATTTCCATGGCAGCTTTCGCATTCGGGAAAATTATTTTCATCGAATGCTTTTTTATGCGGACTCTGTTCAAAGAGCTCCATATTCAAAACGTGGCAGTTTCCACACACCTTAGAAATTGATTCTACACCCGGCGGTACGGCCCCATGATTGCCATGGCAATCATTACATGATGGGGAGCTTAAATCTCCTTTCTCTAAAAGTGCAACACCATGTACACTCGATACATAATTCTCAAACTGATCAGTCGGGATTTTATACTTTGCCATCAATTTTTCATCACTATGACAATTAGCACAGACGGATGGAATATTTGTTGCATAAACAAGTGATCTGGAATCTTTTATTGCTTGTATTTCATGTGAACCATGACAGCTCACGCACTCTGCCGCATTCGGATCACCTTTGGTATTCAGCATACCGTGTACACTCGTTTTATATTTTGCAACCTGATCAACCGGTAATGCCGGGTTATACCGTTTCATATATTCTGCGCTGCTGTGACAGCTGCCGCATAATGCAGTAATCCTGGTCGGATAAACTGTCGATGATGGATCTTTTATTCTTTTTATGTCGTGAACACTATGGCACGTTATACAGTCTGCAATTGGTCCCTGATTGTTAAAGCTTGGATTAAAGTGAATTGATATTTTTAAATCTTGGTATTGCTCTACAGAAATTTTTGAGTCGTATTTTTTCATCTTTTTTTCATCTGCGTGGCAATTAATACAAAGCTGATATCTGTTTACTCTGGAAGGAATACCCATGAAACCTTTTTCTTCGCTCATTGCAACATCCATATCATCAGAGGATGAATCACCTCCGTGACAATTTGCACAGCTAATTCCCTTTAAATAATGAATATCTGATTTATATTTTATTGCCTGAGCATCGTCAAGTTCAATATGGCAATTAAAACATTCATCGCCGGTTTGTGCCAGCGATGGATTATGATTCAGGATCAGCACTGGAAGCGAGACTAATATACAAAATCTTATTATTTTCATTTCTGCCTCCTAATCCAAAATAAAACCAAGAATGGTAAAAACAATTATGAATATAATAACGAAGATTCCAAAGTAAGTAAGAATGCTGTTTCGTTTTCCTGCTGGTGTTTTTCTATCCCAGAAAGGAACCACTGTCCAGAGAATTCCTCCAACCGCGAACAGAATAATTCCGACAAATTCGCCTTGAAGGAAAAATATCTCACCCGGCAGGAATTTGAATAACTGGAACATAAATAGAAAATACCATTCTGGTTTAATTCCAACCGGTGCTGATGAGAAAGGATCAGCCTTGATGCCTAAATCCCATGGGAAAAACACAGCTAGTATGGCAAGGATATTTATAACTATTAACCAGATAAGCAGTTCACGAAGAGCAAAGTTAGGGAAAAAGGGAATAGTTTTCTTTTCTTTTTCGGGAAGCTTACTATAGTCCTCGGGTTCTGCAATGCCTTGCCGCTGAATCATTAGTAAGTGAAGGGTAAGCAGAACAATAAATATTCCTGGAAAAATTGCAACATGAAATCCAAAAAATCTGGAAAGAGTCGCACCTGTTACATCCTCACCACCTCTTAATAGAATTAATATTGGCTCACCAATTAATGGTACTTCTCCAACAATATCGGTTCCAACTTTTGTAGCAAAGAAAGCTAACTCATTCCACGGAAGCAAGTAACCACTGAAACCAAATGCCATTGAAATAGCCAGTAAACCGATTCCGGTGTACCAAGTCAGTTCACGAGGTTTTCTGAATCCTTTTAAAAAGTAAACAGAGAACATATGGATAAAAACGGAAAGAACCATCAAATTAGCAGACCAACTATGCACAGATCGAATCAGCCATCCAAAACTAACCTTGGTTGATATAAAATGAACGCTTTCAAATGCAAGGTCTTCAGTGCCCTTATAATACATCAAAAGTAATATTCCGGATATAACCTGAACAACAAAAAGAAGGAGAGCAATTCCCCCGAAATAGTACCAAATTGTCTCACGGTATTTCGGAACGGATTTCTTTTTCGCAAAATCTATAAGTCCAGTTAGATTATATCTTTCATCAAGCCATGAAAAAAGTTTTCCCTGATTACCTTTATTTCTGTTCTCCATCAGCTCGCCTCCTGAAATATAATTACCTCATCATCTTTAATCTTCACTCCGAATTGAGTAAGAGGAGTGGGTGGAGGACCACTTGCAACCCTCCCATTCAAATCATATCGTCCATTATGGCAGGCACAATAAATTTGTCCATAGTCTTTCCTGTACTGAACAATACAATCCAAGTGAGTGCACACACCTCCAAAAGCGACATATTCTCCGTTGGCTTTCCTGATTACAATTACGGGTTTATTACCAAATTTGATAATTTTCCCACTATCTCTTTCCATATCCTCAACAGTTCCAATTTTTACATTGGATACCTTCACTTCTTCCACTTCGGGTGGATCTAAAAATTTGAATACAGGAAAGAGCAGTGCTCCAAGCCAGGCTAAAAAACCTCCACTTAAAACTATGTTAAGAAAGTCACGGCGTTTACTCTTTGCATCATTATTAGTATTAGAATGATTAGTTACCATAGGTTACCCTCACAATTGGTTAGATGTGCCTCTTTAATTGTGCAGCAGAAGGAAAGCCATATTTGCTGATTACCCCTGGAAGATTTCACCACATTTACCCCTCGCTGTAAAAGTTGTTATGGGGAAATAATAATTAATGCTCAATTGTTAACTAAATAATAGTAATTTTATTTTAAAAAGAGAAATGATTCTACATATATTATTTTCTAGTTTTTGAATCACTTTCTGGCATGGCATTCAACACAGATCAGGTTTTTTACATCTTCCTCAAGATCTTCAGGATGGACAAAATCAACTCCACTCATTGAAACCAGCTCTTCACCATCACTTGTTGTTTGAGCAATTATTGTATGACACAAATTGCAATCTCTTCTTATCATTTCTCCATCATCTGAGAAATGTTCTCCATCGTGGCATCGGAAACAGCCGGAATCATAAAGATGGGAAATATGATTTGGAAATTCTCTCCAGTTCACTCTCATGCTGGGGAAATAATTACGATTGTAAATACGTTTAACCTCTTCGATTGCCGCTATAATCTTTTCAGTTTTCTGCTGAAAGATTTCAGGATAATTTTTTTTATAAAATAGTCTAATTGATATATCTATACTATCCAACCCGGTTTCCTTGGTTGAATATTCCTCTTCCAACGCATCTACTGCTACACTTTTAATATATGGAAGGGTTTCATCAATTTTCCCTAAAAACATAGAAAGATTCACAGACTTATCTGCAGGATTATAAATATGTGATGGTCTGTTGTGGCAATCAATACAGTCCATAGTCCTGAGATTTTCTTCAGGAAAATCAGAGGGATTGATATCTTTATTTTTCTTTCTATAAATTATTTGGCTACCATCTAATTTACTAAGCCGCACCCATGGAATCTCGTCTCTTAACGTATCAGAATAAATATATTCAATCTTATTAGATACATTCATATGCCAATGAATTCCTTCTGCTCTTCCAAGCTCATTATTTCCACCCCCGATTTTTAAGAGCATGCTTAAGGATGATTTAGTGTTCTTTTCATCATACAGGTAATAATAAAATTCCCGCTTAATTTCACTAAAGAAATGCTCGGGTGAGTGGCATTGTTCACAAGTGCCTTCTGCAGGTCTTAAATCTTTAACCGGAGTAGGAATTGGTTTGGAATATTTTTTAAAAAGTACGGAATAAACCTGGTAAGCCCCTGATATTTTTGATCGAACAAACCATGTAGCCCCGGATCCGATATGACAATTAACACAACCAACTCTTGAATGAGGTGAGGAAAGATATGCAACGAATTCAGGTTCCATTACTTCATGACAAATTTCTCCACAAAATTCATCTGTCTCAGAAAATTCATATGCTTTATAACTGCCGAAAGCCGAAACAAACATAAATACAAGTGCACCAATTGATACTGTAGCTAACATTCTCCGTTGTCTTGAATCATTTAAGTCAATTATCCAAAAGCGTTTTTTTCTTAATATTCCTCTTTCCAGTCTTCTTCTTTCCCTGAGCAAACCAAATATTAATAAAATGATTCCCGACACCAAAAAAATAGGTAGGATAATAAAAGTAATTATTCCCATATAGGGTTTTGTTTCAGGTGAAAGAAATTCCAGAATAGTCAGGAATAGAATTAAACCGAAGCTTAATCCTGCGAGACCAGCACCAAAGAATGTAACTGGATTATAAACATAAGATGGAAAGAATCGGCGCATAAAAGAGCAAAATTACTTTAATTATAGCAAGTGATTAAATAATATAATTATCTGTAAACAAAGATCATTGCATAGATGATCCAAATAATGATACTAAATCCGATTGATAATGCAGTCCATCCAAAAATTTTCATACCGCGCAAAACTATTGGTGGATACTGTTCGACTATATATTCATCAAGCTCGCCTTTTTCAACAAGGTCTTTATATTCCTGAGGTCTGTCCAATTTAAACTCTTCCAAAGGAACTCTTCCGGAAAATATAACAATATCCATCGGAAATTTTTCTGGTCTCAGATGTGTATTAAAGAAATGAATAGTAAAAATAAAACCTGTGGCAAGCAAAGCTTCATCACTGTGAATAATTGTTGCCACGTTTAACATCCAGCCCGGGAAAAAATTAGTGAAGAATTCAGGGAACCACAGAGTCATTCCGGTTGAACCGATTACAAACATACCCCAGAATACGGCAAAATAATCAAACTTTTCCCAGTAAGTCCACCTGCCGTATTCAGGTCTTTCTCCTTTACCTATAAACCATTTTAAAGATCCTTTGAAATCTTTCCAATCCCGCTTATTAAAGAGCATTGAATTTTTACCTATTAGCAACCCTTTCCACGAACCGAATTCTTTCCTTTTAACCCTGAATAAATCCACAATATGTGTAATAAAAACTATTATCATGATCACAGCAGCAAAACGATGCCAGTAACCCGCAGATTCGAAACCGCCAAAAAATTTCGATAGTACTTTTGCCCAGCCAGTATAAGAGAATTTTAAACTCATTCCGGTTAAAGAAAGAATAAGAAAGCTGATTATCATAAATATGTGAAGTCCACGGTTAAGGCGGGAAAATCGCAGAACATATTTTTCTTTTAAGCTCATTCTTCTTTTTTATTTTCTTCATTTGATTCTGAAGGTTCACTTCTTTCTTTGTGCATCTTTTTCAATTTTCTTCTCCATTCCAGGGATCTCGGCAGCCAAAGCAAAGTGTGAGCTCCGGCAATTATAAAAGTTCCGAGCAGTAGTCCGGTCATACCCCAAAAAGCCCAGAAAAGAAAAGGGTATTTGACAGGATCGTGGTGCGTCGCGTGTGTTAGGTAACCGGCAAACTGCCTGTTTGCTGATGGATGACATGTTCTGCAAGTTTCGACGACGTTATTTCTGCTCAATCGTGATTCGGGATTAATTGTTGGAAGAATATCGTGTGCACCATGGCAATCATAGCATTTTGCTGTTTTAGTATAGCCTAACTGTGATACTTTACCATGATATGTGTCGAAATATGTTTCTGCGATTTCTTCATGGCATCTTCCGCACTGTGTCATTATTTCAAGTTTAAATCCTTCCGTATCTGCTCTTTTAATTTCATGTGCACTGTGGCAATCAAAGCAGACCGGCAGTTCCTTATCCGTATCAGAAACAAGGGGGGAGTGTATGCTCTTTTCAAACTGCTCTTCAATTCCATGATGACAACTTCCACAGGTTGAAGAAATATTATTGCGATTAATGCTTGATTCCGGATTTGTGTGCGGCAGTTCCTTATGAGCAGTGTGGCAATCTGTGCAAGTTGCGGTTACTGTCAGTCCGCTCTTAATTAAGCCTTTGCCATGGATACTCTCTGTATAATGATTAACAATGTCCTTTTCAGTTCCGGTATATCTTACTGCTGCATTTTCCCCTTCCCGGTGGCATCTTCCACAAAGTTCGGGAATGTTTATTGAAAATGTCGGTGACTTAGGATTTAATTTGCCAAGAGTGCCATGGGTTCCGTGACATTCTTTACAGGTTGGGGCATTCTCATCATTTTTGGCAGCTAAACTTCCATGCATACTAATAGAATATTCTGAACCGATTTCAGCATGGCAGGTAGAACAGTCTACTTTAGTTTCAATTGTTTCGCAGGGTCTATGTTTAGATATATTTACTTCTGAATGACATTGACTGCAGGCAATATTTGCATGACGAGAATTTTTTATTTCTTCATAATCTACAAAGAGGGATGTTCCATCATTATATGATGTAATTAAATTAGGATTATCGTGGCACTCGAGACAGTCTTTATCCGCCATTCCATAATCGTAGTAGACTCTGCGTATTTCATGCGGCTGATGGCAGTCAACACAGGCTGGTAAAATATGAGCCTGCTTTTCCCAAAGTTCTCCCCTTATTATTTGCCTGTGCACAGTTTCAATTTCCGCATGGCAGACGGCACAGGTGGCAGCAATGTTTTGCCGTGAAATTGTAGAGCGTGTATCAGTATGTGGTAAAATTCTGTGTGCAGAATGGCAGGATACACAAGTTGCAGATACAACTAATCCTTTGTGAAGTAATCCTTCACCATGAATACTTTCAGAATAGTTTTCTAATATTCTATCCTGTGGTATATTTCTTTGCAATTGAACAGGAGTTCCTTCTCTATGACACTTGCCGCAGAGAAAAGGAATTTTCATGGGAGCCACAGCCGACAAGTGATCCTTAACCGGAAGAATATCATGTTTGCCATGACAATCCTGGCAAAGCGGTGCAAGCGGATCTCCTTTTGCTTTAGCTTTTCCATGAAGACATTCGACATATAATTCCTGAACATCGTCGTGACAGTTTCCACACTCAACTTTTGTTATTTCTTTTCTGTGGGGAACATCATCTGCATCAAAATCTTCGTGGCAATCAACACAATCCAAACTACCATGAACAGATGACGTGAATGATTTTGGATTTATATGAAGTGAAACTGTTCTTCCGTCTATTTTTGCTTTGAAGTTTGGATCATCATGGCACATTAAACAATCATCATTAGATTGCGCAAAAATTCGTGACAAGCTTATGGAAATAAAAAATATAAATAGAATTAATCTTCTCATATCATAACTACATTAGATTATTCTTTTACTTCTTCTGAAGATTTATTCCTATCCTGAGCTTTTATTCTCTCATATTCGAGTGGATGTTCTTCAGCCATTTCTTCTTCCGAAATTGTACCTTTCCACCATGCAAGGTTCATCGGATAAACATCAGGATTGAAAATAATAAAATAAAAGTGCCATACGACAATGGCCAAAAACGCCAGCCAGGCTTCATAATAATGGACTGTTCTCGCGATATCCCAACCAAGCTTGGTAAATAATCCCATAAAAGTATTATCAAACCACATGATCACCCCGGTAGCTGTCATAACAATAGTTCCCCATACTAAAGCCCAATATTCAGCTTTCTCAACATAACTGAATCTATCCAGTTTTGGTTTTACTTTGGAAATTCCAAGATTAAATTTAGCGACATCAATTGCATCTCTTATATCTTTATAACGAGGCAGCAGATCTTTAATCAGCGTCCTTCCTCGCCTGGTAGATGAGACATAATAAATATGATATAAACTTACAAGTACCATTACAACGGCAGAAATTCGATGGATCAAACTTCTATATTCAAATGCTTCACCGCTTAAATCTCTGATATGAGAGACCCACCAGGCATTTGGATAACTCAACATAAAACCGGTTACTACAAGCAAAAGAAAACTTATCGCAAGCGTAGCATGCTGGATTCTTTCGTCTAAGTTCATTCTCAGATACAGGGCATGTCCGAATTTTTCCTCCCGGATTAAGCCCCTTTGTTTCATTTTTTTAATTTTAGATTTTCTAAAAAAGTCTATCAGATTATGTAAAAACATGCCCCCGATGACAACAAAAATTAAAGTAATATAAGCGGTTGCAATTAAGTAAATAATTGGTTCACTTTCATCTTGTCGGGTTATATGAATTTTACCGATCGTAAAATTACTATTTGCACCGGGATGACATCCACCGCAGGTTTTAACAAGGTTAACCTTACTAATTGTTGATGTTGAGTCGGAAGATGGTTTTATGTTATGCGACCCATGACAACTTGCACAGTTAGCAACTGAAACAGCACCCCCTTCTATGGCTAATCCGTGGTAACTATCTGAGAAAGTTTCAAACCTGTCACTGGTTATTCCATACTTTTCAGATAGTTTCAGTGAACTATGGCAAGGTGAACAAACTTCACGCGAAAGATTTTGAAAAGATACCGGAGACTTAGGATCGTCGTGTTTAAGAATGTTATGTTCTCCATGGCAATCTGTACATCCTGGAGATTCCTTAATCCCTTTTTCAAGGGCTACTCCATGAATGCTGCCAAGGTATTCCATTGAAATTGCAGAATGACACTTTCCGCAAGTGAATGGAATATTTTTTTTAGATGTCGGAGAATTACTTGTACTCTTTAAAACTTTATGGGAACCGTGGCAATCGACACAATTTGCGGCATCTGGATTACCGGAATTTAATGCCGAACCATGAACACTTTTATCGTACATAGTGATAAATCCTGCCGAAGGAGCAGTTCTAGAACGAACTTCAGGAGAATCAAGATGGCAGGACAAGCACAATTTTTCCTGTGATATTTTTACGCTAACAGAATCTTCATCGGTATGCACTTTTGCTACAGGATTTTTGTGGCAGTGCAAACAGTTTGGTGCACCGAGCATTCCTTCTTTAAATGCAGTATAATGCTCGGAATCCAAATACTTAATTTTAATTTCGTCATGGCATTTACCACAGGATACAGGAAGGTTTTCTGCGCTCCATTTTCCCCCGGGATTGTTAGGATCTTTCACATAGTGATAATCATGGCAATTTATACAGTTTACATCATTATCCTTCTCATTTCCAGTCGCTTTTAGTAAACGCGGGTGAAAAAGATGTTTTATAATTTGTTTCTGATGACAATCACCGCAGGCTTTTGGTGTTAAGTTATTACTGTGCGGAATTTCCTCATCATCAAAATTTATATGACATGATGTGCATTTTAATTTGGAATGTTTAGAGCTATTATAATTTTTTTCATTAACATCAATCGAGACAGTTGTACCATCTTTTCTCATGGTAAATGATTCGTCATCGTGACACATCAAACAATCATCATTAGACTGTGCTAAAGCCTTGCCTAAAAATAAAAGAAGAACACCAAAAGTAATTAT
>WOR8_10005322_pt1 | contig 16879 bp, 10 predicted proteins | sample DeeMarSeWOR38_10_FD_19890 | JGI IMG/M metagenome (IMG submission 19890)
GCTCGAGACACAATGATTCGTCAGCAATCACAGGGATATCCATCCGATCTGAAAGCCGCTTCAGCCCGGCAAGATCATGTTTGGGTACCGGCTGTTCCACCGCGCTAATGCCATAGGCCATCATAGCATCGATGCACTGTTCCGCTTCTTCAGCACTCCAGGCACCGTTGGCATCTACCCGAAGGTTTACCTCTTGCCCCAAGATCTCCCGGGCCAGAGACAAGACCGCCAGATCTCTTTCGTTTCCCACTTTAATCTTTACAAAGGAGATGTGCATGTCACGTATCAAATGGAGAAGACGATGGAAACTGGGTTGGCTCATCATGGGTATTACCGCACTGTAAACCAGTGGTTCCCTTCCACCCCCCAATAATTTAGCCACGGACTGTCCCCATGTTTTGCCTGCTGCGTCAAGTATGGCAAGTTCCAGGGCACAGCACGCGGCCGGGGCTTGAGTCCTATTGGGCACTGAGATCAATTCCCCCAATGTTCCTAACAAATCCTCTGAATCATCCCAATGGAGTCCATAGCTCTTTGGGATCAAATGGTCTCGGAGGAAGGTCAGACTCGTAGCGGTTGTCTCACCAGTAACGTACTGCCTAGCAATGCCCTCACCGTATCCAACCACACCCGAATCTGTAACCACCTTCACCAGAAGATTTTCACTATGGGTGCGTTCAGCCAGGTAGTGCTTAATAGGCATGCATAGCTCTATCTGCAAGAGATAGAGATGAATCTTCTTCAGCCACATGTATAGGTCTCGTTTCCTCAAAAATTTGATTTCCAAGGGCAGTGCGCAACTGCTTCCATTGGTACCACTGTTCGGGAAACATATATATGTATTGTTGCAAAAGTTGAAGAGCAGCTTGGGAAAAGCTCACATTTTCGGGATCCTGCTGAGTCCCATTCAAAGAGTGAATCTGAAGCCCGAAAGATTCTCTCCCCTCTCTATGGACGAGTCCCATTAAGACGGGAGAATTGTAACGGCGCTGTAGCATGTCCAGGGTACGGTCTAGCGGGCATGAACATCCCAAAAAGCGAGCCTGCCGATATCGGTGAGGCCGCCAAGTGTCGAACTCATCGCACTCGGTAATCAAGATCTGGTTAGATTTTAAAGCCTGAAGTGCCTTAAAAAGAACCTTCTCACCGTTATTGGCATCCAGAAGAGTTATGGGTACATATTGGGTTCGGCGCATTAAGGCGCGTTTTAGTCTCTCTGTCTTGAATCGAACCACCATGGTCACTTCATAGCCCTTGAGGGCCAGAGTTAGAGGCAAGAACTCAACGGCGCCGAAATGCCCGGTCACCAGAATGAGCCCATTCCCCTGAGACAGGGCCTCATCTAAAAGTTGTTGACCTTCCAGAGTCACATTTTTCTGGAGAAAGCTACATACCTTAGAAAAATGGACGTAGGCGATGAAGAGCTTTTCGTAGTAATGGGAGATGATACCTTTGAAAGTCCTTTGGATGGTTTGATCCATGACTACCTTTGTTGGCAGCCTCCGGACCACTGCGGACAGGTTGGTTTGAATTTGTTCTTTCTCTGTGTGATTAAAGAAAAAATAAACTCTTCCCAAAAGGCCAAGGTAGAGTCGACCAATGGATCGCGGGATGTAACGGATCAGTAGGGTATTGAACCGCCACTGCAAAAAACGACTGAGGCCGACCCTGCCCGGCAGGTTCCCCGATGCTCTCTTCATACCATTTCCCCCTGAAACCCGCATATGATTGTGAGCTATATCTGTCGTATTTCTGTTCTACATGGCTATAGTTTCCCCAGTATGGTCCTCTCTATTGTGGTTAACAACTGTTTTGCCGTCCAGAGTTTGACGGACGGCAAATACCAGTTCCTCGGGCTTGAATGGCTTGTGCACCATATTGATCCTGGAGGTGATGATTTGCTGCAAGCCGTTTCCTCTGGAGCCGTAGCCACTACAGATGATCACCTTTGCAGCAGGATCTAGTTCTCGCAGCCTTACAAGAGTCTCCTTACCTCCAAGATTCGGCATTAGTAGATCGAGGATGACCAGGTCGATCTCCTTGCCATTGTTTCCATAGATCTCTAGAGCCTCCAGGCCGTCACAGGCCAGTACTACCTGGTAACCATAACTGCGCAAAATCTCGTTTCCAAGATCACGTACCATGGGTTCGTCATCAACAAGTAGGACAGTCTCCTCGCCTGCCAAGCCAGGAGTCATCTGCCCGAGAGATTGCTGGCTCTCTTTATCGCTTGCCATGCGGAACAAGAGATCAAAGGCTGTGCCCTTGCCCTCTTGACTTTCCACCAGCAAATAACCCCGTGAGTTTTGGACTATGCCGTAAACCATGGCCAATCCAAGACCAGAACCTTTTCCGACTTCCTTGGTGGTAAAAAATGGATCGAAAATCTTGTCCAGATTTTCCTGGGGAATACCGATTCCATCGTCAGCCACCCGAATCCGTATATATTGCCCCGGTTCTGCCGCCAAATCTTGATAGACAGATAACATGTCCCCAGCCAAATCAACCTCAGCTGTAGCAATCGATATTTTACCGCCGTCGGGCATAGCATCTCTGGCATTGAGACAGAGATTGAGGATCGCCTGCTGCACCTGGGTAGCGTTTGCTGCTATTGGTGGTATGTGGGGGTTTAAATCTAGCTCTAGCTGCACATTTTTACCGAGAGAACTTTCGAGCAAGCGGGCAGTCTCCCGAATAACCCGATTGGGATAGACTACTTGGAGATCCTCAGGTTGGGTTCCGCGACTGAATGCCAACAGTTGTCTGACAAGATCGGCGGCCCTTAGACTGGAAGTTTCGATAATGTCAACAAATCGCTGGGTTTCCGGTTGGTCCTGGAGTCGGTGTTTCAGCAAGCTGGCGTAACCGAGAACGCCAGTGAGTATATTGTTGAAGTCATGGGCTATGCCCCCTGCCATGGTGCCGATGCTTTCCATCTTTTGCTGATGCAGAAGCTTGGTTTCCATCCGCTTCTTATCAGAAATGTCAGTCACCATGGCAAAACTGCCCTTGTAACGGTCCCCATCCATTATGGGAACGCTACTCAGGATGGCCGATACTGGCTCTCCCTCCTTGCGGAGCATATCGATCTCTTCCTGGGCGACCAGCCCTCGCATGTTTTGCACCAGTAGCTTAAGCAGTATCCTTTTCTTTTCCGCGGGAACGAGTTCGTTTATGTTGAGACCCAGTACCTCGTCATGGCCGAGAATGCTGGCTAATCTTTGATTGGCAAAGGTTATTACCCCATTTTCATCCACTACCCATATACCCTCATGGGCGTTTTCCACAAGCTCGCGGTACTGGCGTTCGGATTCTTCAAGTTTTCGGTATAGATTGGCATTGTGGATAGCAATGGCTATCTGGTTTGAAAAGCTGAGAAGAAAATCCCTTTCTGTTGAAATAACTTTACCGCCAGACTTCTCTTGATCTCCAACCAGTACTCCAATGACCTTGCCGCGAACCTTCAAAGGCAAAGCTATAAATGCCTGGGGTTTGAACTTCTTTATGAGAGGGTTCTCCTTATTAATATCTGAGGATTCCACATCATCCACCAACTCGGGCACTCCAGTCTGGGCCACACGGGCGATGATATTCGACTTCTTGTCCAGGGGTACCGTGTAGGACGCTGCACCCCGTATGTACGAATCTGGGGCTCCCACGGCATGAGCCAGATAGAGAAGTCCCTGTTCTTCATCGACCAAGAATATGGCGGCCCTGTCCAGAACCGACACATCTACCAGCCGCGAGAGAATCAGAGTCATGAGTTCTTCGATATCTAAGGTGGAGAGAATGGCTGTGCTCGCCTCCTGGAGACTAACCAGTCTGTCAAGTTGGGACTTTAGTTGAATGTTGAGCCCGCGAACTTCCGCGTATTTTTCCCGCAGGAGTTCTTTGTCTCCCTCAAGCTCCTCAATTGTAGCCTTTGCCAATCTCCAGGGAGCGACCAACCGCAGCAAAAGTTTCTTGAGCGAGGGTCTGCGTTTCCATCTAATGTGATACTCGCAGTAGTCGTCACCCTGGAAGAAGCACTTGTGCTCTTCCAACTGGCAAGGAGGCTCGTTCCACACCACTGGAACCGCGGTATACACACCTCGGTTCATGAGACAAAAGTCGCGGGTCATGGGAATGTCCGTGAACCACTTAAGCCTGACCACGGCCCCATCACGGTTGAGTTGCGCCAGTTGAACCTCCTTATTGTGGTTAAATTTGTCATTGAGACTTTGAAGTCTTCTGAGTGTCCGACCGTGGCTGCGGAAAGCAAAAAATAGAATTCGTTGAATATAGCCGAGCCGCCTTTGGGCCACAGAGTCGAAACCGATGTCGAAAACCACATCCTCTTTGCCAAGAAGCTCTTTGACTCTTTCGTAGAGGAGGATGAGTATGTGGGAAGAGACCCAATTATTAGGGTCAGAAAGAAACTCCCTGGCATTCGTCACCCCATCCAGTTGCTGGCTCAGGTCCTTGAGCAGTGGCTCTACCAGCAAAGGATCGTGCTCCTCAACATAGTCAATGACGGCTTTGGTGTTTATGCAGCTATTATGTCTTTCCATGGGCTATTAGCTCGGAAAACAAAAACCACACTGCTCACTCGAATCCCGAGACCGGTAACCTAAAACGTGTGGTTGATTGGTGTGTGAGCGGATGGTAGATCAGCGACCCCGTAAGTCCCACATGCTTGGCCGCTGGCCTACATCTCTAGCTTCTCTTATACTTTTTATTGTCTTGAAATGTCAAGAAAAAAAACAGTGTAAAAGACCAAAGCTCACTCTCCACCAAGCTTTTCGAACTGCTGGTCGAAGCGAACTGTTACCAGGTCTTCGAATTCCTTACCAAGGTGGCGACGGTTGTTAACCAGCTCAGCCCTTACTTTTTTCCAGAGTCTTAATAGCTCAGCAGTATTGGTGCAGTTATGAATTTTCCGGTGAATGGCCTCGAGTCTGGAACTGCGCAAGCGATCCCGATTGAATTCGCACATGTCCTTTGCCAGTTGTATTTGTTCTTCTGAGAAACTGTTTTCTTGAGCCAGCACCATGAGTTCATCAAGGACACGCTCAATGCCGGCAAAGCTCCTTTGCTGACGCATTTTTTTTTGGGCCTTGTGCATAGCTCGATCTATTAATTCCTGTAAACGCGCATGGAAAGCGTCACTGAGGATCTTCTGGTAGTCTTCCGTGAGGTAAGGATGGTTTTTGAGTTTTTTTAACTCTCGATGATAAAGATGCTTAAGTCGTGAGATATCCTCCTCCTCCCTGATTTGTTTGAGAATGCGTTCAATCTCAAGACGATCTTGAAAAAGAACCTTTAATACCGCCTTGTCTGAATTGACCTGGAGAATAATCCCTAGCCTAGACCTGTTGAGGCTGGAGAGCAACCGGCCGTCCTTGAATAATCGACCAGTGGGGAGCTTAGCCAGTTCTTCGGCAATGGCCTGGTAGCGTCGGTCAATGATTAGACTGAGGTCATGAAAATCGAGGACCCTGGGGTTGTCATTGTCTGGGCAAAACCGGTCCAGAGCACGGAAGCCAAGAATCAACAGGTTTAGCCAGGTCCCAGGCTCCAAATGTTGAGCCACGTATTCCAACCCATAGATGCGGACAAAGTCGTGGGCGGGGCTAAGCTTGTCCAGCAAATGTCGCCTGATTTTCTCATCGAACCTCATGAACGCTTGGTACACCACAGTGGCTTGCTGAAGATCTTTTTCGAATTTAGCCAAGCCAGTGCTTTTTAGGCCTTTCTTGTGGTAAATGAAACTCACCGGCATGTCCAAAATCTTCATTTGAATGTCCACAAAACTAATCTCTGGTAGCCCTACGAGTCGGAAGAGTCGTTCAATGGCAGCTGCATCCTCTCCCTTTTGGTGGTAACCTTGCTCATCCTTTAAACCATCCCAGTGTGAGAAAAGTGCAAACTGACTCTGACTAGTTCTGGCTGTATCCATTTCAGTCAATAGACTCCTGCCCTTTGCCCTGAACTCATTATCGATATAGGTTTGCCATGAAATCTCACCGCGCATGATGCTCAAGGCCAGCTGTCGTAGATTTAAAAATTGATCTAGTAAATCCTCAACCATAATGCCTTCACGATAAGCGGCAGCAGCAAGGACGGAGTGGAGGAAGAAGGCTTCAAATAGTAGCTCGTCACCACAAGAGGTGACCAAATCTAAGGCGGGCAGGGCTAATTCTCCCTTAAGCACATGTCCCATCAATCCATGGACCTCCACGAGGAAATCGGTCAGTTTGCTTTCTTCCTCGTCCATGCCAAGACGCTCAAGTAGATCCTGCCGCCTGAGGATTTCAGCTCCTGCCTCGCCGTGAATATTACTCTGGGAAAGAGATCTATATTCTTCTAGATACAATGGAAGTTTGCCGATCTCTTGGAAAATCAACGCTGCGCTTAAAGCTGCCATCAATTCCGCTCGAGTGTTGATGCGGATAACCACCTCCTCTAGTATGTCAATCTGTACATTGCTGATACCGATGGACTCACCCGTCATTGCACCAAATTGCTGTTGTGCAAGCTGGTAGAAGATCTCAGTATTTTGCAGGGCTTCGCGATCCCCAGTGACAAGGGCTTGGAACTTTTTAAGGCAGCGCAGAACGTACCTGGGGATTGTCTCCCCAGAGTGAATTTTTTTGCTCGGTTTTATCTTATCAAGCTCCCAGAACTCGGTAAGGATGCGACGGCCGATTGTTGGACAATGTTCGTGGATTGTCTCCAAGGTGTCAAAAACTCGTTGGGGGATCAGGAGCTTTTGGGCGAAGAGTTTCTCGAGACGTGAACAACAGCGGTCAATCTTGGCTTTCTGCCTGGCCAGTGAGCCAGTGTCAACGCCGGCTATGGGGATGAACTGCTGTAGATGGTCCTGGTAGGTGTGCAATTCTCCAAAGAGTCGATCGGTCTCTCTCAGCTCTGACTCAGCAATCTCAGGAATCAACTGGCCGCGAGCCGACTGGAGGATTAATTCAACCTTTCTGAGGTTGTCCTCCACGTCAATGAAAACGACCTCGGTAGCCTGACTCACCGGATTGTGCCGCAGTTGAATACCACTGTCAAAGATAAAGGCCGGGCGACCCCGAGACAAAGTCTGTTGTATTCCACTCAGGTAGTCGAAATGAAGTTGCTCCGGTGCCAACGATTCCAGAGCTTTCTTCACCCTTGCCAGCCTTTTGTCGCTGTCGTGACGCTCGTAGCTAATAAGAGGATTGAAGTTAATGACACTTCCAGGAGAACCGCTTATGGTAATCCACAGGAGGATAAATCCCGCCCGCGTACCAAGCATCGGAAATATGTGACCTGTGCCGTGAAACTGGCAGTTAAGGAGTTTGCGAAAGAAGTATGGACGGCTGAAAAGTTCACGCTCGTAGAAACGCTCCTTGTATTCATTAGTAATCCTAATAAGTTCTAAGACCTGATCAATCTGCTCAAGTTTTTCCGGGCGGTAGTCAGCCAGGGCTTCTTTTTGAAAAGGACCCTTCTCGGCGATATGGGTCCATGAGTCCAGGTACTCGAAAAGATTGAAGAGCTTCAGCATTTGGCGCACGGCCAGATTCTGCGCCCCGCCCAAAGCTGCTATCTTCTGATCATGGAGAGTCTCCCACTCCAGTTGGGGATCAGCAGCTATCCAGATGGCCTCGTCATAAAGGCTGAAAAGCTCGCTACCCTGTTCCCTGGTCAGTTTGTCTCCCAGAGATGCGGCAATTTCTGCCATGCTGATCAAGCGGATTGTTCGGAGAAGATCAGCCACTTCTTCGAGGCTTTTGCGCCTGGCCTGGTCAGTAATGGATTTCAGAGTCTTCTCCGGGAGCTTTCCGAAGGTGATTCGTCCCATAGTGGTATGGCCCACCACAATTAGATACATCTCTCTGAGTAGCGCTGGCGATAAGCCCAAAAGGGAGAGCTTCTCAATGTTTTCCAGAACCTTGGTGCTGGCTCCCTCCAACCCTGCAGGGTTGAGGAGGGATTTAAGTCGGCTCACCTGGCCGGTCTTCTTCATCAGTTGTTTCATATGTTTGAAAGCACGATAACGATTTTTGGGAGCTGCAAATGGATTGTGTAAGCGGTTTAGCTCGAGCTCCGACAAGCGATCGAAGGTCTTATCGCGAATTTCCGCCAAACCTCGTAGAACCGTGAGAACATAGTTGAAAGTATTTTTATAGCCTGCAACCAGGGCCAGGGAACATCCAGCCATACCACTTGCCCGCTCCTCTTGCTCCAATTGCGCCAGCCGCACTGCGGGCTCACGTTTGCGGCCAAGATAAATCTGTAGATTATCAGGGAGGTCTCCCTCGACTATGTAGTTTTTCTCCCAGCCTTTCTTTAGTGATTGCGCGATCTTGCTGTGGGAAGTGATTTTTTCAAACAAAGGATCGAGTACCACGTTCCAGCGGGCTTCCAGATCAACGGTTTTGCCGCTGGAGATCTTCAAATTTAGGCGAGGCAAGCGGTCAATTTCCTCTAAGGCAAGCTGCATGGGATCACGATCTCCAACTACTTTCTTCAGGTCCTCACGATAGACGAAAATACCGCTAAGGTAGTTGTAGAAATCGGCAAGATGGACTCGCAGGAGATTGCCGCTCTTTCCGCGGTAGCGTTTTCTCGAGCGGAAAACGTGAGTAAAAAGCAAAAAATTTCGCAAATCGGTTTGATCCCGAAATTCAACCCAAACCTCTTGGTTAGTAGGGGGAAAGGGTTTGCTTGAAATAACGCAGAGCTCACATCCTTTCCCGAGAAGATCATATATTTTCCCTGCCACGTATGTGCCGTAAGTTACGAAAGTCTCCTGACTTAAGGTCGAGCCTGCCAACCCTTTGATGTCCATTGACAAGACGAGATCATCCATGTCTTTCGGGATCACCATGAGGTCGAAAGGTCCGCTGACTTCAAGGAGCTTGTCAATGGAATCGATGACCACAAATTTCTGAGTAGGCATTCTGCCGGTAATCTCGTGGACGACGAGTTCGTTAGGGGCAGTTAATAAGCCAACGTTAAGCCGTTCCTTCTTCTGCTGGTAGACTTGTTTAACAAGTACTCGCTCGATCTCGTCTACCTTGTCCTTTATGTCTGCCAACGAATGGCTCACCCAGTTTATGGGAATCAGGAAGTAGCGCTTACCCTCTTGGCTAAAACGCATAAGTAAACCCAGTTTGCGGTAGATGCTATTGAGCCGTCGGTAATTCTTCCTCAGAGTTGCTGGGTCGCTGAAATCGTGTCCCTCCAGAAAGTCGAGCTCACTGGACCCAAGCTTGTCCCGCTGTTCCACTATACCCATACCATAGGCATTCCCGCCAAAGCGGCTAGCGAGAAAAGGAGGATGGTCTTTTGCCACGAAGGTGCCAACCGGCACATCCTGGGGATCAATCCCCAAAGAGGTGAATTCCTCAGGGCGGACAATTTGGTAGGAGATATCAACGGTGCGAATCCGATCGGGCAGTGGCAAGCCCGATGGTAAGCTGGTGGAGGGTGTTTCGGTCTTAGAGCTCATTCTTTAACCGGTTGGAAAAGCCTAATTTTTTAGCAAGCGTTGACTATTTCTTTGATTTAATACCGTAATCAAATCCGAAATCCGAATATCGAAATAGCAGAGATTCAGGAATTTAGGGATTCCGGGATTGAGGAATATGATAGGAAGAAATTGCCTGAATATGCCAAAATTCCCCAATTCCCTAATTCCTCAATACCTCAATTTCTTTGTTTCGTGCTTCGTCATTAGGATTTCGAATTTAAAGTCGCATATAAGAAAACGAAGCCTTAATTTTACCCTTGACGAACTTTCAGAGATTGCTTTCGGCCCAGGGCACGTTTAGCCTTGAGGCGGAGCAAGCCTGGACTCTTGTGAAGATACATCAAAGGGCTGTCGAAAGCAGCATTGAGAAAAAAAATCTCCAACTGATCAAAAAGTACCGGTCGAGTCGGCCAGGTATACATACGCTCTCGACGACGAAATCCTGCCCATTGCGAGGCCAAGCTTTGATTGTCGGCCAGCACTGAGTTTTTCGCGTGGTCGCAGAGGAACATCTCACAGACGATGGGTTTACAACGCCAAAGGCAACCACTCTCATTCAAATAAACACAATTGAATCCGCCAGTATCTCGCTCAAGTACCTCCAATAATGTGTCGATTTCCCTGCTAGTCGAGAGGAGTACATTGATCACCACATCGGCGAAAAAAGTCATAATACCTTCCCGGCCACAACAAGCGCTTGTGCGGCTGGTGAAGCATTTCTTTGAACAAATATCTGCAAAATGTTCGTCTTGAAAGGAACCAACAACTTTTCTGAATTTCAAATATGAGTCGATTTTTTGTTTGAGCCAGCGCAGTTCTGAATCTGGAAGGTGCGAAAGGTGCTGACGAACAATTAGGATTGCGTCCTTCTGCTGCTGATTGTATTCACTTATCTCAGTCATCTGGTTTCCTGAAGAGGGTGATCTTGTATAGCAGGTGGTACCCGCCCTACACCTCCTACTAAGCACTAGGGACTACGCACTAAGCACCTGAAAGATTCCTTGCGAGATTATACTGGTAGTGCCTACTGCCTAGTGATTACAGTTCATAAAGCTTTTCATCTTTCCGGGGCGGTCTTTTCGTGGAAGTTGACTTCTTTTGTCCTTGAAAAAGCAAGGGATCTTCTTCCTCAAGCAAGTCACCCATTTCTGCTTCAATCTGTTCTGGGTCTTCACCAGCCTCCATTCTGCGCAAGGCCTCCTCCATGCCAGCGCCCAGTTCCAGGCCGGTCATATGAGTCAATTTTCGCATCAATTGGGCCGCCTGTTTTGGATCGTCCTCATTAATGCGCTCAGCTTCACTGGCGAGAGCGGTCATGGCCTTCTCCAGTTTAGACTCATCAATGTCAGGGAGGCCGTTGTCCTGATCCTCCTTGGCACCGCGAAGCACTGAAAAGGAGGACATCTGTCGATCGAGCCTAGAACGATTGCACTTGGGACAGGGCGGTATCTTTTCAGTATTGATTGTACGGGAGAAAAAGTTGAAAATCATGTGGCAATCCGGACAATAAAATTCATAAATCGGCATGACTAGTCACCTCCGGTTCACTAACCCAAGGTCCCAAACAGTTATAGATCGTAGTTATCTGCAATTGTTAAAAAATTTCTACCCAAAAGTCAACGGTTACCGTAACAGCAGGGAGTCATGGAATATTGGAGTATTGGAGTATTGGGATGAAGAATTAAAGGGTAAATAGACTATTTTTGACTTTACATTACTCCAGTACTCCAGTAGTTGAATACTCCGAGGATGCCACATTGCCTCCATGAAAGATGTGACTTAGGTATAGATAGTTCCTATTACCATCAACCTGCGCGAGGTTCATATGACCCGAATACCATTGGTTCTAGCAACAAGAAACGAGGGTAAAACTGAGGAGATCAGAGCACTGCTTGCCGAATTCCCGGTGGACATCAGGAATCTTACTGACTTTGGGCCCACGCCGCCAATCGAAGAAGATGGTGAGACCTTTGAAGACAATGCGGTTAAGAAAGCCCGGTTCATCGCAAAGATATTAGGCTTCCCTGCGCTGGCCGACGATTCCGGCCTCATGGTGGAGGCCCTAGGAAACGGACCGGGAGTGCGATCTGCCCGCTATGCAGGAGAAGAAGCCACGGATGCGGATAATAACGCCAAACTGCTCAGAGAGCTCGAAAATGTTGAAAATCGTAATGCTGCCTTCAGTTGCGTTATTGCCATTGCCGTACCTTGGGGGCCTGCTCTGATCTATGAGGGGCGCTGCGAGGGCTCAATTACCAACGAACTGCTAGGCACCAGGGGCTTTGGCTACGACCCTGTCTTTTACTATCCGCCGTTGCAAAAAACCTTCGCCCAACTCACTACTGAGGAAAAAAATCAGGTAAGTCATCGGGGACAGGCTTTAGGGCAGTTACGGGATGAATTTGACAAGGTGCTCATCTGGTTACGGCAGAGGCTGATGGAGTCCGGTTGGCAGTGGTTAGAACAATAAAAAATACCGACCCTCTTGTATGAGAGTCGGTATTTTCTTGAGATGAAAATTCCTAGCAACTGCAAGAGCCGCAGTTATCAGGTTTTGCCAACATCGAGGTGATGGAAAAACCAGAGCAATGTGCGTCTTCTACGAAATCTACCTTTATGGGGCGAGCCTGATTAAATAGGGCGGAATCTACAAGGTAGGTGACCCCGTCAAATTCGAATACCTGATCCTGATCATTTGGCTCATCCAGAGCCATTCCCAGAGAGGGTCCCCCTCAGCCAATTTGGGAAACAAAGATCCTAATCGCTGATTCGAGTTCGCGTTCTTCTAAGTACTCTCTCAATTTCTCTGTTGCCTTCTCAGTGACTTCAAGCATACCAACTACCTCTCCTTATTAATTTATGCCTTCGAATTCTAGATCCGCGGCGGAATCAACGGACCACCTATATTAAGTACAGTCTCGGACGGTGTCAAGGACGATTTTTCCGAATGAACAAGTAGAAAGGTTAGTTAAACCATGTTAAAAAACCAACTATGAGCCTTTTTCTCCTAACTTTCCTTTCCATTTATGGTGCAATCCACCTCTACCTGTTTGTCAAGGCAAGGTCAGCCTTGGCTTCAGGCCTTGGGGCTAGTGTGGCCATGGCTTTATTCTTGACCGCCATGGTCGTGGCACCAATAGCGGTGCGTCTGCTAGATCGACATGGGATGCATCTGGCCGGTCGATATCTTGCTTACTTCACTTATACCTGGATGGGGCTGCTGTTCTTTTTCTTTTGGCTGAGTCTTTGCCTGGATGTTTACAATCTGACCATGAGGGTTTTGGCTTTGCTGCCGGGGTCGTCAACTGGCGGCTTGCTATGGAAAGGGAGGGGTAGCTTCACCTTTATAACCCTGGGGGTGCTTTTTCTTGGAGGTTTGTCTAGTTACAGTGCCTGGCAGATAAGATTAGAGCGAGTGGTGTTGCCCACCACGAAATTACCCCCTCAGGTGGAGAAATTAACCATAGCTCAGATCTCTGATGTGCACCTCGGGCCGATGGTAGGTGAAAGGAGGCTGGCTCGGATTGTCAGGTTGTTGGAGAGAGGCAAGCCCGACCTAGTGGTTGCCACTGGAGACCTGGTGGACGCGCAGATGGACCGGTTGAATAACCTGGCGGCCATGTTGGCCACCTTAAATCCCCCTCTGGGCAAGTTTGCCATCGCCGGGAATCATGAGTTTTATGCAGGTATTGGCCAGAGTGGACGCTTCCTGAGGGCTGCGGGTTTTAAGCTCTTGCGCAATGAAGATTTTAAGCTTAAGGGTTTAATCAACATCGTGGGAGTGGACGATCCGGCTGGGAAAAGAAGGTATCCGCAAAATGGTCAGGTGGGAAAAGAGGAAAAAATTTTGCTTGCAAATTCAGACTCAAAGATATTCACTCTGCTACTCAAACACCGCCCTACGCTGGAGAAGGAATCCATAGGCCAGTTCGATCTCCAGTTGAGCGGCCATACTCATGGTGGACAGATCTTTCCTTTCAACCTGATCACCCGACTCTTTTATTCCTGGCAAAGAGGTCTCCACTGGTTGGACAAGGGAAGTGTGCTATATGTGAGCCGCGGAACCGGTACCTGGGGTCCCCCCATGAGATTTCTCTCACCTCCAGAGGTGACCCTGATTGAACTTCAACGAGTAGAGGAGTAGTCGGCTACAGGCAGTTGCCCAAAAGGTAAAGGGTAATGGGTCACAGGTTATAGGTCGAATACATCCCATAAGCTATTACCTATGACCTATTACCTTTTGCGAGGCTATGATCTATGCTCTCTGCCTCTGTGGTGAATGACCGGCGGGATTTCTAGCCCGGACATCTCATCAATCACCTGCTGCGACCACGGATATGGGCGTCCTTCCCGCCGTCCTCGAGTGTCGGCCCCTGCGGAGTACCATCCAGGTACGCCTCGGGACCAACACCCTGCGGTTGGCAGGTTGCCTACCCATCTTCGTGGTCTCGCGAGAGCAATTCATGAAATATCCGGGCTAACGGATGATTTCTGCGATATCTTTTCTTGCTACCTTAAAGCTGTACCTTCCACCAAAACGGAAACTCTCAAGAGTAAGAGAGCTGTCGTCTTCAGCAATGACCACACCTTTGTGGACGGCGCCGTTTTTCATTTTAAGGTACACTGTGCTGCCTACCAAATAGTCTGCTTTCTTTTCGATGCTCTTCTCGAGTTGCTGCTCCAGTTTCTCGATAGAAACCACCGAGGTTGCTGGTGTGGTGGAATCACCATAGCTGTTCACAATTGCGCTATAAAATGGTTGCAGTTTGGTGAGCTCTTGTCTTGAAGCGATGAGGCTGACGATGAAATACTTGTCGGCCTGGGACTCAAAAATGTTAAAAACCATATGTTTGTCAGCAAAAGCTCCACTTATCTGGGCGACACCCTGCTGGTTTATTTTCTTGGTCTCTTTTTTGATATTAGTATAGCCCCCTCTTTTCATGGTCTCTTGCACAGACTCGGCATAATTGTCCCCGAGTTTTCTAGTGCGGCTGTAGCATTTCAAACTTGCTTCACTGCCAGGGGCTTGCAAACGAATCCCATAAAGAATACTGTTTTCAGAATCAACCGCGGTCCTACTCCAATCAGGGGGATAAGAAATATGGGAGCCGTCTGGGAATTCGACGGTTTTCCATTGGCTCATGTCAGGCTTCTCTGCAGCAGCAGTCTTAACCTTTTCCGCAACCTCTTTGGTTCCCTCTTCTTTTTCTACTGGTTTTTCCTGCTCCGGAGTATCTTGCTGCTCTGAGGGAGAGATTTCTTCTTGCTCCGCGGGAGCCTGCTTCTTAGCTGCTGGAGGTTTCTTCACCTGTGCCACTTTGGGGCCGGCAGCAACTTTTTCCTTGCCCGTACCGGTGAGATCCTTATACATCACCGCTGCAAAATAGATACCGTAACCCAGAACCATCACCCCTATGACCAGATAAAGCCCGAGTATGGGGTTTTTCCGGACATCGTGGGTGACAAATTTTTTTAGCTTCTGTGGGATCTCATTGAGCTTGCCTGTCCGAGCTCCCATGGTCTCAACCTTCCTCTATGCCCTTCAATAACCTTAATTTGAGCGGTGGTGGTCAGTGTAAATTATTAATTTCTTCAATTGGGCTCAGCTCATGCCAATCTAGGCAATGATAAAAACAAGCAAAGAACATGCCAGCCATAAGGTAAAATGTTATGGCTGGTAAAGCTTAGATCAAGTGTTTGGTACCGTACCCCTACCGGTAGTGGAAATCCAATGTCGGAGCACTCTAACGCACTTCTCCACCTCTGGGTCTTGCCGCAGTTCCTCCAAGGAAAAAATCATCTTTGTTGACCAGTTGGGATACTCTGATACTGTTCCAGGCACATTCTGTTGCCTTGCATCCCTGAAAAGATCCTCCTGACTCAATAGGACCAGTTTGGCTGAAGTTGACAAGATAAAGCCAATGATCGCACTATGGAGGTCCCCGGTCAGTGCTGTGTAGATCTCCGGGTTATTTGCCAAATGCTCCGATAGAAAGCCTGAGATTACCAGTCGCTCAACAATCTTGCCCTTTTCTTGTTTTCTATTTTGCCAGGCAGCTTGAAATTGGCTTTCACTGGGAAATAGCCCCAAGCTCTTGCGCAAGTAAAGATCCTCGCCTATCCAAAATCCTGCCAGAGTGGGAAGGTCATGAGTACCTATGGAAGCCAGGGCCAATTGCGGATACGATCCACCATCCTTAAAACCCCCCTGTTCGTCTCTTTCAAAGTAGAAAAGTCGATATGAAAAGATACGGAGATGAGCGAGGGTCTCTCTTACCTGAGGGGGAACCGTACCCAGGTCTTCTCCAATAATCAGGGTTTTGGAGCGCTCACTTTCCAAGGCTAGTATCTTCAGAAGATCGTGGTAATTGTACTCTACATAAGTTCCCTTTTTGGCAGGCTGCCCAGCAATAATCCAGAAGAGCCGAAAAAACCGCATGACGTGATCAATTCTCAGGGCCCCGCCCGCCTGACAATTTCTGCTGATCTCCTTGCTAAACAGGCTGTAACCGTCATTGCGGTAGTTTTCCCCATTGGGCGGGTGGAAGCCCCAGTTTTGGCCCTCAAGAGCAAAGTCATCTGGTGGCGCTCCCACTGTGGCCCCTTCGACATAGAAATTCTGGTAGGCCCAATAGTCAGCACCCCCGGGGTCAATACCCAATGCCAAATCGTGATAAAGGCCAATGGAGGCTCCCAATGACTTGGCAAGATCCTGTGCCTCTTGTAGCTGTTCCTCAAGTTGCCATTGCAGGTACTTGTAGAAAAGTATACTTTCCTGGTGTTTTAGGCTAAATTCTTTCACTTCCACAGAGTTGGGGTCCCGGTAAGGTTGTGGCCACCGCCGCCAGGTCCACACCCCATGATATGTCTGGTGAAAAAAAGCTTCCAGAGCGCAAAAAGTGGCAAAATTATCCAGCAAAAATCCTTCCCTGTTAACATAGGCCTCAAGCTGCCTACCACGTTCGCTCAACCCGTCCTCTTTCCAATGGTTTTTTAGAAAACTTTGGAACACCATCTTAAGGACTTTAAGCTTAAAATTGGCCACCTCCTCGTATTGCACCAACTGGGAGCGGCGAAGTTCAGCCAAGAGATCTTGGCTTGTCTCTCCTCGGACCAATTCCTTTGCTTCTATAGAGGAGCGATAGTCTTCCATCTTTTCAATGTCTAGGTAAATGAAGTTGCGATAATATCTGCTTGAGGGGAAATATGGGCTGATGTTGTAGGGTTGTCGGTTGGAGATGGCATGCAATGGATTTAGACCAACCACATCCAGGTGGAGATTGCCAACCGCCCAGCGAATGAATTCCTTAAGGTCACCCAAGTCTCCAATACCCCAGTTAGCCTGTGATCTGAGGCCGTATAGGGAAATAGCTATGC
>WOR8_10008334_pt1 | contig 16870 bp, 15 predicted proteins | sample DeeMarSeWOR38_10_FD_19890 | JGI IMG/M metagenome (IMG submission 19890)
CTGAGGCGAGCCGGGTTTTAGATCTGCTGGCGGCGCTCTCCCACCGGACGCAGCTGTCTGTCGGCTGCTACTGCGAAGATGAAAAAAGATGCCACCGATCCATTCTCAAAAAGTTGCTCGATGAGCGCGGGGCGGCTCTGATATAAACCGCAAAGCAGTGAGGCGGCAACGCCGGCTCTTACCCGCCGGCGTTGCATTTGACTGGAAGCCATCAGGATTTGATTTAGAGCAATTGGTCCAGCAAGTCCGCCATGGCTTTATCCCCACCGGCGGGTGGAACCCAATCCACCTGAATAACCTCGACGTTCTGTTCTTCCAGGCTTTCGGCGAATTTTTTCAAGCCCAGGCAGATGACAATGAGTGGCCTGTGCAGTAGTTTGTCAACTGTGGTCGGCATCATATCTTTCCAATCGGCGTTTAATAAGGTCACAACAGAAGGTCGCCGCCTTCGCATTGCTGAGGAACACGATCGCGCCGCTTTCCTTGAGCATCCTGGTTTGCAGGCTCAGGTCCTGCGGGTCGTCGTCGGTTCCGCAAACAGATGCGACCACCGTCAGTGTGCTGCCGCGCTTTTGTGCCAGCTGTTTTGCTTCGACAATCGCTTCGAGCTGCTCAGCGACAAGGTCCATGGCGGCGTTGACGCCCAGAATGAAATCAAGCAGTAAAACAGCCACTTGCGGGTCGCGACCTTCAACCAGAATTCGCTGTTTACGCATGGTGCCGTCAATCATCGGATGCGGTCTGCCGACAGTGTAGTGGTCATCGCCCATATCAACGATAGTGTTCTCAGTGCTGATGTCAGGATCGGCCAGCTTGTATTTCAGATCGAGCGGGACATTCGAGTAAACAGGGAGGCCGGCATCCCGAAAAATTTGCTGAGACTGATAGCAGAACGTGCCACCGGCAAACAGTCCGCGTATGTATTTCTGTCGCGTCGACCAGGAGGCCATCTCCCTGCTCATCCGCTTCAATTCTTTCATGGTGAACTGCAGTTGAGCTGGAAATGATGTGGAATCGATCTGCATGATGGACAGTCGAACGGCGTCATCAATCAGACGCGCGCACTGGAAGGATCGACCCCCTTCAATTTCTTTTTTTATGCCCAGAAAACATCCGACAACCGGCTTTTTGCAGTTTTTCAACCGCTCGCTGAGTTTTGCGATCGTTTCAGCCCCTGGAGGTTTGGAAAGAATAGTGATCACTTTGGTCTGCGCATCCGCTTCGAGCGCATCCAGGGCTGTCAGGGTGGTCAACCCTCGGATTTTATCGGAAAGGTCATGGCTGCCCGTACCAATGGCATGGGAAATTCCGAATCCGGCATTATGAACCTGACAGGTAAATTCCTGCAGCCCGGAGCCGGAGGCACTAATCACGCCAATTGAACCTTTGCGGACCCCATTGGCAAAGCCGATGCCCACGCCGCCGATCAGACTGGAGCCGCAATCCGGACCCATGAAGAGCAAGTTTTTCTTTCTTGCAAGCTTCTTTAATTCCAGTTCGTCATCGATAGATACGTTGTCGCTGAACAAAAAAACATTCAGACCGGATTCAAGGGCCTTACGCGCCTCGCGCGCGGCGTATTCGCCGGGGACGGAAATCGCCACCAGATTGGCATCCGGTTTCTTGGCCAGACCGTCTTCAAAAGAGCGCAATCGGGATGCAGATGAGCTTTGCACGCCGCCTTTCAGATATTCATCCAGCTTGTCCCACACGTCATTGACGATCTGCGGCGTTTCAGCAATCACGGCCACGATCAGATCATTGGGCTGTGCGGTATCGATTTGGGTGTCATGGATGCCGATATTCGACAGAAGTTTTTTATTATTGTCACTTCCCATCAGTACGGCATTCTGTTGAACACCCTCGACGGCTGAGATGCGCTTGCTGATTCCCATGAGAAAAACGGAATCGTAATATTGATTTTTGCGAATGACCAACCCGCAGGCCATGGGCAGCTCCTTATTTTGAACCATATTTCTTGCCGAAGGCAATCAGCGCCTTCTTGAAACAATCCAGCGGTGCGCGTAGCAATCCGGCTCCGATCTTGGGATAACCCGGTTCCCTGTGCGCAATGGCACTGTCGATAATAGGCGTGATATTCGTCTGAACGACCAGGCGGATATCGATTCCAATGGGAATTCCCACAAAGCCAAGGGCCGGCATGCGATAGACCGGGTGAGTTGCGACGGTGATCTTGCGCATTTCATGGGAATACGCCAGCGCTTCTTCCGGTGTGCCGCCCACCAGGCCGAGGATGCCGGGTGCACCGCCCAGCACAAAGGCGCCCCAGCCGACTGTTTCGGTGATGGCGGAGTCGCCGATGTCCAACCCGGCATCTTTGGCGGAATAACCGGGCAGATACAGCCCGTCCAGGACAGGCGCCGGAGCAGTGAACCATTCGTCGCTCAGCCCGCTGACACGGATGCCGAACTCAACGCCGTTGCGGCACATGGCGGTGACGACTGTGCTGTATTCGATGTCCCGGGCAGGGTCGGCAATGGCTTTGCCGGCCGCCATGGCCAGCCCAAGAAAGATCAGTTCGTGATTGGTGGCGTATTTGAGCGTGCCGATCATCTCGTTTTTATTGGGCAGGTCGGTCTGAGCCATGGCCACAGCCATCGCATTGGCAAACAGGCTGGAAGATGCAGTGTTACGGTTGTGAAGCTCGTCGCCCATTTGAAGTGCTTTGGTGATGATCGGTTTCAGATCCAGTCCGCCGATGGTGTGCAAAGCCTTGCGCATGGTTGGCGCCCAGACGTCCCGCCACATGCGGAGCCCTTGCAGAGCCGGGTCACTGTAATCGCCGAATTGTTGGTTGCCTTCAACCTGACGGCAAAAGGCACGGTTGCCGAAAGCCTGATTCTCCACCACCCAGACCGGCGCTGATGGCGAAATGGTGCCGGCCATCGGCCCCACCGTCTGGTGGTGGTGGTTGGGTTCCAGTCGAATATCTCCTTTTTTAAGGAGGGCTTTGGCTTCTGCGGCGGTCTCGGCCCAGCCTTCATAAAGTACCGTGCCGATAATGGCGCCCTTCTGAGCGCCGCTCATGTTTTCCCACTCAATTGGCGGCCCGGCGTGGGTAATCATTTTGTCTTTCATGCCGGGAATGACTTCCCCGGCCGGCGCGATATCCACAAGCACCGGTTCGCCCGAGGTCAGGCGTTGGACGGCCTCTTCGTTCGCTTTTTCGATCTTCTGTTTGATTTCCATAGAATTTCCTTCCTAAGCGCAAATGCCCTGTGTATGCGAAACATCTGACGAATCCATCGTATCATGGCTGCCAAAGGTCAAAAGCAAACCGGTCAGCGCACCGGCCAGAAGGTCCCAGCCGGTCGAATGTCCGATCTGGGTCAGGCAGGATGCAGCCCGGATGCTTTCCGGAGGCTGATCGCTCAAAACAGAGTGGATCAATTCATGGAGCGGTTCGACGGCCCGGCCTTCAGTCAAATCTTTCAACAGCGTGAAACTGATCAGATGCGTTCGCTTTCTGGCCGACTCGATTAGTAATGCCTGCTCAGATAAATCCAGATAAATAAAACCGGGATAGAGCCGCTGTATGGTGTGGACGCAGTACAGCAAACCGCCAAGGAAATCGTCTCCGGAAGGCGTTAAACCTTCGCCCAGACCCACCAGGGCGTTGGCTGCCCGCAAAAGACCGGGCATATCTCGCAACAGGCAAGCTTTGGCGATTTTATGGATGCCGGGCCAGGCAAGCGCGAGAACCGGATCAATTTCAGCTGCTTCCTCCGACCGGCCTGAAGGCAGCGAAAGAATTTTTGGAATCAATCGACCGAAGCCGCTCGCCTGCGATAGATCAAAACGGTTTGGAAACAGGCGCTTCACCCTTTGGGGGATCTCATCAATTTCCAGAGCGGTTTCGGCCGTGACGGCGGGCACCGTCCAGGTGAGCGCATTGCCGAAGTCCACGATACAATCAGGAGCGATCGTGATGCATTGGCCTTTGATAAAAAATTTTTCTCCCGCTGCCACTTTCAAAAAAGGCCCTGCGATCCGCAGTCCGCGCAGATGCATGGGGGTGCCCTCGGAAGCCAGCCAGAATAGTTCTGCCTGTTCCGTAACGAGATAGGCTGCCTTGGAAAAACAGGCCAGCACCTGGCCACCCGCTTTCGGCCTCAGAAAGCTACGGGCGGTTTTGCCTATTTGACAGGAGTCGAATTTTAACATCACAGATCTTCTTCAGCCATTGCAGCAGCGACGCGATCCCTGGCCGCCGCTATAAAATTTATCAATTACTTCGGCTTACCGATTACGCCCTCAACAAACCAATCCACTGAGCCCATGAGCTTTTCGGTGAGAACTTCGCCTTCTGCGACCTTGACATTCCCATTTTGATCTTTGATCGGCCCTTTGAAAACGACAATATTGCCTGCATCCAAACCGGCTTTCGCCTGGTTGACCGCATCCTTCACTTTTTCGGGAACCTTGGGCCCGTAAGGCGCTATCGCCATACCGCCGTCAGCGATGCCCCAGCGCTTGAAAATCGGTTTCCAGGTTCCATCGATCACCGTGGAGGCCACCCAGGTCAGTTTGCCGCCGAGGGTGAACCCGGTGCCGGTTATCCAGTATTCGGGAGCAAATTTCTGTGCTGCCAGTGACTGGAAACCGATGGAATAGACGCCGCGCGATTCGGCGGTTGAAATGACTGTCGAGGGCGAATCCACATGCATGGTGATGACGTCCACGCCCTGGTTGATGAGAGAGTTGGCCGTATCTGCTTCCTTGGCGCGGTCACCCCAGCTAAAGGTATAGGCTACAATCGTCTGCGCTTTGGGATTGACCGATTTGGCGCCCAGCTCGAAAGCGTTGATGAATGTCAATGTCCAGCCAAGAGGGAAGGCGGCAACAAAACCAAACTTGTTCGAAGTCGTCATCATACCTGCCGCGATACCCATCAGATACCAGCCGTCTGGTGGTTTGCCGAAGAAGTTGGCGAAGTTGGGGCCCATTTCCCAGCCGCCGGCATGCTCGAATATCACATCCGGATACTTTTTCGAGAGTTTCAACGCCGGGTATTGATGATTGAAGGCTGTGGCAATGATCAGTTTTGCCCCTTGCCGGATCATGTTTTCCATGGTTAATGTAGCGCCGGCCTCATCGGCAACATTCTCAGCTTCGATGATTTTGACACCCTTGATGTTCTGTCCTATCGTAATTACACCTGTATGCATCGCCTGGTTGTAACCGGCATCGGTGATGGGGCCGCCGTAAAGGGCACCGATGATCAGGACCGGTTTCTCTTCAGCCTGACCCGAGGCGGTGAACACCAGCGCAATGCTCAACACAATCGCTGCGATGACATTAAACCGTTTTCTGTTCATACGCTTTCCCTCCTTTTTTAATACAGTCCGGTTTATTGATGCAAACGCTTGAAACCACTTCTACTATTACTTCAGCCGCTCCCTGTGGGAGCGCGGCCTTCCTATTCGCTGCCATAATAAACGCGTCCAAGACTTGCGGGAGCAGAATGTTTACGGTGGCCGCCCCAGGCAATTAATACAAGCATCGTTACGATATAGGGGATTGTATCCAACAGCAGTGGCGAGATCTCGACACCGCTGGATTGCAGCAGGAGTTGAAAAGCCACGGCCCCGCTGAATATAAGTGCTCCGGCAATCGCCTGTAAGGGGTGCCATCTCGAAAATATTACCAGCGCTATCGCGATAAAGCCCCGGCCGGCTGTCATGTATTCGGCCCATGTCATGGTATAAGCAATAGATAAATGCGCCGCACCGAGACCGGCTAAGACCCCGGCTGCGAAAAGGGCCTGGTATCGGATCAGCCGAGGGTTGCGACCGGAAGCAAACGCCGTATCCGCATTCTCACCCACGGCGCGTAAGCCAAGCCCCCAGCGTGTACGAAAGAGTATCCAGAACACTAAAAAAGCCATAGGGACAGCTAGATAAATCAAGAGATCAAATTTAAACAGCGAAGCATATAAACGCGGGAGGCCGGAAAGCCCGGGCAAAAGAATTCTCGGCAGACCATCAATCTTGGCTCCGACATATGATTTGCCGATTAATGCACTTAAGCCGAAGCCGAAGAACATCAGCGCCAGACCGCTGGCCAGCTGGTTAGCCTGACGACTGATCACCAGGTAGCCCAGGATCATATTCAACAATCCACCGGCCAGCATGGCTGCCAAAACACCGAGGTATGGATTACCGGACATAGACGTCACGGCAAACCCGCAGGAAGCGCTGACAAGCATCACACCTTCCAGGCCCAGATTGACGATTCCGGAGCGCTGACCGATAACTTCACCGAGGGTGGCATACAGGAGGGAAGTTCCGGAAAAAATAGCGCTGGAAAGGACGCCAAGAATGGATAACAGGCTCATGCTTTTTTCCTTTCGAAGAATACCGGTCGTGCAAGAACCACAAACAACGTGATTGCCAGCAGGATGTTAATGACCGCGTAAGGCAAACCCCGGGTCAGTTGAAGCAGGTTGCCTCCGGTGATGATAATTGCAACCACGAAGGACATCAAGAAAATGCCCAGCGGTTGACCGCCTGCAAGCCAGGAAATTAAAAAGCCCATGTAACCCAGGCCCATTGAGAAGTTCAGCAATAGAACACCGTAAAATCCGGAAACTTGCGCCATACCCGCCAGCCCTGCGGCGGCGCCGCCAATGCACATGACTACGATCAAGTAGCCTTTAAGCGAAATACCACTGCGGCGCGCAGCCTGGGGGTTGCCGCCGATGGCGCGCATTTCCAGGCCCCAACGGGTGTATTTCATCACAAACCAGAATAATGCCAGCAGGACCAAACCGAATATCAAACCAAGGTGAATGCGCGTACCGAAAAAGGTCGGAAGGAGCGCCGCAGGAACGAAATTGGCAGTTTTAACCGTATCCATCGGTGAATGCCAGAAACCAAATATGAGAAAACCGACGACCAGGGGTGCGACGGAGTTCAACAACAAAGTGATGATGGTTTCATTCACCAGGCCGATGGCTTTGAGGTACCCGGGGATAAAAGCCCAAAGCGCTCCGCCAAGCATTCCGAGAATTATCATTATGGGCAACAAAATCCAGGCAGGCAGATTCTGGAAAGTAAGCGCACCCCAGGTCGCGAAGGCCGCTCCGATGCACAGCTGCCCTTCACCGCCGATATTGATCAGTCCGACCCGCCAGGGTAAAGCGACTGCCAGGGCAGTGATCAGCATGGGGATCATGGCGACAATGACTTCGGAAAACCCGTAAGTACTGCCGAGCGTTGAAATGAACAGGTCCTTATATGACTGGATCGGATCTTTGCCGAAAATAAGCAGAATCAGCCCAAAGAGCAAAAAGGCCAGCAAAAACATGAGTAAATATCGAACGGCATCATTCAGTATCTTTGAATACATATCAGCTATTTTCGCCATGTTGAATCCCGTGCCCTGTCATGAGACGACCGACTTCATAGATATCTGTTTCTTCGGGTTTGAACTCCCCCACAATTTTTCCGCCATAGAGTACGATCAGGCGGTCACTGAGGGTAAACAACTCTTCCAGATCTTCCGAAATCAGCAGAATGCCGACACCGCTCTCGCGTGCCTGGACGAGTGCCTGCTGCGCTGCAATCGCGCTTTTCACGTCGAGTCCTCGCGTAAGATAGGATGCAATTATCAGTCGCGGGGCGTGAGTCATTTCGCGCAGAATGACCATTCGCTGTAAATTTCCACCGGAAAGCGATTTGGCCGGTGCGTAAAGGGCGACAGCGAATCCCAGTCGCTTTGCAGTTTCTTCAACATCGGCCTTGACCGCGTCCCAGTCCATTGAGAACCCGCCCTGCCGCGCATAGCGCCGGGTGTTGGTCAATGCCATATTCTCCAGCACTGTCATAAAGGGCACGGATGCCATGCTTAACGGATTCTCAGGGATAAAAGCAACCCCGTCATTCCTCATGGTCTGGATGGAATGATTTGTGCGGTTGTTGCCATACAGCAACTTCCGTCCTTTTTTGCACCATTCCATGCCGAGGACAACGTCACACAGTTCTTTCTGGCCGTTGCCTGAAACCCCGGCCACACCTACAATTTCACCGGGATATATCTTCAGGTCGATCCCCTTCAGTTCGGTACCGATGCCCTCGCGGTGTGTTGTCACATCCTGTAACTCCAATAGCGGTTCCAACGCTTTGCCGGTGCCGTCTTTAGGTTGAATCTTTAACCCTGTCAGCGCTTTCTCAAACATTAAAGCGACAAGCCTGTCTTCATTGGCTTCCGCTCGCAGCATCGTTCCGGCAAGGCGACCGCTGCGCAGCACGGAGATACGGTCCGAGCATTCCAGCACTTCCCTCATTTTATGGGTGATCAGGATTATTGCGTAGCCGTCCTTGCGCAGATTGTCCATCACGACGAACAGCGCCTCTACCTCGTGCGGAGCAAGCACGCGCGTTGGCTCATCGAGAATCAGCAGCCGCGCATCTGAAAGCAGCAGTTTCAGAATTTCGACCTTTTGTTGTTCACCAATCGAAATCTGTGAAACCAGAGCATGCGGATCAACTTTCAGATTATAGCGATGCGAAATTTCGATGATTTGCCGCTCAATCTCTTTCGGATTCAACACCGCCTTCAGGTTCGGCAGAAACAGGGCAATGTTCTCCGCAACGCTGAAGACCGGGATCAGGTTGAGGTCCTGGAACACCATGCCGATACCCGCGTTGCGGGCGTCGTTCGGCGATTGGATGGAGACCGGCGCTCCGTTAAGCAGAATTTGACCCTCATCGGCGTGGTAAAAGCCGTATAGAATTTTCATTAAGACGCTTTTACCGGCGCCGTTCTCCCCCAACAATGCATGCACCTCTCCGCTGTAAATATCGAGGTCCACGTGATCACTGGCCATCACCCCCGGGAATGATTTGGTAACTCCGCGCAATGCAATCAGGGGGCCCTGGGTGCTTTGTGAATCATTTGAGTTGGACGTCGGTTTCATTGTGCATCTTCAGCAACTATGGCAGGATTGAGTTAAGATTCTTTAGCTGTCAGGCTTTGATCTGTCAAGATTCTTCCGTTTACGGTTATACCTGCCTTGCATCTGGAACCAAAACGGACATGAATTTATGCGTTTCAACTGAATGGTAAAAAGGAACGGCTACTATTCGTGACCCCTTTTCACAATTGGCCGGATGCTGCATCCCAGCCTGCCAGCAGATTTTGATAATCAGGGTCTTCATAGCGTCCCAGATGGAAGGCCGGGGCGTAATCCGGCAACGGCTTGCCCGCCACGTGAAGGGCCACCAGGTCGCCGGCGGCCATAGTGGCCATGATGCCGAATCCGGATAGCGCCCCGATGATGTATGCCCCCTTGACGGGCAGCGGTCCGATCAAGGGCCGGTTTTCCAGCGTCCGGCAGTAATACCCGCCGTCGACCACCGGCTTTGCCGTTTTCCCGATATAAACCGACAGGCCCGGAACCATGACGGCCAGGCCGCGCATTACAACTTCTGCATACTCGGCAGGAATGGCGGGAGGCCAGACGGGTTCCTGGGTTTTGACCATGTACGCCCACAGGGCCAGCAGGGTTTCTTCCGGGGCCACCTTCCGGACGGAAATGGACACCGCCGGGCAGTGTTTCAAGCAGCCACTGAGTCTGTTTATCCGCTGCCAGCAGCTTGCGGTCTTCAGCCGTCCAGGGTAGAATAATCGAATCATTCCAGACCATCAGCGGCGCATCGCGCGGGACAATACCCTGCGGATCTGTAAAGGCGATTTTTGCATGAAGCTCGTTGAAAACCGGCAAATCAACCCCGATCAGGGCCCCGACTTTTTTGGCCAATGGGCCGGCGGCAATGACAAAATTTCGGGCGGATATCCGCAGCGCTTCTTTGCCGGTGTTCACGTGGACGCTCTCAATTTGGCCCGCGTTGAGCGCAACGCCGGTAACGCGGCCTTTAAAGAAGGTGACGCCATGTTCCTTTGCCTTCTGCAACAGGTACATTCCCAGTTGCTGAGCACTCATCCATCCGCAGCGGCGTGCGTGCAGCATGGCGACGGCCTGCCGCGAAATGAAGGGGTAACGCTGCCGGATCAGGGCCGGATCCAAAACAAGGTCTGCACCCGTCAAATGCGGATCAAAGCTTCGAGGCGCACCGGGGGGATAGGTAGGATCATTTGACAGGCCGCGGTGGCTTCGCAAAGGGCCTGCGCCCAGTTGCGAGATTTCTATGGCCGACCGCTCCATGAGCGGGACATGGTGAGGATCAGCGGTAAAAAAAACATATCCCCGACGGTTCAGCTTAAAGTAATTGTCACTTTCCAGAGCCAGTTCATCAAGCAGATCGATGCTGCGGTTCATCAAGCGCACCATATGATCGCCCGGCCCGGGCCACCAGTTGCGGTAGGCCTCGGTCGACTTGTCGCTGGTAAGGGTCAGGGGTGCCAGTTCATCCACCAGCACGACCCCTTTGAGGCCCTGTCTGACAGCCAGATGGAAGGCCGCCGAAACGCCCGCTATTCCTGCACCGCAGACAACAACACTTGCAGATTTCATATTCACTTTATGCTCTGTAATCGAATGAAATTACCGCCCAGCACCGCCGCTTCCACCTCGCGGTCAAGTCCCAGGCTGCGTACTTTTTGCAGTTCGGCAGACGGGTTGCCGAAGGGAAAGTCCGATCCGAACAGCAACCGGTGGTGATCGTAGCGGCGGAGGTATGTGCGGATCTCTTCCCTGGAAGCCAGAGCGGTGTCCGCCCAAACATTTTCCCGCTCCCAAAGGCCCGCTTCAGCGATCGCTTGAAACCCGCCATTGAGCAGACCCAGATGAGGGATGATCACCGTTAATCCTGGCGCCAGGCGCCGGATCTCGTTCAGTGCATCCCGGCACTGCGGGTTGTCGTAATGATAGACCGGTTCGCCGGGGTGACGGTGCCACTTGATACCGCAATGTGCGGCCTTAAGCTGCTCCACGGCAAAGTCGTTCCAGATGAAAAAGTAAGGATATACGCTCAGGTCAGCTGATTTCAGCGAAAGCAGATAGGCATTGCTCACCTGGCGGCTGCGCCGCCAGGCGGCAGTGTCGATAAACTGGAAGTCGTAGCGGTCGTAGATCTCTAGAACGGGGGAAAACAGGGCAGCCCCGCCAATGTCGGTTCGGGCAATTTGCCGCCGGTAGTCTTCGAAAGACTGCGGCATGCTGCGGTCGATGACCCCGCAGTGGGCGTGTGAATCTTGGGCACGTTGGGGTCGCCCATTGAAGGGCGACCCCAATTTACTTATGCCGTCAAATAACAGCGGCGGTTGATTTTATTTGCTGTATGTTTGAACCATTTCATTTACGGTGTCGAAGACGGCTTGCCCGTCAACGCCTTTCTCAGTGGCGATCTTGACGTACTCGGAGAAAACGGGCTTCACCGCTTCCTTGAACTTGGCGGATTCGGCGGCTGAGAGTTTGATGAATTCATGACCCAGATTCAGGGCGAATTTGCGTCCGGATTCATCGCTATCCCCCCAGGCCTTGGCTGTAATGTCTTCATATTCCTTGCTCACGTCCGTAATAATCTGCTGCATCTCTTTTGGCAGCGAATTCCATTTAGCGAGATTCATCACGACAAAGAATCCCTGACTGTAGGCCGCGCTGTAGGTCTCTGTGGTATACTTGAGCACCTCGGCCTGCTTAAAGCCTTCAAGGGCTTCGATGGGGACCAGCGTCCCGTCCACAATATTCTGCGCGCCACCAAGGGCCCTGACGATCAACTGGCTGGTTCCGGTTGATCGAATTTTCATCCCTTTGACCTCTTCCAGGCTGTTGACCGGTTTACTTGCCGTGTGCAGGAGGCCCGGGCCATGAGCGAACAGGTAGCAGACATGCACGTCGCTCAGTTCTTTTGGGTTGAATTTGCGATAGAGCTCATTGATGGTCTTTGTGGCGACAAAGGCATCCGGGTAGCCCAGGGGGTTGTCAATCGCCGAGATGACGGGGAACCGTCCCGGAGAATAGGCAAAGACCGACAGCCCAAAGTCCGAGATCCCCTTGACCACGCCGTCATAGATCTGTGGCGCCGGCGTCAGGGATCCACCGGTGAACAGCTTTATCTTGATTTGACCATTGGAGCGCTTTTCGATCTCAGAGATCCACGCTTCAGGCACCTTTGTCTGGATGTGTGTGGGCGGGAAAAAGGTGCTATAGGTGAAGTTAAATGTTTGTGCTTCGGCTTTCGTGGCGGGAGACGCCATCAAAAAAAGAAGTGCCGCAAGGAAAGCCAGGCTTAACGCGGTAAAACAAAATCCTTTTTTCATGGTAATTCCTCCTTTCGTTGTCAATTGTTGATCTTTGACAAAATCATACCAATTCGTGACATTCTCATATGGGCGATGATAGTCTTAATACTCCAGACCGCACCCAAAAATCAATAGGCCGCAAAGCTTGGCAGAAATAAAGCGAGTTGCGGGAAAAGGAGCATAATGATCAAATAGGTCAGCAGGGTCAGCACAAAGGGGAAAGCACCCTTGAAGATTTTCTCCAGAGGGACGTCCTTGGCAATTCCGCTGACGACATAGACATTGATGCCCACAGGCGGTGTAATCACGCCCAGTTCTGTGACCAGCACGATAACCACGCCGAACCATATGGGGTCGTAGCCCAGCGCAACGGCAACCGGAAAAAATATCGGGATGGTGAGCAGGATCATCCCGAGGGCATCCATAAAACAGCCTCCGATAAAAAAGAAAAACATCACCACAACCATGATGGCCCAGGGGGGGAGCGGCAGGCTGACTACCCAGGTCGACAGCACGCTGGGAATTGTGGTGACCGCCAAAAAGTGGCCGAAAACGGTGGCGCCCGCGACGATCATGAAAATCATGCAGGTGGTCAGTGTAGATGAATAAACGGCGGTTAAAAACGCCTGCCAGGTGAGTTGCCGCCGCACCAGCGGGATAACGACTCCCCCGAAAGCGCCCACCGCTCCGGCTTCGGTCGGGGTGAAGACGCCGAGAAAGAGGCCGCCCATGACCACGACAAACAGGATGATCACTTCAATCAAACCGGCAAGAGACTTGATTTTTACCTTAATACTCTGTTTTTCCACTCTGGGGGCGATTTTTGGGTTAACGGAAACCCAGATATAGATGGTGAGGATAAACAGTACCGAAAGCAGGACCCCCGGCAGAATCCCTGCCATAAAGAGTTTGCCGATGGATTGCTCGGTCATGATCCCGTAAACGATGAAAATCACGCTGGGCGGGATCAGAATGCCCAGGCTACCGCCGGCGGCCACCACACCGGTGGCCAGTTCATCGCGGTATTTGAATCTTTTCATCTCCGGCAGGGCAACCGTTGCCATGGTGGCAGCCGTCGCATTGGTCGAGCCGCAGATGGCCGAAAAGCTTGCGCAGGCACCGACCGTTGCCATGGCAAGGCCGCCTTTGTAATGCCCCAGCCAGGCGTGGGCCGCATCGTAAAGCTTGCGGCTGATGCCGGCATAGAATAGGATTTGGCCCATGAATACAAACAGAGGCACGACGGTCAGGCTATAAGAACTGAATACCGAATAGAAATCCTTGGCAATGATATTCAACGCCGCCTGCGGCGAAACCAGGTAGCCAAATCCCAGCAGGCCGACAAGGGCCATGCAGAATGCAACCGGAAACCTTGAAAAAAGGATAACGATGAGCAATACAATCCCGATAATACCGGCATAAATGGGATTCATTCTTTTTCCTTCTTGAACCACAGGCTGAGCAGGTTAACCAGGATGGCCAGGCACAGCACAAAGAAGCAGACAGCCATAGCGTAAACAATGGGATAAAACGGCAGCAGTATGGTCGGCATGACCTCGCCGGCGGCCTTCATGTCTGAGGCAAGCACATAACACTGCCAGACCATGATGAGAAATAATAATATGCCGGCGACGTGGGTAACGGTTTCAACGGCCAGTTGCTTTGTCCCTGATAGTTTTCTTACAACGAGATCGACGGCAACATGCCCCTTCATCAACATGGTATATGGCATGGCAAAGGCGGCAATGACGGCGCCCATAAGACTCACAAGATCGTAGGTTGCGGCAATGGGCCGATTGAAAAAATAGCGCATGGACACATCAATACAGGTCAGCAAAATGATTTTCTCGAAAAATTGCATTTTCACCTCTTTCTAATTGCCCCCCCGGTATAATTTGCGCAACGCTCTCTTCAAAATTTTGCCCTGGGGATTTTTAGGCAGGATTTCTACAAAATCAACGGACTTGGGTGCCTTATAACGTGCCAGTTTCTGCTTGCAGAAATCCATGACTTCCTTTTCAGCAACAGACGTTCCTTTCTTTAAAACCACCACCGCGTGGACGATTTCTATCCAGTCACCTCCTCGACCTCCCGCGGATAGACATTCTCTCCCCCGGTAATGATCATGTCCTTTTTGCGATCGACGAGATAAATATTGCCGGTCTCATCGTAATACCCCAGGTCGCCAGTATAAAGCCAGCCATTTTTTACGGCATTTGCAGTTTCATCCGGCTTCTTCCAGTATTCTCGCATCAGGGATTTGCTCTTGACCACGATTTCTCCGACATCGCCCAGCGCAACGTCCCGGTCATCGACGTCGACAATCCTCACCTGAACGCCGGGGCAGGGCCGGCCGCATGAGGCCAGAACCTTTTGCGCTTCAGGGGGATCATCCATCACCATGTGGGCGCTCCTGGAGAGGTTGCAGACCAGGGGACCGGATTCCGTCTGACCGTAGGCCTGTATAAAAACCGGGCCTAACAGGTCCATCCCTTTTTTTAACACTTCCACCGGCATCGGCGATCCGGCATACCAGATCCGCTTCAGCGTGCTGAGGTCGTATTTTTGAATTTCGGGCATCCCCAGCATGCTGACCAGATGGGTGGGCACAATGTGAATATCGGTAATCCGCTCATCCTGGATCATCTGCAAAAACGTCGACGGATCAAAGGATCTATGAGGGTAGAGGATGTTTGCCGCTGTGCTGTAAAAAAAAGCGAACAGGTAACTGGCCCCCGCCACATGAAAAAGCGGAATGGCCATCAGCTCGCGGTTGCCGTATTCCAGCGTCAAGCCGAAAGTAAAAAGTCTGGTATCCTCCATTTTTCGTCGATGGGTGTAAAGGGCGCCGCGCGGAACGCCGGTCGTGCCGCTGGTGTAGAAAATGACAAAAGGATCATCTTCTGCCACCCGGATATCGGGCTCCTTTTGAGTCTGGATCTTGAGCAGCTCGCTGTGCGAGGTCATGCCGTCAGCAGCCGATTCAAGGGAAATATAATTTTTGACTCCCGGCAGCCGCGGTTTTAGGTGATTTGCGGTTTCGATCAGTTCGCTTCCCACAAACAGCGCCGGAGCCTCGGAATAATTGATTAAATGGGCAAATTCATCTTCCTTCAGCCTGGGATTAAACGGCGAGACGATAAATCCGCCTTTCATGGCAGCCCCGAAGATATCTATATAATCCAGGCAGTTCCATGACAGGATCCCGAGGACGTCTCCTTTTTTCAGGCCCATTTCGCCCAGGGCGTGGATGAGGCTGTTGACGCGTTCATTGTATTGGGCGAAGGTAATTCGTTGATTTCGGTAAACAAAGGCTTCTTGGGTCGGATATAGGAGGGCATTGCGGTAGATGATGTCCGCATAGGTGCCGATGTTGTAACGGCATAGCTCTTTGAGACTGAATTTTGGCGGCATATGGAAATTTTTAGCAAAAAGTCCCTTTTGCAGTCAAGGATTAGCGTGACAGCCGCGCTGAAATGCCGGTTTTGATAGTAAAGAGGAAGGGCGACTCCAATTTACAATTTTCCACCTCCGGGGATCTCATGCCATTGATAGGATATCAGAATTCCGATTCCGCCCAAAACCAGAAATAGCAAGGCTTGATTTGACTCCGCCAGTTTTTATTTTAAAATCAGATTGTTACATTAACAACCTTTCGGTGCCGCCCTCCGCAAAGGCCGTTTGAGGGAATCGGTGTTTCCTGAATAAAAATCAGCAAAATTGATATCTAAATAAATTCAATTAGATACATTATTGGCCGCGGTTTTGCATAATTAATTAGGACCCCTTTAGCTAAATTGCAACCTTCATCATCCAGAAAGGACACACCATGAAACCGGTAAGCACAGAAGAAATTGTCAAACGGCTGGAAAATATTAAGCCCGGAGAAAAACTGAAACTGCGCACAAGCCCGACTTTCGGTGAATACACGGCTATTCTGGAGCAAAACCCTGCCTGGCCGAATAAAGGCGAAAAGAAATATCTGTTGTGGGTGGGAAAAAACGAGTCCGCTGCCCGCGTGGGCAAACCCTTCTTCCAGTCAGATAAAGCCAAAAAAGTCGCGAGCTGGCCGAAGTAATCCCTGAGAAGGCGGCTTAAGCCCGGCCTTTGCCTCCGGCATGCCGGCCAAACACCGCTTAAGACAAGCACGCACTGGTCATGCCGCAGCGCCAACCCTTGTTTTTGTCCTCATGAATGCGATGCGGGGATCCTTCTGCGTCGTGTCTTGACTATCCTTGGTAAGAGCTGGCAAGGATTTTAATTGTCGGAATCAGAAGTTATTTACCCATATAGCATCGACTCCAGTCCCCCCGTACGCATTTACCTTCGCAATGTGTCGCGTCTCCCGCAAAGCCTAGAAGCCCTCTCAAAATAGGATTTTTGTTCAAAATCCCGTCTTCGCCACACGAAAAGCGGGGCTTCGCCGGGACGGGCGCGCGGGGGCCGAGTTTCAACCCGCAGGCAACCTGCTGGCTGTCGAGGATTTGAAACGAGGCACCAACAAAGATATTGGGCCTTGAGATGGCTTCTAAAGAAATCCCGCTATCTGGCCGAAAATACACATGAGGGGGTGTAATATTTTCGCCGGGGAGTTCAGCATGCCAGTTTATCAATTTATATGCGAAAAGCATGGCGGGTTTGA
>WOR8_10002887_pt1 | contig 16868 bp, 13 predicted proteins | sample DeeMarSeWOR38_10_FD_19890 | JGI IMG/M metagenome (IMG submission 19890)
AATTATGATATGTATTTCTTTGCTTATCTGGTCTAAGATAATCCATGCCGCGGATATGAGCGATATTAAGCATCTAAATGCGAAGTTAGACACACTTCAGGTTGAACTGCGGAAGGGTGAATCTGCAACACAGCGTATTGCTGAGATCCAAGGAGACATCGTCCAATTGGAGGCAGATTGGGATAAGAGAAAGAAGGGGCTGTCGAAGGGAGATGAGATATCATCGGTAATAAAGCTGATCAAAGATTACGCCCAGGAGGTGGGTGCAACAGTTGTGTCGTGCGGACGGAGTGAGAAAGTCGTACAGATTGAACATTCAGAGATTCCTGTAAAACTTATAGTCACTAGCAGTCTCTCCCAACTCGTAAGATTACTAAAGGATCTGGGCAATTTTGGTGTCATCTTGAACTCTCTATCACTGAAAACTGCAAGGGGGAAGATGGATAAAATCGAGTGCGAAATGGAAATATCTGTTGTCTCAGCAAAATCTAAATAGCAGCACAAATCAGTTAGACGAATGTAATCTCGCTAAAGTGGTGCGTAGTGACGCGTATCCCAGCAGCGATTCTGAACTACTATCCTGAATGCGTTGCCCGGGACCTCGGGAATTCAGCCATACACAGTGCGGATGCTAGCGAAACCACTGAAACTCCCCATCACATTCTTCTAAAGGAGAAGATCCGGTATTCAATATTCTAATGACACAGACGTCGCGTCAGTAGCGACAGCCATGTCATATCAATAGACGACACCAGTGTCACATCCAGGTAGAATAAGAATATAATAATAGAATAAGAAGAAGCAGTGTATTGACAATCATTGTTTGGTGCGTAGTATTTTACAGCAGTTGGAGAAGATTTGTTAGTGATATCCGTAGAATAAGCGTTATGTAGAAAGGGAGGAAGGATGAAGAGACCTATCTTAATAGTAGTCGTTTTATCTTTATGTGTGTGTTCTGCTATCATACCTCAACATAGAGTTAACATGCGTAATATGAGTACGGTTAGTGCTGTCAGGGTGAATATGACCACTGGTGGTACTTACATCGCTATCTGCACTCTTGATAAGTCACCCCAATTAGGAATACCTGTAGATTCATTTTTCGTTTTCATGGTTACTGATACGTTCAATTGGTGGGTAACAAGGTTGATAGACACTGCTGGGATAGGAAGTGGTCGTATCTATCTTGATTCGGATAAATGGTTACTAATTGAAGGAGACAGCAGTGGATGGACTTGCACGTGGTCTGACGAGCCGTGGTAGTAGAAGTCGGTTAACAAAATTAGCAAGATTGTCGCTTTGTTGAAGGTCGCAAAAATGAAAAAATTATCGGGGAGGAAATTATGTGCAAAACAGTAATCTGGTTGTTGCTTATGTCTATGATCTTAGCGACACCCCAAACTCATGAATTGCAATATCGACAGAAACGGTTGATCGTTGAAATTGAAGAAACTGTAATTGCAACTCGTGATGATTGGAATGCATTCCTGAATTCCTCACTTGGTTATGGCTGGGCTGGTTCGGACTTTGCTGAATCCAAAGATTGGAATTGCTACAAGGGCAGTATGAGCATATCTGAGGGTGAATTCTATGAAATCGCCGGACTGAATGAATATGCCATGAGGGCTAATTCCCATGGACGAAGGAAGCAATTTTTCACCTACGGCGGAGTGGCTATTAGTGCATTAGGTCTTGGCATGTTAATTATCGATTATGCAACGAAATCTCCTGGCGATAAAATTGCGGGTACTGCATTAGCCTATGGAGGTATAGGCTTAGGGCTGGTTGGTGTGACCTTCACATTCTATGGGGTTAGATTTCTGCCACCGAAACTAACTGTAGCAAGTTTTGCTGTTGGGGTGGCTGACGAATATAATGAGCAACTGAGGAGAACGCTCGAAGAAATGAGATAGCGTTTACACTATGAGCGATTACGAGAATGTTCAAAAGAAGTGATGATTATAAAGAATAATTGTGTGAATCAATGCGTACTTGATATCATTATGAGGCTAGACAAAAGAAGCACTTTCGTCTTATTTCAGGCGGGTTTTATGCTAAAAATACACCTTGACTCGCCTTTTTTGTCGCTTAGAATCATACAATAGCTAGTAACCCAAAATCGAAGACAATCCTTTAAATTGGCGGCACAGCCAACTCTCTAATGAACTTATGACTCGACAAGCGGTTGACAAACTGAAATTCACTGGGTATAATGTTTGCGAAGACCGCACAATGACCGCACATCGAGTAATGACAAATGAATAGTGCTGGCAAAGTGTTGTCTTTATTGACGCCGAGATGGCGGAACTGGGAGACGCGGCGGACTCAAAATCCGCAGTGCTGAAAGGCGCGTGGGGGTTCAACTCCCCCTCTCGGCACTCCTTTTAGGCCGGAGGCAACAGAATACAGGGATTAGTGAAATCCTAAATCCTAATATCTAAATTCTAAACAGATTGTAATTTCAAAATTCAAATGACAAAAACAGCGTGTTTTGAAAATTGGAATTTCGTGCTTTGAGATTGTTTGGTGTTTAGGATTTAGTATTTCGGATTTGGTGTTTGATTCACCTTCGGTGAATCAAACAGTCCAATTGTACAGTCTTACATCTTTCAGCTTTACATTGAATTTGAGCGATGGGGTGCGGTCGACCTCAACGCCTTTCTGCTTGACGTCGATCATGAATTCGACGATTCCCTCCTCATTAACGCTAAGCATAGATAACGGCACAGCCAGTTCGCCGATCTTGTCGATATTGCACATAACACCCTCAGTCTGGCAGAATACTATTTCAAAGTCCTTAGGCTTGAAGAATTTGATCCTGTATTCATATGCCGTGATGTCTTCATCTTCGATGTCAAATCGAATGTAAAGATTTTCATCGTCAAAACCGCAGTACACACGCGAAAACAGGCCGGCGAAACGGTGCATGGTGCCGCCCATGCGCTTGACATCGACGTAGCCAGCGCTGTACCATTCGTAGTAGTTCGTAACACAGCCGTCGATCAAGGGCGTTATTTTGTCTATAGGCTGGCAGGAAAATGTCTCGGCTCGCTGCTGGATTGGCGAATACAGTTCAGCTGGGGGGTCCTCGCCAATCTTCTTGTAGATCCAGGTCAAATTCATGCGGAAAAGTTCGTCGAATATATCGGTCGTAGCCGAAACATGACCGGAGCCAAACCACCAGTAATAGTCGCTGCCTTCCAGCATGTAAAGGCGGTCCCAGATCGTTTCGTCTTTTATGTTCTTGGCGATCATTTCTTTTCGGACATCTTCAACCATTTTCCAGCCGATGTGATCTTCGGGTTGACCGATCCAGATATTGAAGTTTGCTCCGATCCATGAACCTGGGAATATTCCAGGCAGTTCATTCTTGACTCCGTTCTCTTTTAGGAATCTCGACACGGTTGTCGTTGGAATATTCTGCCTGCTCAATTCGCCGTAAAGAGCATCGAAGAATTCAGTACCATCATTTGCATAGGCTTCCCACGCATTCTCGCCGTCAAGTATTATCGGCACAATAAATGTGTCATGAGACGGCAGCTGATTGCTGATCTTCTTCATCCTTTCCACAAAATCGTGGGCCGCCTTTGCCTGATCCCAGTTGTAGTAAGTGAATCCGATCAGATCCGAGATTACATGATCTCTGAATATAAGGTTGAGGTCTCCACACTTCCATGGGCTATAGAGCAGTTCAGGGGAGCTGGGGACACCGGTTTCGTGGCGGTAAATCGTCCGGCGCAAGCTGCGCGCCAGGATTTCTTCGTCTGAAGCAATCCATTCGATACCGTGGCCAGCAAACGTCTGCAGCACTTCCTGACAAACGCTGCCTTCGGATGGCCACATGCCTTGCGGCTTGCGGCCGAAAATGCCTTCGAAGACCTTGATTCCTTCGGTTATTTGCTTTTCAGCATCTTCCGGATGATTAAATCTGAATGGAATGTCGAGATTGGGCGTCGACACTTTCGCAAGGTCGCTGTCGATCAGCAGCGGTAGTATCGGATGGTACAGCGGAGATGTGGTAAGCTCGATCTGCCCAGAGTCAAATGCCTTCTTGTATTCATCAAATATAGAATTGACTATCTTATTCTCAAGGCTGATTACTCTTTCCTTGTCTTTTTCTTGAAAGTCTTTGCCCTTTTCAAAGAGATCCTTGATCTCATCGCGGAATATTGGGTCGATCCACACAATGTTCGACCATATTTGCAGATCACGCCATTCGGCGGGTTTGAACATCTGAGCGATTGCAGGCAGTTCCTCGTCCACGATATTCTTGCCGCGCTTCAGCAAGAGTGACAGATACCTTGGATAAGGACCTATCATTTTTTCCCAGTTAGCCAGGAAGAAATCCCGAAGAATCTGGATCTTGTCGTCGTCGCTTAGTTCTTCCACCGTCTTCTTAAACAGCAGGAACTGCTCGTCCGTAGCCTTGCCCGTGACATAGTCTTTTATCTGTATGAGGAGCGAAGGAGTGAAGTTGAACGTCACCTTGACTCCTGGGAATTTCTGGACATGCTTCAGCATATCAAGGTAGTCCTTAAGGCAGTGTAATCTGACCCATGGTAGCGGCAGCGTATTGTTGTCGGGCCTGGAATACATCGGCTGGTGGAAGTGCCAGAGGAAGGCAACTGCTATATTCTTATACATGATATTCAGATCTCACATGGCAGTATGATATTGGCGTAGGTACCTCAGGTTTGTAGCTTGTTACTGATTAAAATATCCAAGATAGAAACGCGCATCCGCCGCAACGTCGGAAGAAGGGTCATCTTCCAGGAGACCATTCAGGATCTCTCTTGCCTTCTGAGCGTCGCCTAGGAGCCCTTTGATTCGAGCATACGCGAGGACGCCATAAGAATACAAGGGCGACTTGTCGTCGTTGGTCAGCATTTCGTAATATGTCAACGCTTTTTCGTAGTCACCGAGCGCTTCGGCGGCACTGCCGGCACCCATCAACGCCGACGGCCCAAGTAAATAGTCCTTCTTTGCGACACCGAGGAATCTGTCGAAATATTCAAGTGACTCATTGAATCTGCCCGTGTGATATGTGATCACACCCAGGTAGTACAGTCCAAGCTTTCCGGCTCGTGTGTTCTGGAATCGCTGAGTGAGGTCGCTAAGAACACCCTCGGCTTCCTGAATTCTGCCAGCCGACATCAAGCCGATTGCTTGTGTATGAAGCAAATCCGCCTGAGGATTGCTTTGTTCCCCCCGTCCGGTAAAAAGAATGACCAGCACGATTGCCGCAAGTGCACCGGCGCCAATGAGTATCGATTTTTCCTTGTGCCGCACGACGTATTTCAGCAACTTCTCCATCGTGCTTTGGAACTCGTCTTCTTTGTAATGCCCTCTCTTAATTTGTCTCATTATAACGTCCTTTCAAAGGTTTATTTAGATAAATTCGAAAGTCTTCTTATCCCGCACCTTTGCCTTATAATTCTTAAGGCCATTAACCATTATGCTGATCCCAATATCATAAACGTAATACCGATGCCAAATCAATCTGCCCAGCAAACGTGCGGGATGCTGAATTCTACAATTGCATTATCCAACAAATGCAAGTAGAATTCGCATACCCCTGACCCGATTCGAACGGGTGGCCTGCGGTTTAGGAAACCGCTGCTCTATCCAGCTGAGCTACAGGGGTAAAGGGGGACACCCCCTTTTCTCCATTCGATTTTTGGACAACTCAAAAATCATCATGGAGGCCGCATATCCCCCGACCACCGGCGATCTTCACCTTGAATCGCTTGCTTCTTGCCGTGTTCGGTACTAATTTCATACATTTAGACCTTACACTCTACAAGATCGTTGGTGGTCAAAGAACAGTGCAGCAACAAGATTTACCGACAATAGATAACTCATATCTGATGAACCAGATGGCAAATACAGTTATCGGTTATCTGATATCTGTCATCAGTAGATTATAGTGATTTTGGAGATATAGTCAATTGTCATGGGATTGCATAACAAGGGATGCCCAAAAAGTGCAAAAAGTGTATGCCTGTCCCCGGGTTCTATTTATCGGTCAGGGCTTTGTGCACAGCCATCATTATTGACTTGCTACTGCCAGTAGCGCCAGTAACTACATCGACCCTGGGTGATTGTGCGGCGAGGATGCGGTCGATCGTCTCGAGCGCTTCATAGCCAGGCCCGGACCGCTGTTCGATCATTTCGATAGCTGTGATCTGATGGTCTTTGACAGTGACCTCTAACTTTACGTCCACGAGGAAATCACCGAACTCACCTGTATATAGGCCATCTTCGATCTGGGAAAGATCAACATCCTCAACTATTGCGTTGTCTATTACTTTAACCATTTGTCTGGCCCTGAAGAAAAATGCTATTCCAAATATAATGATTATCAAAAGAACGATGCCCAATCCTATCAATATCTTCTTCCACAATTTCATTGTTGCCTCCTCAGTATTGGATAGTGTTGGACTGTATTATACACAGAAATGGCTGTAGGTCAACGACCTTGAATTAAACAAGGGCCTTGACAATACCTTACTTTTTAAGTAAGATATTATGTGAAACTGATGACGAGATCAAGGTATGCGATCAGGGCCTTGCTGGAGCTGGCTGAACACGCGAAGGGCGATGTTGTTCCACTGGCAATTATTGCCAAGCGTCAGCGGATAAAGCCCAAATATCTCGAGCAGATACTATTCAGACTGCGGCGGGCCGACTTGATCAAGGGCAAAAAAGGACCGGGCGGTGGCTTTTGCCTGGCGCGTGATCCAAAAGAGATAAAGCTCAGAGAAGTACTTGATGCGGTGGGCGAGACCACTGCTCCCCTGCAGTGTCTTTTGGGCAAGGCAGACAGGTATTGCTCGCACGTTACCCCTTGTCCTATGCGGGTGTGCTGGCATGAGTTAAAAAAGGAATTGGATTCATTCTTCGAGAAACACACGCTGCAAGATATGCGCAGCAGAAGAAAATTAAAAGAAAGGAAGGAGTAAACATGGAAAAAGAGAGGATTTCTCATCATGAGTCGGTCATTAAACTGTATGAGAAAATAAAGAAAGACGGGATGAACAATATCTGGGATCGCTATGAGGCCCAGGGTATGGGCGGGAACCCTGATCAGCGCTGCCCGTTCTGCATGGGCGGTGTGCGTTGCGATCTTTGTTCTAATGGACCGTGTCGTGCGGACGTTGAGAAAGATAAACGTGGCGTGTGCGGCATCACTGGCGATGGCATGGCAATGCGCATGATGCTGCTCAGGAATGTCATGGGTGCGTCAACTTATCACTACCATACCGAGCAAACACTGAAGACGATGCGTGCTACGATCAATGGGCAAACTCCATTCGCAATTAAGGAGAGCGAAAAATTAAAGAACTTCGCTGCACGTTTGGGTATTGATACCTCTGGAACAGATGGTGAGATCGCGGCACGGCTGTGCGATTTCGCGACTGCAGATTTTAACCGTGCATATGACGACTCGAGTAAGATCGTTGAGGCTCTGGCGCCGGCCGAGCGGAAAGAAACCTGGAGAAAATTGGGAATTTTTCCGGGCGGCATATACGGTGAAATGATGCTCGCGACAAGCTCCTGCCTGACCAATGTCGATGGTTATTATGTGAGTCTGGCCTTGAAGGCGATGCGCTTGAGTGTTGCCATGGCTTATCAGAGCCAGATCATCAACGAGTACTGTCAGGATATTCTGTATGGTGTTCCGCGGCCGCATAAAATGCGGGTTGATCTGGGTGTGCTCGATCCTGATTATGTTAATGTTCTGCCGAACGGGCATGAACCATTTCTGGGCTTTGCTATGGTTCAGCTGGCGCGTAAGTCTGAGTGGCAGGAAAAAGCAAAGGCAGTTGGCGCCAAGGGTTTGCGCATCATAGCTAATATTGAAACCGGGCAGGAAATGATACAGCGCTGGGAAATGGATGACGTGTTCTATGGGTTTACTGGAAACTGGATCATGCAGGAAGCGATCCTTGCCAGCGGGTGCGTGGATCTGTTCGCAGCCGACATGAACTGCTCGATGCCGGTCGATCCGATGTATGCCGAGAAGTACAAATTCAAGCTTGTGCCGGTGAGCGAGCTGGTTGCTTTTGAGGGCGTGAAAGACCGGGTCAATTACCTACCTGAAAAGGCAGAGAAACAGGCTGCCCAGCTTCTGCAAATGGCAGTGGATAATTTCAAAGAGCGCAGAGCATCGGTCAATCCATTTACGGGCTTACCCACAAAGGAAGCAGTTGTTGGTTTTTCTACAGAAAGCATTCTTGCTGCCCTGGGCGGAAGTCTGGATCCTCTTTTGGACGCACTCAAGAAAGGAACGATACGCGGTGTTGCCGGTCTGGTTTCTTGTACCTCATTGAGAGATAACGGGCAGGATGTGCATAGCGTGCACGTTGCTAAAGAGTTGATCAAGCGTGATATACTTGTCCTTTCACTGGGTTGTGGTAATGGCGGCATGCAGGTTGCAGGTCTTTGCAGCCCCGAGGCAAAAGACCTTGCCGGTCCAGGTCTAAAGAGTATCTGCGAAGCGTTGAAGGTACCACCGGTGCTCAGTTATGGTACGTGCACGGATACGGGAAGGCTGGGCGATCTTCTGGCGGCTGTATCGCATGCCCTCGGTGATGTGCCAATAGCCGATCTGCCAGTCGCCGCGGTTGCGCCGGAATACATGGAACAGAAAGCGACCATTGATGCTATCTTTGCATTATCGCTCGGGCTCTACACGTATGTGAATCCAGTGCCGCCGGTCACCAAGGCGCCAAATCTCGTAAAGCTACTGCTGGAAGACTGCAAGAACGTTACTGGTGGTCAACTCAACGTGGAGACGGATGCCGTGAAAGCGGTGGACGGCATAGTGGCGCACATTGAAGCCAAGCGCAAAAAATTGGGTATTTAGCATAAGGGGCGGTGCTTGATAATCTAATGGACAACCAGGCACCGCCCCGACGGAGGTATTGTGAATAAGATCAAAAGGAAGATAATCCATATTGACGAAGATCTGTGTGACGGGTGCGGAAATTGCATTCCCGGGTGCCCGGAGCAAGCTCTTCAGATGGTGGATACACCGCAAGGACAGAAGGCACGGCTGGTCAAGGAACTCTATTGCGACGGGCTCGGAGCATGTATTGGTGCGTGCCCGACTGGCGCTCTCACGATCACTGAAGAAGAAGTTGAGCCATACAATGAAGAAGCGACGATCGCCCGGATAAAGGAGAAGGCGCCGGAGATGCTGGAGACGCACCTCAAACACATGCAAGAACACGCGGATGAACTTCCAGAACACCACTCCCACGAAATGCCCAAAGGTGTGAGCGGGTGTCCTGGCGCGCGGATGATGCAGTGGAAGGAGAAAGAGGCAGCCGGTAAGAAACAAGTAAAAGTCGACTCCGAACTGCGCCAGTGGCCGGTTCAGATACATTTAGTTCCACCTTTTGCTCCCTACTTGAAGAACGCGGACATCGCGATTATAGCCGACTGCGTGCCCTTTGCGTATCCAAATATGCATCAGGATTTTCTTAAAGGTAAGGCTGTGCTGGTTGGCTGTCCAAAACTGGATGACGCTGAGTATTATATTGAAAAGATCAGCCAGATCATTGAGCACGCAAAGCCAAAGAGTCTGCAAATTGTCCACATGGAAGTACCGTGCTGCTTTGGATTGATGCACATTATACAGGAAGCAAGAAAACGGGCTGGTAGTGATGTCCCAATAGATGATGTGACAATAGGTATTAGGGGCGATGTGAAGTAGGATACGCCTTGTTAGTAGTACATAGACAATAGCACAACATTCAGGCAGTCCATTCTGGTAATTGTAATATAAGGTAGTGATTGACAGACTTCATTTTTTCTGCTAGACTATAGCAGTATCAAGGTAGCATCATTCACGACTATAACAAAAAGGGAGGCAGAATGAAAGGTGTAGGGTGTGTGGTTTTGATGTTGCTGGTTACGCTGGGTCATGCACAAATCATAGAATGGATCCACCGGTATAGCGGTCCCGACAGCCTATCTGAATGGCCGTATGACATTGCAGTTGATAATTCTGGCAATGTCTATGTGTGCGGCTTCGGATATCTTGATGCAACATACATGGATTACCTCACGATCAAATATAATAGCGATGGTGATACTTTGTGGGTGCGTTACTATGACGGAGGAATGGAGTTTTACGACCGTGCGCATGCAATCGCAGTAGATGATTCGGGTAATGTTTTCGTTACTGGTTTGAGTATAGAATCCGGGAATCAGTACGATATCGCTACGATCAAGTATAACAGCGATGGGGTCGAACAGTGGGTAGCGCGCTACAACGGGCCTGGCAATGACGATGATGAAGGTAATGACATCGCAATTGATGATAGCGGCTACATTTACGTATGTGGGTACACGCGAAGTGCAGCAACATATACCGATTATATCACGATCAAGTATAATAGTAACGGCGATACAGTATGGACATCAAGATATAACGGGCCTTTTAGCGGAATTGATATAGCGTATGCGCTTGCCTTAGATGACAGCGGAAATGTATATGTTACTGGCGAAGGCAATTCGGCAACGTACGATTCCGATTATTACACAGTTAAAATCGATGCGGCAGGTGATACACAATGGGTGGTCGCATATGATGGCACTATGGATTTTGCATATGACCGTGCCGCGGATATTGCATTGGGCGGTGGCAATATTTACGTAACTGGAATAAGTGATGGCTTGGGTTCGGAGGAAGATTACGCGACAATCAAATATTCCCTCGCTGGAGATACGCTTTGGCAAATGCGTTATGATGGCCCGGGAAATGCATTTGATTCTGCGAGTGCGGTTGCAGTAGATAACTTGGGTAATGTGTTTGTGACAGGCGGCAGCATAGGTACGACAACGCTGAGAGATTACGCGACGATTAAGTACAACTTCTCAGGTAATATTGAATGGATTTCCCGATATGATGGTCCAGATAGCGACAATGACGAGGCTTCTGACATCGTTCTTGATGCTTTTGGAAACGTCTATGTCGGTGGCCGAAGTTACGCTACCCAGCCCTACACACCAGAGTATGACTTTCTGACTGTCAAGTATGACGCAGCTGGAGTGGAGCAGTGGACGCACCGGTATAATGGTACTGGAGATTCGAATGATGAGGTGGTTGCGATGACGGTTGATGACGCCGGGAACGTGTATATTACCGGCAAAAGCTTAGGCAGTGGTACTTACGACGACATCGTGACCATAAAATACGGTGTGACGGGAATAGTAGAGGATGCAGGATACACGATACATGATGCAGGATATAACTTGACTGCGCAACCGAATCCGTTCTCAAGGCTGACCACGGTCAGCTTTGGCATAGGGCAAAGCGCAGAGCGCATAGGGCTACAAATCTATGACGCCACAGGCCGGCTTGTGAAGTCGCTGTGTCTACCTACTGCATACTATCTGCTACCTGTTGTAGTTTCCTGGGACGGAACTGATAATTCCTCCAGGAAACTGCCAAGTGGTGTCTATTTCCTGCGGTTGGAGGCTGGGGATCACCAGGAGACTCAGCAGGTATTGCTCATAAGATAAGGAAGGATCGCGGTAAACGCGCGTTTGGATTGAAAGGTTCGAATGTCGTTAGATATTGACGGCTTCAGGGGGTTTTTAGAGGCTAGAAAGCTCGATCAGAAGGCGATCGAGTCAGTAGTGGATGCGCTTCAGGACTTCGAATCATTTCTTAACAATAAAAAGAGCAAGGACATCGAAAGTGCCAACCGGCAGGATTTTTACGACTATTCCGCCCAACTGATCGAAGCAGGTAAGAATACCCCGGATAATTACATCAGTATACTGCGTTATGCCTATTTTAAGAAACTGAAAGAACTCATTATTGCCGGCATGGAGGTGCTCGACGGCGGCGAAGTGGTCGAGAATTTCTCCACCCGTCTATCAAACGAATTCGATAAAGAGCTTAGAGACAGCATTTTTGAAGGCATCGGGATCCCGGCCTTGGGTATAAGTCCAAAAGAGAAGCCGGCATACATGAAAAAGCTTGTTGCAAGATTAGAGGAGAAGATCGGCACCGAAGAATGTGCGAAATTCCTGAATCAGGGGCTGAGAGACCGTTATGAGGAATCAAGAAAACCAGACCGTGAGAAATTCCTAAAAGCAAAGAACATTGACGAATTCCTCGAGCAGAAACATAGGGATTTGGTGGACGAATTAGAAAAGCATTTCAAAGATGGTACTCTGTTTTTTACGCAGGAAATAACCAAAGAGGTGTTGGACTTTGTGAAAGCAGACCCGTATATTGAATCTGGCGTCCGCGAGGGTAATAGAATAATAGTCAGGAAAATACCGCACATGGCCAAGGAATACCTTGCAGAAAAAGATAAACAGAAGAAGCGATACTATTATTGCCATTGTCCCTGGGTCAAGGAAGCTTTCAAGGAATCAGATAGACCGATGTCGTCTGTTTTTTGTAATTGCAGCGCAGGCTTTTACAGAGCCTATTGGGAAATAGTGTTTGATCAACCGGTTAAGGTTGTTGTGCTGGAATCGCTACTCAAGGGCGATCCCATTTGCAAATTCGCAGTGCAAATACCAGACAGGGACGGTGCTTGACAATCTGACATTTTCGAGGATTGCTGTCCTATAGCGGGTGTGTGACTAATTAAAAAATGTCAAATTGTCAAGCACCGTCCCTGCTGTTCTTCCGCGCTTTTATCGAGAACATCAGCGGGATCTTGATGTTTTTGTCCTTGTGGTACCAGAAGCCGTCCTCCCTCTTTTCAAGAAACGGGCAGTCTCCTGACGTACTGAACGGAAATTCATGCAGGAATTCGATGCGCAAGCCTGCATCGGCCAGTGCATTCACAACATCACCCAAGCTATGAAACCATTCGTATGAAACGTGTTTGAAATCAGCATTAGGGTCGGCGTAGGAACCACTGCCCTCATATTTAACTGGTTCCTCGCTGTGAAAGTACGGTTCTGTGATCTTCCCATCATCGTTGAACATGCTTCGTACCGGGTGGAATTCGAGGATGTAGAAAGTGCCGTTGGTTTTAAGAAAATGACTGATCACTCTGCCCCATTTCGCTAAATCAGGTAGCCAGCAGAGAACTCCGTATGATGTGTACACGATGTCGAATTTATCATGCAAGACATCGGGCAGATCGTATATATTGCTCTGAATGAATTGGGCATTAATAGAGAGTTCTTTGGCCAGTGAATTGGCGAACTCTATCGCTTTCTCAGCGAAGTCAACTCCAGTAACGCGCGCCCCCAGCCGGGCCCAAGACATTGTATCCAGTCCAAAATGACACTGCAAATGAAGCAGTGATTTCCCGGTAACATCGCCCAGTTCTTCACGCTCGACAAAGGTCAGGGAGTTCCTGCCGTTCTTGAACCCTTCCACGTCGTAGAATTTTGACTTTTCGTGAATGGAGACATACCCATTCCACATGTCTTGATTACTCTCGAAATATTCGTTCATATTATCATTCATAATTCATCAGAGTTCAGGGTAACCTTGTATATTACAACAGGGCAGCATTTTGTCAATTATTTAATCTTGCTTGACTTGTTTCTTACAGAGTTTATAATCACACGGACAAGGAAGTGAACTACTACGATATTGCCTGCAAGTATGTGACACCATTGTACAGAATATTCTACAACTTTAGGATCATAGGTGCGGAAAATTTGGTGAGGGCAGCCGATAATGGTAGGGTTGTCGTGTGTACGACCCACTCTTCTGACCTGGGCGGAATGGTCGTTGGCATGGCGGTGCGCACAGTGCTAAAGACCGATCCCTATATTGTAGTGAACAATAAATTCCGCAAGAACGCGCTGGTTAATTTCTTTCTCAGAAAGATGAACATCATATGGATAATGGGGAACGACATGATGGGCAATTACCCGGCGCTCAAAGAGATAAGGAACATACTCACGAGGCGCGGCAAAGAGGCCATTATTATCGCGCCGCAGGGCACGTATAATAAGCCACTGCCCGAGCATATCGACTTCCGCCAGGGTTTTGCCATACCCTGTCTTCAAGCGGCGCACGCCGGTGCCAGTATCAGTGTTGTGCCGGCAATTGATGTGGGTACCACATATAGAGGTATGCCCATGGTCGGTAAGCGTATTGCGGCCATTTTTGGCAAGGCGATCAAAGTGCGCAAGAGTGAGGAGCGCGCTGTACTTACATGGAAAGTGGAAAATGCGGTGAGAGGGTTAATGTCGGGGACGGTGCTTGACAATCTGACATTTTCAAAGGTGGCTGTCTAACAACGGTGACGTAACTGATCAAGAAATGTCAAATTGTCAAGCACCGTCCCCGATAACGACTAAGCTTCTTATTTTTGTCTCTGACCCCACTTTAAAATGGATAAGATAACTACCCGCTGGTAGATCCCTGGCTTGTGCATCCTGTGTGACAAAGAGTTCCTCATGATGCCCGCCTTGCTCGATTCGGTTAACCAGCGTATTTACCACGCGGCCATCAACGGTAAATACTTGGATAAGGACGTGGGCAGGCATCCGTAGTGAATATGAAATATGTGCCGCGTGTGTGACCGGATTGGGCTTGATTTCCGGGTCGCTGATCAGCAAATGTTGTTTTGTTTCTTCAATACCCGTATAAGTTGTGTTTTCGTAAACTTGAACATAGCCGGCATAACCACCAATGAGCAGATCAAGATCGCCATCCCCTGTCCAGTCGACAAAGTGGATGCGTGAGCCATTACTGACGTTGATCGCTACACCATTCTGCATTCTCAATGTATCGTATGATGCATTGAAGGCCGGCGCCGCATTAGTACCAACATTTTTGTAGAAGTAGACGCGGCCGTCATCATTGCCGAGGATGAGGTCATGCAGACCGTCCAGATCGAGGTCGTACATGACGGGATTCGCGCGAAACTTGTAGAGCTGATTGGCTCCAGCATAGACAATATCATAGTTGTCGAACTGCGGGGAAGAATTCGTGCCCTGGTTCAGATAGACCCGTACGTTGCCGGTATTGGGCGATTGAGGCGATTGCTCGCCAACCAGAAGGTCTTTCTTGCCGTCGTCATTCCAATCACCGATGAACGGGAAGCTGTTATAGTTGACATGTATATCAGCGCCGTTTGCCTGAATATGACCTGCGTTTGTCAATCCGGAACCGGATTCGACAAAAAGTGTCAAATATCCGTATCTGTCTCCGGCAACGAGATCGCGCTGGCCGTCTTCGTTCCAGTCGCAGACCGCGACTGTAGCACCCTGGCATCAACCATATGGCAGATTTATGGTTGCGTTGTTCGCCTGCAGAAATATGAATCCGCTAAATGCCGGGTTCGAGTCTTCGCCCACGTTTTCATAATAGCGTATTCTCCCTTGATCGAACTGGCCGACTATGAGGTCTTTTTTCGCATCGCTATTCCAGTCGTAGGCAATGGGCGCACTATACAGTCCCACGTCGATGGGCGTGGTTCCGTCATAAAGATTGATGCCGGGTTGGAATGTGGGCACTTGTGCAGTGATGTTAAAAAACAGACCGCCCAAGATTAGAAGAGCAAATAAATTCTTCACAATCTCCCCCGTTTATTTTATCTGTTCCAGGAGCACCTTGACCGCTTCTGCAAGCTGGGTATCGCGGCTCGAACCGTCTTCTTCCGGAGCATTCTCCACATAAATATCAGGGTCGACCGGCGTATTTTCAAGATTCACGCCATTGAGCAAGAACCAGCCAGTGCCAGGTACTCGAAAGTTGGTCCCCTCGTGTAATTTGATGTCGACCGTGCCGATTACCGCACCATAAGTTGGAACACCGACTACCGTGCCGAGGTTCAACGCCTTGAACCCGGCCGGGAATATTTCAGCATCGCTGTAGCAGAAGTCATTTATCAGAAGTGCGGTAGGTTTGTCCCATCTAAAGAGTGAACTGTATGATTTCTGTCCGCCCCGTTCGATCGAATAAGCATAGGACGTCCGGCGCAGGATATTGAGGAGTTCGTCATGAATTGACCCCCCGCCATTATACCTGACATCAATGATCAATCCTTCTTTTTCCATCTCTTCGTATAGGTCCTTTTCAAATTTCCTCAGGTTTTCTTCATCCATTGATGCAATGTAGAGATAACCAACACGCTTGTCAGTTGCCTCATGTACAAACGCCTTGTTAGCACGCACCCAGTTGTTGTCCACTGTTCGGAGCAGCGTGCCAGGATCAGTGAGCGAAAGCTTAATGTCCCTTTTCGCGCCTCTCCCTTGTATAGTTATCAGCACATCTTTGTTGTTCAGATTACAGAACAATGAGTCAAAGTTAGCTCCTGCTTTTATCTCACGTCCGTTTATTTGCTGTATCAATTCCCCGGGTTTGATGCGTGCTTTGAGCTCGTCAGCCGGTGTGTTAGGTATTATTTCTTTGACTCTTATACCGGCGCCCGTATGTGCCGGGTCCGGGATTACGCCAAGAACACCGGTCACCTCGCCGCCTCCCTCTGATTTCCAAACACCAAGATGCGACGCGTTGAGTTCGCCCATCATCATTCTGATGATATCATGAAAATCGCGCTGCTCCCTTGTCTGCATTGCCCAGTCATGATACTTTTCATACATCGCTTTCCAGTTTACGCCGTGGAAATCACTGTCGTAAAATCCATCCTGCAATGCCCACCATGCTTCCTTGAACACCTGCTCGCGTTCTGCGATCCTATCGATCCCGATCTGTACATTGAAACTGAGGGGTTGCGATTGGGCCGTGGCTATTTCGGCGGCAAAAATCTGCCCTGTTCTGGACAGATAATGGATTTTTTTGCGGTCGCGGGTGACCGAAAACATTTTAGGATTGACGTTGGTGCTCGTAACTCTTTTCAGCTCTTTGCCCAACCAATCCACTGTCCAGATATCATCACTACCGTGATTGTCTGAATGGA
>WOR8_10009040_pt1 | contig 16835 bp, 14 predicted proteins | sample DeeMarSeWOR38_10_FD_19890 | JGI IMG/M metagenome (IMG submission 19890)
CAGGCCCCACAGCTCGGTAAACTCGGCATCATCCGGTGTTGTTGCATCCGCATACACCAGATAGTTGAGTTCGGCATGTTCCACATCCGGGTCTTCAAGGTAAAGTTCCAGAGCTTCCTCGATGTCTGCGCCTTCGGGAAGCTTCACCAGCTGATAGCCGTTAATGGCGAAGGTTTTGCGGGTGGAAATACCGAACCATCGCTGAAAGTCTGAAGTTGCTTCTTTGCTTACTTCCGCCCGGAATTTCACCAGCAGCTCACCCGGCGCAAATGCCGGAATTTGCGAGGAGCGGTCCGGGGGGGCTTTCTCAGAAGCAGCAAATGCGGTCGTCGCTGTTAGAGTGCAGCACAGCAGGATCACCCACAGAAGTCTCCGGGCAAATTCCGCAGCAAATTTTCTTTTAGCCCTATTGAGCAGTCTTGACGACATAATTGGGTTCCGCATATTTTACGGCTTCATATGTTTTTAATTGTTCGATGACCGCTTCAACGGATGAGCCATCGGTTATTTTCATAAGAAAAAGATTTGGGCTGGAAAATTTACGTATTATTTCCAGGTTCGAGGCTGCCCGGATACCCTCGATAGCGTCCTCTTCGACACCGGGTTTGAATTTAACCAGAACTTCATTCAGCACATATGGCTGTCGCTGACCCTGCGGCTGCGAAATACCGGTCTGGCCGGTGTGTTTGACCCCGTAAGCTTCTGTTTGTTCCGGTTGCTGGTGGTTATTGCTGCTGTTGCCGGTTTGCCCGCCGCATGCCAGCAGCAGGAGCATAAAAAGGCCAACTCCCACGGCTGCATTTTTCCGGAATCGATTTGTTCTGGCCATGCTGTCCCCCCTCAACAGCAATATGCCCCGGGCGGCTGCGGCTCGGAATCCTGGATGATTGCGAGTGCCCTTTTTATACCTGGAGCATGCGTAATAGTATAAGATTATAAGAAAAGTTTAAAGATGGCAAACTTATCCGCCGGCCCAAGATATATTATCGGGTAATATACTGAAAAACTTTAGTATTTTTACTAAAAATGTTTAGGTACATACGCTTAGGTGTCAGGTGTCTGGTGTCAGGTATCGAGAAGACCGGAGTGCGGCGACAGCATTTGACGAGCTGCTTTCGGTCTGCGTTCATATGAGCTAAGGCCGAATATAGCAAAAGTCGCTGGCAGTCAAGTCGAATTCGGATTCTGAATTGCGGGTTTTAAGATGCAAACAATAATGGCCAAAGGCCTGCGCCCGACACCTGAAACCTGACACCTTAAAAGGTGGTGTTAACCTGCCGATAAGTTTTGAGATTGCCTTAAGTTTTTCGCGGCAATACCGATAATCAATTCGTAACCTGGGTTATCCATTATCCATAATCCATATTTGTTAATTCTATTTGGGTTCGACCGTTCAGATTAGGATTAAACCATGAAAGCGAATTTAGACAGTCACATCAGCATTGCCGAACAAATTATCGATGGATCCATAACGATAAAATCTATCGAAGAGTTTAATAGCATTCTTAAAATATTTCCCGATGACCCGGCACTGCAGAAGGCTTATTCCAATCTGCTGAAGAATAAAAATCGACCTGAAGCGGCTGCTAAATCCTATGATAAAGCCGCACAACTGTTTATCTCTGCCGGTAAAATATTACAGGCTATTGATTCAAAAATGCTCCAGTGGAAAATCAAGTCCCCCACACCACAGGAGGCACAGCTTTTTTACGCTTTCCTGCGCAAGGGCAGTTACCATGAATCGCCATTGAAGACATTTTTTCACCGTCTGACCTACCGGGAACTGGTAACCTTTGTTTCCAAACTGGTACGCCTGGACCTTTCGCCGGGCAAAATGATAAAAAAAACCGGGGACCAGGAAAAGAATCTGTACTTTGTCGTATCCGGCAATTTAAAAGAAACCGTTTTTGTGCCGGTTAGAAAAGGAGATGATTCCCTTTACCGCAAACGGGCGTCTTATTTAACTGAAAACGAGTTCTTCGGAGACGTTTACCCCTTTAAAGAGGAAAACAGTTCAAAATCCTACATTGAAACCTCCACCCGGGCCGAACTGATCAGGATATCGAAATCCAACCTGATTTCAATTTGTGAAAAATACCCCAACATCGAGATGGGGTTGATGGATCTGTACAAGATCCACAAAGAAGGCGGCAATGGTAATGTGGAGCCCAAGGTCCGAAAATTGGGGCGTCATCAGCTGCCGTTAAAAATCAATCTGCATATTTTTACAAATGCCAACCAGAACGAGCCCCTGATCATTGACGGCTATTCCCGGGATGTTTCTGTCGGCGGGTTGTGTGTGGTTCTGGATGGAAAATATAAGAGCATTTCAGCTATTTATAAAAACATTAAAACCGCCAAAATCGAAATGAGCCTGCCTGAAGAAGAGCTTGTTTTGAAAGTGGCCGGCAACATCGTCTGGAGCCGTGAGTTTTCCTGGAAAAAGAGAAAGATTGTCGCTCTGGGATTTCGCTTCAAGGATATGTCACCGAAGTTTAAGGGGATGTTTTTTATGATGGCCGATAGTATGTGCTATGACGGGAGAAAGAGACGGTAGATAAGTTGATTTCGGATTTCGGATTGCAGATTGCGGAATGAAAAACATTGCGTTTTATTGGTTCAGTTCGTTATATTCGTTGAATTAGTTGATTAACAGAACCAATCGAACCAATGAAACCAATTGAACCAATCAAACAGGCCGCAGGCCTCCAAGCGCTGCGCGCATCATTCATCCTGATCAGGTCTGCGGTCGGGGGCCATCCACAGAAATCCGACCAACCCTAAAATTACGATTCCGATAAAAATTAGATTTTCCATACAAACCTATACAGCAAGAACCGCACCAGGTTTCTCTTTTTTAAAATAAGTCCATAATTACAATTAATTATACAATTTTCAAAATAAACTGGACGTTAATTGCGTTGGGTTTTTTGTCGCAATTTGCGAATTGATGTCAGAGTTTTTGTAATTCGCAATTGATTCATTGCGCATTATGACTTTTATTTAACCGCAGACGCACGCAGACATGCGCAGACAGTATTTTTTCCCTGGCCGACCTGGCCAGGGAAAACCTGCATGCCCTGCGGGCAAACAGGTTATTCAGCAATGGAAAATATTACCAGCACAAGGAGTTTATACAGACACATAAATAAGAATAATCACGCGGCTCGCGTGATTGACGTGTTTTTTGCCGCGCGGGTCGCGCGGCAAAAAGGTCTGCGTTCGTCTGCGTTCGTCTTGCGGTTAATATACAGCTTCAGATGCGGCATGATTGACAATGAGGGGATGTTTTATCTATCATGAGGATCGAAAGGAGCGGCGGTGGAAGGTCAGGACGCGCCCATAGATTTTATTCATCCGGTTTTAAACAAAGCGGTCAGGTCGATCAGCGGCCACTATATTCTGGGCCAGGAAAAGCGGCTGTCTTATAACGGCCGGGAAGTGCTATATTTTATCGGCTGTGCGGTTGTGGACGCTTCCTGCTGCGGTCCGGGGGGCTGCTCGTATGCGCTGGTGCCGGGATTCATTAAAGATTGGAAATATAAAACGGGCAGTGATGATCTTTTTGTATCGCGCGTGGAGCCGATACGGGATGCGACCGTTCAGTCAGGGATCCGGCGGTTGATAATGAAAAAAGAATCCGTGCAGCAAGTTGATTTTTGATAATGTTAACCGCAGACGCACGCAGACATGCGCAGACAGTATTTTTTCCCTGGCCGACCTGGCCAGGGAAAACCTGCATGCCCTGCGGGCAAACAGGTTAATAAAAATAATCACGCGACTCGCGTGATTGACGTGTTTTTTTGCCGCGCGGGTCGCGCGGTAAAAAGGTCTGCGTCCGTCCGCGTGGGTCTCGCGGTTAATAATAAAAATATACAGGAGGTACAATGGAGGAAAGGGAAATCGGCGGGGTTGGCTTTATTGCCGGCAGGTGGCCTTTAGATCAGGACAAATCAACTATCGTCTTCATCCATGGATCCGGCGGCACTGGCCATTTTTGGAGGGCACAGGTGGAAGGTCTTGCCGAGCATGTGAATACGGTCGCGCTTGATTTGCCCGGCCACGGCCGAAGCGGAAAAGACGGAAAAAATACCGTCGCGGATTACGCCCGAGCAGTGCTTGAATTTACCGAGGCCGCCGGCATCCCGCGTCCAATTCCCTGCGGTTTGAGTATCGGCGGCGCCATTGTTCAGCAGCTATTGCTTGATTATGCCAAACAATTTCAAGCCGGAATTTTGATCGGCACCGGTGCTAAATTGAAAGTACTGCCGATGATTTTTGAGGCAATTGAAAAGGACTACAGCGGTTTGGTGGAGATGCTGTGTAAATTTGCAGCATCGGAAAAAACTGTGCCGGAGGTCATCCAACCTTTCCGGGATGACCTGAAAAAATGTAATCCTCTTGTTACCCTTGGTGATTTCCAGGCTTGCAATCGTTTCGATGTGATAAACCGGCTCGCTGAAATAAGCGTTCCGGTAATGGTCATTTCAGCGCAAGATGATAAACTGACACCACCTAAATATGCCGATTTTCTCGAATCGGCCATTCCAAATACGACCCGGGCGCATATTCTCGAGGCGGGCCACATCGCACCGATGGAAAAGCCTCAGGAGATCAATCAGGCCATCATCGAGTTTCTGGACAGCCACGGGTTTTGATCATTGCAATCAAATTAACTTACTAGTATAAGCATACCTTTTGACAGGATTGAAGGAGGCGCTTTTTTAACCGCGAGACCCACGCGGACGGACGCAGACTTTTTAATCGCGCGACCCGCGCGATTAAAAGGTACGTTATCCCGCTGGCGCGAGATAAATTAATTATGTAGGGCTTAAGTCGAATACAAAAAAAATATAAACGTATAGCAAAAACTTAGAAAGAAGGTTAATAACACGAAGAATTTATGCAAGCAAATATGTATAATTAATCGGGCAGCAATTGGAGGCTTTGGTCGAGCAGGCCGCTCGGCCAAAGGTCTGCGTCCGTCTGCGGTTAAAAAACAGAAGTCTAAATAGTTCTGTAAATCCAGTTTAAAAATAGTTGATCTTGGGAGGAAAATACATGAGTGATGTTTATGAGCGGCTGCGGGCGCGGCTGGACGAGCTGGCAGTCGGTTTACCGGAAACTGAAAGCAAAATTGAAATCAAATTGCTGAAACGCCTGTTTAGCGAAACGGAAGCTGAATTTTTCGTGCAGCTTCATCCCTTGCTGGAGTCGCCGGATGATGTCGCCAAGCGGCTTAACCGGGAGCCGGATAAAGTCGCCGGTTTGATGGAGCAAATGGCGAAAAAGGGGTTACTTTTTCGGAAACGCGACGGGGATCGGGTTCGTTATGCCGCGGTGCCTTATGTGGTCGGGATATTTGAATTCCAGGTTAAATCAATGGATGAAGCCTTTGCGCGTGATAATGAAGCGTATTTTGAACAGGCTTTTTTAGCAAGTGCCCAATCTTTTAAAACACCGGTTTTACGAACGGTTCCTATCAATCGAAAGATTGTTGCCGACTGGCCGATTGCACCTTATGAAGATGTTCTGCAGATTATTGAAAGCCAGGAAAAAATTGCCATTACACCCTGTGTCTGCCGGACCCAGACCAAACTTGCCGGCCATGATTGCGACAAACCCAATGACAACTGTTTTTCGTTTGGTTCCCACGCGGAATATTATGTTGAGAACGGCATGGGCCGCTTTATCACCAAAGATGAAGCCAAACGGATCGTGATCGATAATGAAGAAGCCGGTCTGGTGATGCAGCCGTTTAATTCCAAAAAGGTTGGCGGAATGTGCAGCTGTTGCGGTGACTGCTGCGGGATGCTGCGCTCGCTGAAAAAACAGCCGAATCCGGCGGAAGCCGTGCAGAGCAATTATTACGCACAGGTGGATGAAGAGCTGTGCACCGGATGTGAAACCTGCGTGGACCGCTGCCAGATGGAAGCCATTGAAGTGGTCGACGGTATTTCCACCGTTCTGCTGAATCGCTGCATCGGCTGCGGGCTGTGTGTAACCACCTGCCCGACAGAGGCTATTCAGCTCGTCAAGAAAGATGATGACAAGCTTTACGAACCCCCCAGATCCGGCGTCGAGACCTATATGCGCATCATGCAGGAGCGCGGCAAAATTTAGCGCCAACCGTATCATTGGTTTTCGTACAGTTTTTGAAGGATTGTCTTTTTAACCGCAGACGCACGCAGACATGCGCAGACAGTATTTTTTCCTCCCGCCGACCTGTCGGGAGGAAAACCTGCATGCCCTTCGGGCAAACAGGTTTTTAAAAAGGTGCCATTGCTCAGCAATACTAAATTTTAAAAGTACGGTGAATTTATGCTGGCACATAAATATAAATGATCACGCGACTCGCGTGATTGACGTGTTTTTTGCCGCGCGGGTCGCGCGGCAAAAAGGTCTGCGTCCGTCTGCGTCCGTCTGCGGTTGATAAAAAAATTCTGTTAATCCTGTCTAATTAAAAAGTGAACCATGAAGGATGAAAAAGGCTTATATTACTATCCCTTTCCGTTGAACAAACGCGTGCGGATGTATGTGCGTGAAGGAGTAGAAGAGATCTGGTTTCGGATGTGGAATTCAGACGATCCGAAGCTGTGGGACGAGCACGGCTGGATTCCATACGATGCGATCAAAAAGGCCGAGGGAATGTATCAGGTAAAGGATTTTGACCCCAAACAGGCCTATGATATTCAGATTGCCCAAGCGTTGATCAAGGAAGACAAGCAGTCCGCAAAATAGTCTCTTACGCAAATTAGAACAAGCTGAATAAATCATCCGCAGATTACGCAGATTACACAGATTAAAAAACCACAAAAATTAAAACATAAAAATAATCTGCGATAATCTGTGTAATCTGCGGATAAAAATTTCACCTATCAAACTTACATTACCCGCTTTATGACTCCTTTGACGATTACCATCAAAGAAAATCTGCAGCTCCAAAACGTTCCTCCGGAAATCATGGCGACACTTGTCCAGAAGCTTGAGATCCTCAACCCCAAATGGCTGGAAAATGAACGTATGGGCCGCTGGAACCGGGGTACTCCCAGGATTCTCAAGTTTTACGATAAAGTCGGCCGAACCGGGCTGTGGATACCGCGCGGTTATATCCGGCATTTAATTAATCTGTGCCGCCGGCAGAGCATTGCCTACCGTATTGATGATCAGCGGCGCCGGCTCAAACCGCTGAATTTCGTCTTCAGCGGCCGGCTCAAACCTTTTCAGAAAATTGCTGTGGATAAAATGCTGGCTAAAGATTTCGGGACCCTAAGCTCGGCCACGGGTTCCGGCAAGACGGTCATGGCCCTTTATATGATCGCAAAGCGAAAGCAGCCGGCGCTGATCATCGTTCACACCAAAGAACTCGCCGCCCAATGGGTTGATCGTATCGGAACCTTTATCGGTATCGAATCCGAAGATGTCGGCTTTATCGGGAGCGGCAAGAAACGCATCGGAGAAAAAATTACCGTTGCGCTGGTGCAGTCCCTTTATAAATGTGCCGATGAGGTTGCAGAGAACATTGGCTTTTTACTGGTTGACGAATGCCATCGATGTCCAAGCCGCACTTTCACCGAGGCGGTCTCCTGTTTCGATTCTCAATATATGCTCGGCCTTTCCGCCACACCGTATCGCCGGGATAGGCTTTCCAAATTAATTTTTTGGCACCTGGGCGATAAACACCACGAGGTGGAAAAAAGCCGATTAATTGAAACCGGTGATGTCTTGCCTGCCAGGGTGATCTTTTGCCATACAGATTTCACCACGCGCTATGATCCGGTCAATGAATACAGCAAAATGTTGGCTGAACTTGCCACCGACACACAAAGAAACATCCCCGGTATTTGCCTCATCCTATCTGATCGCAAGGTGCATTGCGAAAATCTGCAGGCGCTGCTGCGCTACCGCTTTAAATTACCGTCCGAATTGCTTACCGGAGATCTTGATACCGCCGAACGCAAAAAAGTTTTGGAGCGGATCAACCAGGGACGCGTTCATGTCCTGATTGCCACCGGGCAGTTAATCGGGGAAGGTTTTGATTGTAAGGACCTGACCACCTTATTTCTGGCGACCCCGATAAAATTCAGCGGGCGCTTACTTCAGTATCTCGGCCGGGTTTTGCGCCCGGCACCCGGGAAAAAATATGCCAGGGTATTTGATTACGTGGATATAAAAGTGGATACGCTCAGGAAGGCGGCCAGGGCCAGGCAGCGTGTCTATCGAAAATAGTATTTGAAGTGCCTAAAGTGAGCTAAAGTGACTAGAGTGCCTAAAGTTAAGGAATTCTGTCATTTCTATTTTAAAAGATCGAGCGTAGCGAGACCATAACTTTAGTCACTTTAGTTCACTCCCAACTTTAGTCACTTCTCCTTTCCCCATCTCTTCAAATACTTCTGAATCCCAAGCTTTAATTTGTATAAATAAATACAATTTTTATTTGATAAAACACCTATAATAAGGTATCATATTATTTATAGCAAAATTGGATATTTAGAAGATTAATTAGTTTCCATCCAGAAATAGCCCTTTTTCCAATGAGCTGCGTTCTCCGCGGGTTATCCGCCTGCAACGCACTTGATGTGCGCTTCGGCGGAAACCCTTGTGCGGCATTACTCATTGCAATCCGCCGGAGGCGGACCAGATTGGAAACTAATTAGTGCTATCTTTTGAATCAATATCATTTTCGGATGGGCACTCATTGGTTCTGGAGGTTGCTTTTACAAAATGAAAACAAACGCTGTTCATGCTTCAGCGGGTAAAACCGGCGGTCCGGATGCTGTATTGAGAATACTTGATTCGCTGTTGGCCGATTCCGGCCAAAAGCGGCTTACCGGAAGTCAGGCAACCGTTATTCTTGATGCGCTTGCCAGCTCCAACGATCCGGCTCTGGTCGTCCGCTTTCCGGTTGTGCTGAGCATCTGTGCCCGCAACGGCGTATCACTCAACAGCCATGCTTTGTTTTCTAAATACTGGGAATCGAGTCCCAAGAAGAAAAATCTGGAAAAACTGCTGCTAATCAGTGGTGAATTATTCGATCTTGATGGAATTGAAGCACCGCAAAACCTTAAGAAAATAGTCCGGTCGCTAAAGGCAAAGTACGGCTCCCTGCAGTCGACGAGATTGCTTTCACTGAGCAGCGGCATGACGGTTTCAATCAAAGATATTCAAAACACCTTAAGGGATTACACTGTCAAAATCAAAAATGCCGCCTCCGAAACGACAGGCGCAACATCGGTCAGGGAGCCTAAAACCGATATGCTGCAACGCTCCACTGAGCTGGATGCCTGCCTGGACCGGCTTTTTTCACCCAAACAAAAGGATCTGGTATTTAAAAAGCTAAACAGCGAATCATTTACCAAAACCGAGCGTGAATATTATTCGCGGGTTGTCCGGAAAAAATTGAAGGCCATCGCCGATTCTCAGGTTGGCTATATTGCCAAAAGGCTGACACAGAAATAGTTTTTGAAGTGCCTAAAGTGAGCTAAAGTGACTAGAGTGCCTAAAGTTAAGGAATTCTGTCATTTCTATTTTAAAAGATGGAGCGTAGCGAAACCATAACTTTAGTCACTTTAGTTCACTCCCAACTTTAGTCACTTTTTTCAAATAGCTTGAGTTATTTGAAAAATCGGCGATAAAAAAAGTAAGGCCGCTCCGGATCACAACGAAAAAAGTAAGGGATATACAATGGAAATCTTCTGGGATATTGCGTTACATACGGTGGAAATTTTAACATTGCTGTTTGGTGTTCTGGGGATGGCATTTTCCCTCCTGCTTCTGTTTTCGCCCCGCCTGACAAAATCTCTCGGCAGTATTTTTAATCGCAGCATCAGTGTCGAATCCAAATTTAATCTGCTGGACAAAGATATTCAAACGGAGGCATTTATTTACAGCCATAATGTTATCTTCGGCTTATGCCTTGTTGCGGGTTCAATCTTTGCCCTCATCTTTTTCTTTTTTAATATCGATATATCCAACTTTGCGAAGGTGTTTCTCGGCTCCCGCAAATATTTTATGACCCTCGAGGTGATTTTTATCTTTTTTGCCTGGATTGCAAAGGTTGCATGCATTTTTGGACTGATATCCGGTTTTTTTCTTTTGTTTGCGCCGGCAAAAATGCAGGCGATCGAGAGTAAACTGAATATCTGGTTTGAAACAAAGGCTATTTTTGATAAACTGGATCGCAGCGGTCCCGAATTGGACGTTCTTTTTTTCCGCCATCCCTTCTTTTTCGGCATGGCCGGAGCTGTTGTTTCATTTCTGATCATCACTCTGGCTATCGTTAATTTGCTGAGCTGACATACCATTCAGTCAATTCGTTAATTCGTTGATTTGTTAAACAGTTATAGTTTTGTTGATTACTTAATTGGTTAAATGGTCAATTAGTCAAAGGATTATATCCATTTTTACCTATTTGACGATTCGACTAATTAACGATTTGACGAATATCGAACTATTCAACTTAAACCTGCCTGCTTTTTGATTGACCTGAATGAATTAATTCCATATGAATGGCTATTAAAAAATGGAGTTCATAATGGAGAAAAGTAAATTCCGGATTTTTCCGTCCGATAGAATGAGTCTCAATTTCCCGTGGAAGGTCTGGGCAGTGGGCTGGCTTTGCATATTTAAAGGTATCATCTGGCTGGCCTATGAGCCGAATATGTCGGGTAACCTACTGAGTTTTTTCGGCTCCAAATACTTGCTGGGGATGTTGCCCTTGATTATTTGCGGAATTGGTATATGGAATATGCGTAAATGGGCAGTGTGGGGAGCCGCTGCCGTCTGTGCGATTAATCTGGTTATTTTTTTCTTCAGCCCGCAAGCTTTCAGCGCCATGATGATAAAATCCGAAGTCATCATCTGGTCAGTTTTGCTTTCGAGTGTCACCCTGCTTTGCAACGGACCGGTGGGTGATCTGCTGGTCATCTTCGCCGCTCCTACCTTATTAAAATCCATCAAAGAGAATCGTTAACCGCGAGACCCGTCTTCGCTCTGTCGAGCTTCCACCTTCGCTAATAGCTACGATGGACAAGTCGCCGCGGCAGGCCCCACGCAGACGATCGCAGACTTGATATTTACATTAGCCACAGACCCACGCGCACTCACACTAACTTTTGTTCGGCCGACATTGGCCGAACAAAAACAGTCAATCGCTGCGCGATTAATTAAACCTCCCACCATATAGAACCTTATAGGCACTGTGTATATTAACGTTACTAAATACCTCAAGGAGTAATAAAACTGTTTGCCCGTATACGTCTATTAAGGTCATTTGTTATACCGACGTATCGTTTTCCTTTGGTTCCCTTAAGCACGTATAGTGTGATCATCGGTTGACCCATATAACCACTGAATCATGAGGTGGTCGGGGCGCCCAGATTTGAACTGGGGACTTCCTGCTCCCAAAGAAGTTAAGCTCCTGGCCACTTATCTTTATAACTATCTAATTTAATTACGTATTCTAAGCCGATCGATTTTATCCCTCCTTTGCGCATAGTGTGCATGGTGTCAATATTATCAGCATGTTGCGCATGCTGTCGGCAGAAAAGGGTACCTATCGGGTACCTGGAAAAAATAAGAACAAAAAATATTTTATTTCAAATGCTCTTCTGTATATAAGCTTAATTCGATCATGCGCTCAAGAATTTCATCCACTTGCATTCCAGGGAAATTGTGACGAACCAGCTCTTTGCAAAATAGGCGACAAATATAGCGGAGCTTTCTGCGTTTCTGCTTGCTGGCATAAACAAAGTCCCGATGTCCGTTATTGATGATGATGACATTTTTGTCCACATCATAACGTGAGCGCCACATTTCACCCGGTGCCCGGCGGTATGAATACCCGGGAAGCCCTTTACGCAGACCGGCATCCTTGGAAGATTGATCCAAGAGGGAATCGGTAACGGTTATCAAAGCCTCATCCCTGCATTCCAAATCGTGCTGGCGCACGATGACTCTCAATGTTGTCAGACAGGGTTCCGAAGGTGCAAAAAAGGTGACCGATTCCGTATGGTTGCCTTGAAGCTGACCACCCCCATCCATAATTTCCCATTGATATTCAAGGTTTTCCAAAACAATCCTGCGAGAACGGTCCCGACATACTACACGATATTTTTTGTGTTTATCAACCGAAACGACACTGGACTTGGGTGAAATCAGCACACCGAACAGGGGTCCGGCATATTCAAAAAATTCTTTTGGAGTGATCTCATCCTCATCCGCTTCCTTTTGATCTTTTTCATCATGGCTTTCAAGATCATCTTTTCCCCGGGGACTTCCCGAGACAGGTCCACTTGTAAAAAGATTGCCTGGCTTTTGTTGAGACTTTCCCTTATGAATATCAAACCAGTCGTATTCTTCTTGGGGCAGTCGCAAAAACGCTTCTTTGAGTGCACGCTGAACTCGGCGTAAAATGCGACGGCTTGATCGTTCTTCTTCGGCTTTGCGCTGGTCCTCAATCACCTGCTGCAAATGGCTTTCGACCGGCTTCATGGACTCATGAAAGGTATTAAATTTGTCATCACGTAGAATACCCTGACGTGTTCCCGGCGTAAGATTTAGAAAAGGTGCATCCACGATACCTTGCAGGTAGCTGGCAGTCCAAGGTTCTTTTTGAAATTGTTCGAGTTCGGTAATGGATGGTAGTACTCGCGTACCGCGCCGATACAACCCACCTGATTTGAGACACCCGGATCGCTGAGATAGAGCTCCAGATATATATCACCATACATCGTTTCAGCTGGTTTCAGGTTGTGCAGCAAATGCCCGGCAAATTGTCGTGGGACGACGATCAGCTCCTTCCTGCCCGTACGATCAACCACTTTTATGGTTACTTCAGATGATTTTATTCGATCACGTAGTTCGGATGCAAGATATCGCTGAATTTTTTCTCCGGTTAAAGGCCGTAGGCCTGGTAGCAGCGGATAAATCATCAAGTCAGTCCCCTTAAAGGGTACCAACAACCGTTTCGTTGTGACTGCAAAATTCGGCGAGTCCTTGGCCATCGTCATTTCGTAGGTTTTTCCGTCAGCCCCACAGCTGGTCATATAAAGGTTGTGGCCAACGGTCCAAAAACTAAGCAGACCGATACCAAATTCTCCTTGGATGCCGGCCGATCTTTCCGATTTGAACTGTCTTTTGATGGAATCACAAATGTGGGTAGCGACACGACGAAAATCTGGCAGCCCGTCTTTATTTCTCGGAATTCCCTCACCATCGTCACTAACTTTGAGATAAAATTCACCTTTCTTTTTTCCTCTGAAAATGACGATCTGTCTTGCACCGGCGTCAATGCTGTTTTCCACAAATTCTGCCACCGCCTTCAAAGGGTTGGCCTGAGATTTGGCAATAATGCTTATGGCATTCCAATGATCGGCAATGCGCAGCTTGCCGGTACGGACTTCTTTTATTTTCTTCTTACGCATAGATTTTGGCATCGTTAACTCCATTTGGCCAATGGTTAGGCTTAAGCTGAAGGAGAAAATCATCAACGGGACAACAGAGTATTCCATCAACCATCAATTTCTCTGTCCCTCGATATAAGAATATCGCACTCGCTTCTGGATAGTCGATCATAAAGGTTTTAAGTGATCTCAGGCTTTTGGGATGAATTTGTTTCGCGTTTTTAACTTCCAAAGCATGGAAGTGATGCTCACCATACACTATGAAATCAACCTCTGCTCCCCCCCGAGACCGCCAAAAATAACAATCCAACTGGCCGTTTGAGAAATCGCACCAGGCTTTTAGGTGCTGTAAAACTAGACCTTCCAAAGCCATTCCTCCGATTTCATCTGTGCTGTCAAGCGGTCCTTTAGGGCGCAAATGGTAGTAAACACCGGCATCAAATAAATAAAATTTGGGCTGGGCCGTCATTGCACGTCTCGCGCGCCTAGTGAAAACAGGAAGTTTATATCCCAGTAATAGATCTTCGATAATCGATACATAGTTCTCGACAATCTTTCGAGATACATTGCATTCTCTAGCGATATTGCTGAGGTTTAGAATACTACCGTGAGAAAAGCTGATGGCTTCCAGAAAACGGGCGAAAGCGCCGATGTCTCTTACCAACCCCTCTTCTTTGACTTCTTCTTTCAAGTATAGGGTAATGTAAGATTCTATCGTTTTAGTGGGCGTTCTTGCTGAGACTATTAAGGGAATCAGCCCGTTTCTGAGGGCAGTATCTATAGAAAAGTCGTTACCTAATTCAGCAGCTATAAATGGATGGAAATGGGTTAAAAGGGCGCGACCTGCCAGCAGGTTCACACCGCCACGGCGCAGTTTTCTAGCACTGGAGCCGGTTAATATGAATTGGTGGGTTTTATATTCCTCGATCAAGCTGTGGACACTGTCCAGCAACACTGGTGCTTTCTGGACTTCATCAATAATGTAACATTTTGTGTATGGGTTAGCCTTGACGATTTGTTTGATCCTTTCAGGGTGAGCAATAAATGCCCTAAAGGCATTGTCATCCAACAGGTCTACAAAATAGGCATCCGGGAAAGTTCTTTTAAGCCAAGTAGATTTGCCAGTACCTCTAGGGCCGAATATAAAGAAGCTGTCAGTAGGTGCAGCAAAAAATCTTTCAGTATATTTTTCCATGACCACTCCATTTGATTATAAAAAATCTACCTACAAGGTGAAAAATGCGTCTCAATTTTAACCTTTTTGATAAAAAATGCAAGCCCTTTTAATGGTGATTTGGGGAATCTTTTTATAAGTACTGTCTGAAAGGCTGCCTGCAGAAGCCGCAGGTGGTGACTGGGGCATTCATTTCCTAACCAGTTGAAATATTATAATATTTAAATTTTATCCGAATATTCTCTACTAAAAGCGAAAAATCGCTCCTAATAAATTCAGACAGTTAGGAAATAGAAAAAAAAGCCAATAGAAAGTGAGGTACCTATAGGGTACCTATAAGCCAAAATCCACAAAAAAAGCACTATAGGATGGCTCCTAAGTGCTTGAAATTATTGGTCGGGGCGAGAGGATTTGAATGCGCCATAGGCGCACAAGCCTCCTTGGAGGGTTGCTTTACCCGCCTTTGGCGGGCTCCGACTGAGACTCAAATTTGTCAAGCCACTTGCGTCCTTGGCCTGACTTCAGAAATTTTTCTCGTTTCCGGGCTGATTTGTGGTCCGTATATGTTTCAGTATGCAGCACGGTAAATTCACCAATTACCTGACCCCCTTTGGTCCTATTGGAACGATGCTCACTTATACGTCTATTAAGGTCATTTGTTATACCGACGTATCGTTTTCCTTTGGTTCCCTTAAGCACGCATAATGTGATCATCGGTTGACCCATATAACCACTGAATCATGAGGTGGTCGGGGCGAGAGGATTTGAACCTCCGACTTCCTGCTCCCAAAGCAGGCGCGCTACCAGGCTGCGCCACGCCCCGATTTGCGGGAGACTCTTTTAGAAAAACCGGAACCATTCAACTTATAGAAAATACCACGAAATCACGAAAAACGAAAACGGAGAAGGCCGAAAGAATGATATAATTTCGTGATTCTTATCTTTCGTGTTTTCGTGGTAAACTTTCAAGCGGCCCATCGGCTATTTTTCTTTTTCTGCAAAAAAGGCATCAATTCCGCCGGTGATCGCATCGGCAATGCGAGACAGAAACCGGGGATCACCCAGCGCTTTCTCCGCGGCAGCATTTGGCAGATTTCCGATTTCAATTACCACTGCCGGCATATCCGCGCCTTCGAGAACCAGCAGCGGCGCTCCCTGAACTTTAACGTCCTGCGGCTGCCAGAGCGTCGACAGCCGTGATTGTATCTGGCCGGCCAGCTTTTCGCTGGTTACCCGGTATTTTACCTGGATCATGTCCCAGCTTACAGCCGGCTTGATATCTTGCAGCGGTTTCGGTGCATGGGTTTCAGTCGTCAAGGCAGACTCCTGAAATGGCTGGTAAAAAAATACAGTTGATCCGTCGATGTTATGGATAAAACTGCTGCCGGTGTGCAGACTGATTAAAATATCCGCTTTAGCGTGATTGGCCACTGCTGTACGGCCGGAATGGTCGAGCCCATAATCTCCATTTCGAGTTAAAACCACTCTGTAACGGGCCTTCAATTGCTGTGCCAGTACGTGGGCCAGGTTCAGCGTTACTGTTTTTTCCAGTGTATTGTTCGGGCCTTTCGCGCCGGCCTCGGTTCCGCCATGCCCCGGATCAATTACGACCACCGGCCTATCCTTTTCAAAGAACGGCTGTTTGGCATTTGCTGCGGGCACGAAGGTGCAAATGAACAAAATGAAAAGAATTGCCGGCATCGCCTGCGGGCGCCAGAAAAATCCTTTTACACTTCTAACTAACGGATTTGTACCGCTTTCCATAATAATGTTCCGAGTTGCGGAATTGGGGTATAAGTGGTTGTAGAAAAAAACGATTGAATACCGGAACGTTTTTTTGACAACCACTACATAACTTGCATGATTCCGAATGGCATCTTATTTTTATATAAAATCCCATCTTTTTTTTCAACACTGTAAGACAGGCTGTCTGCATATTTTACTTGACAGCCGATAAGATTGACATTATCTGTTTTGTCTTTTATACTGAGATTTAACGGATTTGGGTACTGAGTTCAGCCGTTAAAGTCCAAAGAATCTTGAATGAAAATTATATCCGCCAGGGTCAGTCTGCCCAAATCACTTGCCTGGATTCCTTTTTTCATTAGAAGTGGCCTCAAAACCTCAGATCAGGTTCTAGGGCCCCGCTAAGCGGGATTACATGTCTGATCTTAATAAATTAAGGTATGCATCAAGGCGTCAGGCCGATCGGGAAAGCGCAGTCCGCCTGAGGCGGATGAGCATTTACCGGAGGCCTG
>WOR8_10002903_pt1 | contig 16807 bp, 10 predicted proteins | sample DeeMarSeWOR38_10_FD_19890 | JGI IMG/M metagenome (IMG submission 19890)
TAAGGAAGAATTGGTCAACCACGTATTCAGGGATTTTTACGTTTCCCATGATAACAGGTTTTTGGTGGCAATCACTCCCACCTGTCATAAGGAACCCTTGTTCCTCTGCAAACTTCACGTAATGATTGGTGGTTTGAACGTCGTTTCTAGAATGCCAACATTCCACACCATCAATGTAGTTCAACATTGAATTTTTGATTATGGCTGTCTGCTCAGTTAAAGACGAAGTTAACGTAGCAAGTGAAGTTCCATGAGGATCATTAGGATGAGCTAGAATTAGTTTTCCACCCGCGTTCCTAATAAGTTTAGAGGCTTCTTCAAGATGAAGGGGATATTTCGGGACGTTACATTTCACAAGATATCGATCAAAAGCTTCCTGTTTGCTTTTAACAATGCCTTTTCTCACAAGATAATTAGCTATGTTAGGCCGCCCAAGAGTACCGTCAACGGAAGCTTGAATCTCCTCAAAATCGCACGTTGAGAGCTTTTCAATTCCTTCCTTTTCAAATTCTGCATTGAGATTACGCAGAATCTTAGCAGCTCTTTCCTCTCTATATCGTGCAATTTGATCAAGCTTAGTTGCCAGAGCTTTGTTCTTCACGTCAAACTGGTAACCCAAAAAATCTAGCGCTACAGGTTTTTCCTGATGATGTTTGGAGTATGAAAAAGCAACGTTCAATTCAACACCGGAAACATAGCGGATTCCAGTTGTTTCAGCTAAGTCTATAGCTATTTCTTGGCACTCAATTGAATCATGATCCGTGATCGACAGGAACTCTATATTTCTTAGCCTAGCTTCCTGGAAGATTTCATTGACAGTGAAAGCCCCATCCGAGCTTCGTGAATGAATGTGCAAATCTATTATCATAGAATTTCCTGTTACCTTTTTTCCATCTTTATAATATACCAGTCCTCTGGTGAATCATGGCTAGTGTCAACCGTCAAGTGTAGTACTTTTAGAAGTGGATAAAGAGCCTTCAAGTCATGCAAATCAATAGGTTCAAACTTGCGCTTATTTGCAAGATATGCCTCCACGGTCAAGGCGTTTGATTCATACTTCTCCTTAGTTCTTCTCCGAAGCCTCGCAACCGACACTTCTTGAGGACAACTAGTTTGAAGGATAACCAAAGTCAACCCGTGTTTAGCTGCAATCTCGGCTGCACGTCGCCGAAGCTCTTGAGTTACAAAAGTAGCATCCAAGATTAAACTTTGGCCTTTTTCAGCTAGATTGGCTGCTCGGCGAAACATTTCATCATAAACGGACAATCGTTTGCTCATGTTTCCTGCAACTTTCGCGTCAAAAACATCCTGTCCCTTGAGAACTTCCAACCGGAGTAAATCGCTTCGAAGAATTGGATATCCCATAATTTTTGAGACCTCAGCCGAAGTTTCTGTTTTCCAAGTTGCTGGAAGACCACAAGTGATGAGCAAAGTCTTAGGGCCTAAATTATTTTTAATAAAATCAGCAAAAGGTTCCCTCAATCTTACACCTCTAGCACCGTAAAGTTCAAGAAAGCCGCAATTAAATCTTTTTGGTGAAAGGAACACAGGTTTTCTTTGATAAGCATCTTGTTTCAGGATTAGAAGTAAAGCTAAATAGTTGGATAGGATTCTTTCCTAAAAAGAAGGTAAATTAGATGGAAGAATTTCAAGTTAAAGATAAGACACTAGCCCCACAAGGTCACTTACAAATTGAGTGGGGTTCAGCCCACATGCCAGTATTGAACCAAGTGAGAAATAGGTTCAAAAAGGAAAAACCTCTGAAAGGTTTGATGTTGGGAGCATGTCTCCATGTAACGAAGGAAACAGCTGTCTTAGTAGAGACGCTAATATCTGGAGGCGCCCAAGTTGCTTTATGCGGTTCCAATCCGCTTTCTACACAGGATGATGTAGCTGCTGCACTGGCTGAAAAAGGTGTTCATGTTTTTGCGCAACGAGGACAGACAACAGAAGAATATTACCAGTGTATTGAAAAAGTACTAGATTACAGACCGACAATAACCCTTGATGACGGTGCAGATCTCGTTGGTACTTTGCACAGCAAACGAATAGAAGATCTGTCTAACGTCAAAGGGGGAACAGAAGAAACAACCACAGGCGTAATTCGGCTCCGGGCAATGGAAAAGGCAGGGAGCCTCAGGTACCCGATTATTGCTGTAAACGACGCGTATACGAAATACTTGTTCGACAATCGTTACGGAACTGGACAAAGCACAATAGATGGCGTTATTAGAGCTACAAACACGCTTATAGCAGGAAAAACTTTTGTGGTTGGAGGATATGGTTGGTGCTCTAGAGGCATAGCCATGCGCGCACAAGGAATGGGTGCAAAAGTCATTGTTACTGAAGTCAAACCTCTGAGAGCGTTAGAAGCTGCAATGAATGGGTTCCGTGTAATGCCGATGGCTGAAGCTGTACTCATAGGGGATATATTCGTAACAGCGACAGGTGACATTAACGTTATAAGAAAAGAGCACTTGCAGAACATGAAAGACGGGGCTATAATTGCCAACAGTGGTCACTTTAATGTGGAAATTAGCATTAAAGATTTGGAAAAACTTTCAAAATCGAAAAGAACGATAAGACCAAATTTGGAAGAGTATACTCTAGAAGATGGTAGAAAAATCCACCTCCTAGCTGAAGGAAGGCTCGTAAATCTATCCGCAGCTGAAGGACATCCATCAGAAGTTATGGATATGTCTTTTGCAAATCAAGCATTATGCGCAGAGTATATGGCGAAAAATGCCGAGTTACCTCCAAAAGTTTACACGGTTCCTACAGAAATAGATGAAACTATTGCGAAACTGAAACTTGAGTGTATGGGAGTAACAATAGACGAGCTTACAGATGAACAGAAGAAGTATCTAGCTGCATGGGAAATGGGAACTACATAGCAAGAAGTATATCAGCGAGTACGGTAAACTTTAAATGGTTTAAGATAATAACATGGCATATTAAATGGTGAAACACAAATGAGTAAAGATCAAGCAATTGGTGGAGTTATTTTCATCGTATGTCTGCTTGTCGCTGTTTGCTACATAATTACATTGTTCATGCCAGACCTATTTGTGGATATAGTCGGATATATCGGAATAACGCTAGCTGTATCTGATGTTAAATTCTGGATAATTGCACTGCCAGTCTTCATAGCTTTCGTTGCAATAATGTTTATAGGAGCATGGATTGGTTGGACAATGGCTACTACGCCGCCACCGAAACCTATCGAAGAGATTACTACTGAGGTAGAAGAAGCCTCAGAAGAGAAATCTTAGCTGAAAAGGCTAATAATTCTCCAATTTCACACCTGAACTCTCTCATTTCTATTGTTTTTTTAATTTTAGGAAATTTATTCTGTGGATGATACATAAATTAAACAAAGTCCAAGCCTTTGGAATACGTAAGGCAGATTAACATTTGCTACAGAACAAATAAGAGGGGCTAGGTGTTTTTTGAAGGAAAGAAGCTAGACAACCTTATTCAAGTTGTATTTTTTGTTTGGTTTCTCGAGTCTCTATCATAACTCGAACAATTTCGTTGATTTGTGTATTTCAATTAAGACTACAAAATGCAGTTCACAATTAAATCTCAAATAGACTTCAACTGTTTTTAAACTCTAATCTATCAAAAGAACGTCTCATATCAGTAACTACTCAGGAGATCAGTTTCTCTAGTGAAGGTGTAACGGAATTGACGGATTTTAGAATGATTGCGTGTGAATAGACCGAAGTGTTGTTTGGCAGTGTTTCTGCGAAAAAAAGACTACAAAATATGAAAATGAAGAATTAGGAAAAACAGGTCTATGTCTTCATTTTATTAAGCATGCAAGTGACAATATCTTTGCACATCATGCATTCGTCAGGAATATCAACGCTTGACCCCTTTTCGCTCAGATAACCAAGGTAATGAGCACATTCAGATGGCCCTTCAATGCCTTTCTCTTTCTGAGGCATAGCTTCTGTCTCTTCAACTTCAGGTTCAGCTTCAACTGAGCCTAAGGTTTCGGATTCCAACATTTCAGGTTTCAGCGTTTCAGGTTCCGGCATTTCAGGTTCCGGCATTTCCGGCGTCAAATTTTCTGGCTCAGCAAGGTCTGTATTTGGTTCATCATTTACGTTAATTTCTGTTAAGCAGTATGGACATGCATCATAAGGTCTATTGGTATCTTGCTGCAAGTTCAACGCTTTAAGGGGTTTAGCGAATATTTTGCCACAAACATTGTTCGGGCAAGTAAACTCTGCACTTTTTTTGCTATTCTCTTCAATCTGAGCTATGGCTAGCCCTCCTGTCTATAGAAGTAGGTAAGAATTACATGTTTATAGTATTGATGAAAGGAGAATAAGTATCTAGACTATTCATTTTCGTATTTCTGTTCGGCAGAAGCGAGTTTCTGGAGATCTTCAACTCCTTCAGCGTAGCCTGAAGCTATCAGTATGTCACCAAGTTGAATTCGCGTTCCAGGTTTAGGTCGCAAACTTTTTTCTCCGCGTTTTATAGCCATTATCCACATGCCTGTTTCTTCGGGTACTCGTGCTTCTTTGAGAGTTTTGTTGATTAATTGAGAACCTTCAGTCACACAAGCTAGAGCAACTGTCTCTTCAGCTTCTTTTATGGCTAGTTTCAGAACCGGATGAGGTTCAATATCCCTGAGCACAACTTCAGCCATTTCAGCTGCAGCGTCAGCAAGTCTTTCTGTTGCCACACCTAGCCTAATCAGCCCCAAAAATCCAGAAGCCTCTTTGTGTTTAAAATCGCTTGTCAAAGCTAAAAGCTCAAACTCTGTATGCATCTTGTCCATAAACTCTTCAAGGCGTTGCACTTCTTCAGCCAAGTCTTTGCTATTCAAGATGAGGGCGGAGTAAGCCAAGTCAATCATAAGCTCAGAGGTATTCTTAAGTTCAACAAAACGTGTTACGATTTCTTCGAAAACTTGGGTTTTATGCTCCACCATTTTCAGTCCTCCAATTGCTTAAGTCTTCCCTCAGCTAAATCTTTGAACTCTTTGATGCCCATAGGGGCTCCACGTGTTATTAGAATGTCGCCAAGAAAAACTTGCACGTTTTCTTCGGGATCTAATATCCAATCTTTGTTGCGGCGGATGGCGATTATGTCAACACCCATTCTTGCAGCTAAATCAAGCTCATCTATTCGTTTTCCTGCTATAACTGATTCTTCCTTAACAGTTGCCTTCATCAACCGCTCTTCAACTTTTTCAAAAATCTCACCTATAATAGGGTGTATACCTATGTTGCGTGTTACTATGGCAGCAATATCAGCAGCAGCATCAGAGATTTTGTCAGCGGCAGCAGCTACTGTGGAAACACCAATCAATGTCTCAGCGTCTTCAGCGTCTCTAGCTGCAATCATTATTTCCATATTTAAGAGATATGCTAAAGTGTCAATACGACTTTCAAGCTCAATAACATCTTCAGCAAGTTCTTTGTCATTAAATAGAGCAGCAGAGTAAGCCAAGTCAATCATAAGCTCAGAGAGGTTCTTCATTTCAACCAGAAGATCACTTACTGGAATAGGCTTGTACTCAATTTTTTCAAATTGTGGCATGCTCTTTGGAGGCACTCCGCAGTTAGATATTAGTCATTGAATATTTTAATGATACCCTTTTTCACTCTCATAATAACAACAGTAAGGATACAAATAGAGCAATGGAGGTCACGCTGTCGGCTAAGGAACTTTCAACGGGAATGACGAAATTATCAGGATCTAAGCCTCTTTTGAAAGTTAAGATTGAAACTGCATAGGATAAAATGACGATGGCGACAACAGCAAGGATGTTGGCAACTAGTACAACTGAAATGAGGTTATAGAAAGAAGAAAATGAAAATATGCGGTTAATTGAAAGAGATATTACTGCTAGGATAATGAACATTATAATGGAAGCAGACCAAGCACTGAAAATGGTTTTCGCGTGTTTGCGCATTGAGGAAAAAGAAGGAGTAAGCAAACCCAGAGCAAGTTTTGTCGTGGCAGTAGAACCAATAACGGAGCCAACATTCCCGATCATCCCAATCAAAGCTGGATAAACAGTGAGAATTTCTGGGCGACTACCCCTCACAAAACGGTTTATTACATGGAGAACTGTTCCGGTTATGCTAACCAAGAAAGAGACAAACAACATAGTAAACATAGACTCCTTGAGGGTTTTGATGAAATCCCTTTCTCGCATGTTTTTTGACACAATGTAAAAAGCAAGTACTACAGGAACCAAACAAGCAAGTCCAATTAACCACTGACCCCAGATCCCAACGAAAAACAAATTGAGTACTGCAACATAACATAGAGTAACAAAAATATCGGCAACAGTTGACATAACGGGGTACACAACTACGTCAGGATCTAAACCTTTCTCAAATGAAACAAAAGACACCTTTATTGTCACGAAGGAAAGCAACAAGCCCAAAGCCATTGTTGCTATAACAACTAACAAAATGGCAGGAAAATCAACCAATGTTATTCCCCAAAACAAATATCCAAAAATTATAGACATGACGCAAATTGTGAAGCTTGTTACCGAAGTTAATACTATCAAAACTTCTAGTAATCCGTAAAAACTTTTTGTGTTCCCAAAAAATTTGGGATAAACGGTACCAAGATGCAAGCCAGTGCTAAGACGCCCGCTTAGCAAGCCGCTGCCAACCCCTTTGGCGCTTATAATTGCAGGATAAAGTGCTAGAACCCAAGGCTCCAGTTCGAAAATCCCGGATTGAGATGCAACCATGAATCCAGCAAACACTCCAGCTAAACCGAAAGAGAAGGCTAATAAGGTCTCTTTGAACATCGCCCAGAAGCTTTTTGAAACGCCTAAATAAGACATAGCTTATAGCCGCCTCCCCAATTTCATCGAAAAATGCAGATAGAAAAAATGAATATTAGAGAACTGAAGAGGTTTTGACAGGTAACTTGATAGTTTATGAGGAATTCTTGATATGGTTTGTTGAGCTATCGCTGGAAGGGCGACGGACAGATGAGGGGAAGTATAGTCTACTTTCATATTGTTCCCTTCGCAACTGTTGTTTGTTTCCAGCCATCCACAGGCACGTTTCTACCAGCACGTGTGCTTGCGGGCTGCCTAGTACCACTTCAATTTGCACTCCTAACTTTAATTTGAGAAGTTATATATCGCTTAAATAATTTTCTAAGAGATTCGAATCAATACTAAAACTTCATTATCTTTCAATTGACCAGAATTGAAAACATTTTGCACCGAGTTTGGATTCTAAACTAAGAAAGAATTCAGGACAAACAAAGATTGATGACAATTCGCCTTAGATAAAATGTAAAGAAGCCTTCCACTAGCTGATTGGAAGCAGGATAAAAATATTAAACAAAACCAAAAAAGTAATTCTCCAAACTTTGGGATAGGAAAAAAGGAAAGCTTTAGCAGGAGTGGGGCACTAAAACAGCATAATTTCAATACTGCTTGAGAAACCTTAGCTTATTAATTGGGGTTCTTAGGTTGATAAACACACCACGGGTCTTCAACTAAATAGTCGCCTCTTAACTCTCCAGGTTCATTAAGGTCACCACAGTAATCTATGAAATCACTTGAAAGCCCATAAGCGCGCGCACGACAACCGCCGCATAAATCACGATACTCACAGACGCCACATTTGCCTTTCAGAGCGTTGAAGTTACGCAGTGTTTGTAACATTTCTGAGTTGAACCATATCTCTTTGAAAGTTTTCTCGCGTATGTTGCCGAGCTTAATTGGAAGGTAAGGGCACGGAGTAACTTCGCCGTTTGGATAAATCCGGCAGTAGTAAAGTCCCGCAATGCAGCCTCGAATCCACCGGCTCATGTTCAGACCCATTTCTTTTGCGATTCGCATGAACTGGGGTGCGCATGAAGGTCTCACGTTAAGTTTGCGCTGAGCAATCTTTGCGAAGGTTTTCCTTATCATTTCTTCATATTTGGTGGAGGAGATGTCGGCGATTTTGACGCCTCTTCCAGTGGGCACTAAAAAGAACAAATGAAAGTTTTCCACACCGAGCTTTTCAACTAGCGACATAATTTCATCGATTTGGCTGTAGTTTTGTTGAGTTACAGTGGTGTTTACCTGTACAAGAACGCCGTTTTTCCGCAATACTTTGATGGCGTTAACAGCTTTTTCCCATGATCCCTCTATTCCCCTAAACTTGTCATGCTGCTCAGGAATATGCGAGTCCAAGCTGATTGAAACAGTCTCTATCCCTGCTTCTTTGAGTTTTTTCGCGGCATCAGTTTCAATAAGGCTTCCGTTGCTTCCTATTCCCATTTTCAAGCCTTTTGAGGCTCCATAGCGAACAAGGTCGTAAATATCTGGCCGCAAAAGGGGTTCACCTCCGCTTAAGATGAGAAGTGGTTTACTAACTTCGCAGATTTGGTCTATGAGTTTTTTTGCTTCTTCCGTTGTTAACTCGGTTATTGACTCCTTAGTATCAGCGTTTATGTAACAGTGAGAACATTTCATATTGCATTTCCGAGTGACGTTCCAAGAGAGGATTAGCGGAACAAACTTCTCAGATTTAGAGGCACTAGGTGAGTGGGCGAGTTTAAGGTAGAACTCGCATTTTCCGTCTTTTGCCATTCGCTGAGGTTGCCACAGCTCAAACGTAAAGGGAAGAACCGTGTTCAGCATTGCTTTAGCATGAGCAAAGCAAAAATGGGTACAGAAAAGAGATGACACATCATCTTTTAAACCTAATTTCTCTGCAATGTAATCATGGCTGGAGAAAATTGGACAATTTAAGAAGGTCATACTTCCATCGAGATTCTCCATATCCATCCTATAATTGATGAAGTGGTCGCTCAACATTACCGTCTGCAAGTTTTCCCTGCGCATCCCAACATTAAGAGTCACCTCAAGGGCTATGCGGACAGTTTCTTCACCGAACCTATCTTGCACACACTTCATAGCATTCTGAAGCCGCTGTATACCCACTTTTTTTGCGAGTGCAACAATAATTAAGACCCCTTTAAGGGTTTCATATTCTTGCTGCAAACGCATTTCAACAATGTGTTGCGACCAGTCCTTGAACAAATCTTTTAGGTAGAAAGTTATTTTAGGATTCTTAGCATTAAGCGTTTGTTCTACATTCTTAGTTTCTTCATTTAACTCGGTGAATATGCGTATTTTTTCTTCAGTACTCAAACATGCATTGGTAGCGACATGGAAGTCAATATCAAGCGGCATTATCGATTGAGTAAGCTCATGCACGTCTGAAGTGAAGTCACCATAGAAACGCGTTAATTGCTCAGCTATGTCAATCTTGTCTACCCGTAATTCTTCAAGAAGAAAACGGGTTTCCGTCTCCATTTTGGTTATCATAGCCATGTGATACAAGAGGGATCCCGACATTCCAGGATCAGCATGTTTGCCACTAGGAACTCCACGGAAAACTTCGTTGAACAAACGTTTTACCTTGTTAAAATCTTTGTCAGCTATTGCGGTAAAGGCTTGGTTAAGTTTTATCCATCTTTTACGCAAAAGAAGAGCCCATTTGTGACTGTGTGTTTCATCGAAGTTTACTAAAGCGGTCACCCTGAGGTTTATCACATGTATAGTTAAGTAAAAAAGATAGTGGTTCATCAACGTTTAAAGAAATGTGTTTGCAGATAAGCTATTAAGCGGGACTGAGTAAGAATAGGCCTACATAGCAAGGGGAAAGGTTTGATTTACGCTTTATTAGGGTTTGTAGTAATGTTCTGCATTTTAGTAGTAATTGGAATTAATCAGCCTAGAGGAACAAGTGTAAAAACATGGTGTTACGGGTATCTTGCCATCGCCTTAATCTTTGACTCATTGGTGGTAGTAGGGCTAATTTACGACCATGAGGTTCTAATTCAACTTCTCCTAGGACTTTCAGCGGGTTCAGCGACAGGACTAGCTATCCATGTGGCTCACCACATAAGCGAAGAAGACGAACACGGACACGAAGGAGAAGAAAAAGAAAGAAAGCCTTCAATATTTGGCTTGTAAGCTAAGCAACAGTAACCAAGTCATTATCGCAAACGAGTTTCTTTTCCCACAACAACCTTTTGTAAATATCGGAAAATCTCTTTTTGCTCTTTTCCCCTAAGTGACTGAAACCAAAAACTTTCGCGGTTTCAACTATCAACGACTCAGTGCTTAGGCCTAGTGCGTACTGCGCGATTTTTTTCATGGCGTTTTCTATTTCCTCAGGAGGAATATGTTCAGGTTTCCGTTTTGACTCTGGGACTCCTGGGATGGGAATGCGTGCTTGTACATCGTCGAGTTTCGGGGGCCAGAGAAAATTACCTTTCACGACTACATTATCCTTTAGAATTAAGATGTTAAGCGCTTCCCTTACAGCTTGAAGTATCTTGGAAGTTCTACGTTTCAATCCCCACACAGAAATCAGTCTTTTAACTGCGTAATCAAAGTGAATTGGACCCTCTTGGTGTATAAGCTCTTTCAATAAGCGACTTTGTAGATGACGGTTTTCTTGGAAATGGAACTCGTCGGATTGAAATTTCCATCCCTTAGCGGATGGAGTCTTCATTGAAGGAGAGTATTCTGCTTTAAGGGTATGTATTTTGTAGGGTAAACCGATTCTTTCAATTCCGCTAAACTGAATCTTGTGAACGTCAACGTCTTTCGGCAAGTCGTCGTTAGAGTCTTCCTTCTCGCGAAATAGGTTTTCGCTCGGGGCTTCTTTACCCATAAGGAATTTGTGAGCTTCCTCCAGTGCACGAGATAATCGTCTTATTTCAGAGTCTCTCCGTGAGACCCAAGTAGGCGACCATATGCGATAAATTCGCCAACCTAGCTGGTTTAGTACCTGTGTCCGAAGCCTATCTCTATCCCTTGCGCTGCTGCTGTTCTGATACGTTACGCCATCAAATTCTATTCCTATGAGATAGCTTCCAGAATTACTCGGGTCAACCACTCCAATATCGATTGGGCAACAACTGCATCCTACGGGATGCATGAAAGTGTAGCCGAGGCGTTGAAGTAACATTGCCACGTCTTTTTCCATGGGAGCCTCGAACTCAACTGTGTCCGTATCCGATTTCAAGACGTCTGGACCGTTTTCAGCATATTCTAGATAAGAATGCAAATTTACAATTCCTGCCGACTTGGTAGATTCCATATATAGGTCGTTGGCTTTAATGGAGGCTACTAGAAGTGTTAGTTCCCGAGCACGCGTAACTGCAACATTAAGTCTCCTTTCACCACCAGCTTTATTTACAGGCCCGAAGTTCATGGTCATTTTACCCTGAGAATCGTAACCATAACCGAGACTGAGTATGATTACGTCGCGCTCATCACCTTGAACGTTCTCCAAGTTCTTGACGAAAAAACCTTCTAAACGGTCTTCTTTGAAGAAGTGTGCGTATTCAGGGTGCTGTCTGCGGCGGCGTTCAATTGCTTCGTCAACAGCGTCCATTTGTGCTACACTGAAGGTTACTACACCAAGAGTTTTCTCGGGATATTTCTGAAAGTGCTCAAAAACTAAGTTGGCAATTACCTCTGCTTCTTTAAGGTTATCTCTTCGGCCTCCCCTATCGTAGACGCCGTTAGGGACATAAATCAGTCTTACACCTAAAGCGTCATTTTTTGCTATTGCTGATGGAAAAGTTATTAGAGTTCCTTCATAGAAATAGCGGTTAGAGAAGGCAATTAATGCCTCGTGTTTGCTACGGTAATGCCACCTGAGAGTCTTAACTGGTAAGCCAACTCCTATACATTCGTCGAGAATGCTGTCGAAAACTTCAACGTCTTCATCAGCGACTTCATCCCAGTCGACATCTTCAAGAAGAGATTTCTGGAAAAAAGAAGTTGGTGGTAGTTGTTTGTTGTCACCTGCAACAACGATTGTTTTTCCGCGATAAATGGTTCCGATTGCGTCTTCAGGAACAATTTGAGACGCTTCATCGAAGAGAATCAGGTCAAATTTCATCAATTCAGGGGGTAGAAACTGGCTTACAGACATTGGGCTCATAAGCAAACAAGGTTTAAGCCGAGAGAGGAGGTTAGGTATCTTCTGAAAAAGTTTGCGGATTGGTATTAGCCGCCGCTTTTTTAACGCTTCCTTGAGCAGAGTGGTTGCTTCGGAGTCGTTGGCCTGAATAAGTATTTCCTGTGGCTTTCTGGTGTTTGCTGCCTCTATGACTCGGTTCGGAGAAAGACGAATTAGCTCTTGGTCGAGTTTTACGAATTCAGCAATCAAATGCTCATGCTTTTCTCGTCTAAATTGACCTAAATCTGGGTCTTCCTCATACAGGTGACTTAGCCATTCTTGATAGGCTGCTTTGCGGAAAATTTCAATTAATTGAGCAGCTGGCGGAGGATTGATTACAAGCCGCCCAAGAAATGAAGATAAACCTTTCAATGAGAAGGTGTATTCAGTTTCCTTGAAGTCAACCCAGACCTGTAGATCATCTACTCTTTCTCGGAGCGCCATAATCCTTTTTTGCATAACTTCGAGACTCAACAGTCGTAATTTTTGACCTCGATAGGTTAGCTCGGTTTCAAAACGAGACTCGAGAATCGAAAAAGCTTTCACGGTTGAATCGTATCGACTAATTAGGTGGCTATTAGATGGAGCATACTCGGTTCCGCGAGATACCACATCCGCAAAAGACGCAGGGATCCGCGAGGAACCAAACAAAGTTCGAAGCCTATTAGTCCAATGAAGGACGGAGAGTATGTCTTTCCAGCTTGTTTCAAGACCAACAAATCGGAACCCAAATTTATTTTGGAGAATCTCATGCTCTGTTAGGAATTCTGCTTCTTTCTTTCTAACCTGTTCAGAGGTTTTCAAATCAGCTATTAACTGCTTGTAGTTTTGTGGCCATTCACCTTTTCTCATATTCAAAGTTACTTCTGTTATTTCACAAAGAATAAGAAGCTTTTCTTCAACCGAACGAGCCCAGTCTTTAAGCATTGCTATAGGTGTCTCGTAAAGCGATAAACTCGAATTCGGCAAACATGATGTTGGCAAGAGAGACTTTAGCTGCTTGGCAAGCTTTTCCCATTTCTCGAACGACTCTGCCAGTTCATTGCCAAGTTGCCTGATTGCAAGCGGAGGCTCTGATCCATATGAAACAAGGTTTGCTAGTTTTGGAGGAATCCCTGCAGCGCCCATGCGCTTGAAGAGCTCTGAAGTTATTTCAACTGCTTCTTCAATCCGCTCAAAATCTGTTGAATACACCTCATAAAAATGCCCAAGCAAATCTTTTACGGAACCAACTGAAGCAGCGATCTTGGCGCTTAGTTTATTCAGCCTGCGTAGATCAAGCAGATCTTGCAGAGCAGACTTAGGGACCTTACCATCTTGTGTTAACAGAGCAAGCTGCTTTTGGTCGCTGTAGAAACTTGGGCGGAACCATCGAAGAGAGCTTTTGTATATGCTACTATAACGTGCTATGAGGTCATCAAGGTCTGCTTTGAAGAACTCACGAGTGTAAGTTTTCTCAAGTCTAAGCCTCAACGTTTTGTACTCTTGGTAATCCTTTTTGATTTGTGGAAATTCTTCTTTCACCAACTTAAAATGGTCAGGATCTAACCAACGCAGTTCAGGTTTTTCCTTTGAAAAGCAAAGAAGGGCAATTTTTAACAGATCCTTAACACGGTTAGGTGTAAGGTTCCCAGTTGATAAGCCCATCATCTCGGCAAGCTGCCATGACTTTGCACTCCAATTTGCACATAAAACCTGAGTATGCCGGATAAAATCCAAGAGTTTTTCTCGTTTTTCAAGAAGGTCGCTTTCCTCTTCTCTTGAGTGCAAAAGTAATTTGTTAATTGCTGAAAGCGTGACTTCAAGTTTTTGAGATGTGACGAGCGGTAATTTGAACAACCCAGTGTTATAACGTTCCAGCAGGCTACTGCGGGTTGATTTGCGCCATTCAATCAGGGATAGATATTCTTCTGCCTCGGAAATAAGCTTGTCAATATTAGAATGCGTAACCCAGCTTGCCTCGGGTTTAGGGCTTTCCAACAGAATATTGCCTATTTCAATGAGCCATTTCACCCTTTCAAATGTTGACGGAGTGTTCAAACCTAGCTGGTTTGCGAATTTGCTGGCTTCCAGTTTGAGTGCTTCCATTTTTGAAATTAGGTCGCTGAGAACGGTGAATACTTCTTCTCGAATTTCTAGGTTATACTCACTTTCTCGATATCCACGCCACGGAAAGTCAGGATCTTCCATAACCTCCCATACAGCTTTCAAACGCGCCATCAGATCTTCTAGTTCGAGAAACCCTTGAGGAGTTAAGCTTCCCGGATTCGGAAGTTCAACTGCCACAAACGGAACACAGGATAGCCTTGATAGGTCACCTAGTACGTTGTATGCACTTTTTTGTAAGTTGAATCGCTTTTTATGTAGCGCTACTACGTATTTGTTCAGGTTATCCCGTAGTAACGTCAGTTTTTCGAATTTGTGTGGTGAAGGTAGCTTTCGGGGAATAATATGCTCGTCGAGGCATCTCTTAAGCTCAGCAACCACTTCACGCTTGTTGGCTTTACTGCTGTGGAGTTCCAGACAGAAAGAAGACAACCCAACTTCGCGGAGTCGCTTGTAAACTACTTCAAGAGCAGCCATTTTGTCGCTAACGAAAAGAACAGATTTTCCTTGAGCTATGCATTCGGTGATAATGTTTGCTATAGTTTGGCTTTTGCCAGTGCCTGGAGGACCCTGCATCACAAAGCTCTGCCCACGCAACGCATATTCAATTGATAACTGTTGGCTACTATCGGCGTCCAAGACTTGAAACGTGTCTTCTGGTGACCGAATACTATCTACATCTTTTTCGTCAGGTAAAGATACAGCTTCAAGTTCTTCATTCTTGACTCCGGAAATTTTGCTAATTATGGGGTGTTGTGCAATTATCCCAGCGTTTGTGTCAAGGTCGTTGTAAATAACTAATTTGTGAAAAGAGAAAAGCCCAATTTTCACCGTAGCTTCCACTCTCCAACCGAGTTCATCGGCGACTTGAGTGACGACGCTGAGGTAGTTGAGTAAGCTCTGGCTTTCCCAGTACTCAGGCAAAGGTGGAAGCTCAATTTGGAAATCTTTTTTCAGCTTTATTATCAAAGCAGGATTCAGAACTACCTCTTCTTCTACGGGAGGTATTGAAATAGTGAAGAGTTCGCGAAAAGATTTCCGTGATAATTCTATAGGCACAAGAACGAGAGGTGAGCGAACTTCCTCTCCTGTTTCCTTTTCCTTCCAAGTTAACATTCCAAAAGCAGCGTGTAATATACGCACTCCGCGTTCTCTATAGTCCAAGAGGGAACGTTTGTGGAGATTCTTCAAAATCTTCTCAAGGTCAGCTCTGGTAGTTTCCCTACATACAATTTGCCTACTTGTGGGACTATCTTTTTCCTTAAGGAATGAAAAATCATTGGTGCTTGTTGATTCATGGATGGAGGCAGCTTGTTGGGAAGGATACCAAAACTTCAGACGTCGCTTTCGCAAAACAAGTCTGTTAAAGAATCTCTCCATTTTCGGATTGGAAATGGAAAGAGTGCTCCGTTTGCTGGGTTTGAAATACAATAAATTATTTCGCCGTGACAAGTCTATAAGTCTTGATTTCCAATCTTTAATACGACAGGTTATTGGAGAATCATAGTTTTCTTGGAATGAGGGAAAGCCATTCTCCTGCATTAAATCACAATTCTGAACACTATTTAGTGACACTTAATAGAAGCATGAGCTACTTTAACATTTGTAAAGGCTGTTTAAGGAAATTCTTTCACTTCGGAACATTAGATTTTGACTTGCACGGACAAATAATATTTGCTTTGCTAGCAAAAGCTAAACTATAAAGGCAGTTCATTAGCGCACAATTTTGTAAAGAGAAAATCAAAAAGTTGCAAAACAACCTACAGCTATCAAATCTTTATCTTATTCGATTGGAATGCCAGAATGCTCCTCTAGATAATGATGATATTGGTCAATTGTCATGAAGGAGTGAAAAGCTCTTGCGACTACCTCGCTTAGTGCAGGGTGTATATGCATAGCTCTCTCAAGTGGTGCTGAGTTTTGTTTTTCCGTATACATTAGGTTTATAATCTCTTGTATGAGCACTGAAGCTTCGGATCCTATGATGTGCGCGCCCAGAATTTTCCCAGTTTTCTGGTCAACTATTACCTTTACGAAATCATCTTTAAGCGCCATTGCTTCGCCTTTTGCAGTGTCAGCATATTTATAGAATCCGATTACTATGTTTTCTTTTCCATACTGGTCGATTGCTTCTTGCTCTCTTAAAGCTACACTCGCTATTTCAGGGTCAGTGAAAACAGCGTGGGGAACCGCATGATAATCCATTTTGATCTTCTTCTTGAGTACTGCATTATAGTATACTATTTGAGCTTCTTTGTTTGCAACGTGTTTGAAAAGGAATTTACCGTCAGCATCACCCACGACCCATATATTTGGTTGTGAAGTCTGCATGTACTCATCAGCGATGATAAAGCCCTTTGAGTCTGTTTTTATTCCTGCCTTTTCTGGATGTAGAATATCGGTGTTTGGAACCCTTCCTGTTGCTACTAGTATTTCTTCGACTACAATTTCAGCTTCTTTTTTGGTATATCTGTTATAAGCAGTTAGTTTTTTACCTTGGGGCGTGGCTTCAGCTTTGCGTACTTCGTGATTTGTAAGGATTGTGAGGTGTTTCTGCAATTCTTTTTTAGCTAGAGCAGATACTTCAGGCTCCTCTTCTGGGATGAACTGTGGATTTCGACCTATTATGGTGACTTTTGCACCCATTGCAGAAAGGAAATGCCCATATTCTGCAGCTATATACCCTCCGCCTATGATGGCGATGCTACGAGGAAGCTGGGTTA
>WOR8_10008967_pt1 | contig 16800 bp, 12 predicted proteins | sample DeeMarSeWOR38_10_FD_19890 | JGI IMG/M metagenome (IMG submission 19890)
CGGTGCCATCAGCCAGAAAATCAAATCATTACTGGGCTAAACACCCCACTTCACCCCAGAGTAACAACCTGTTCCAGGCGCATCCATGGTGGCATTCCAGTACAATGCCACGGAAAGAAAAATAATTTGCCTTATTTGCGTTATTTGCGGACTTAATCATTTCTCGATAACTCCGCCATCATGTAGACTTTGGCCTTCAAGAAAAGCAACCATCGACAATCTTCATAAAATGTCTGAGCTGAAAAACGATCGATTCATTCGCGCCCTGCTTCGCCAGCCTGTGGACAAAACACCTATATGGATCATGCGCCAGGCGGGTCGTTATTTACCCGAATACCGCGAAGTACGGGCCAAAGCGGGTGACTTTATGACACTGTGCAGCACACCCGAGCTGGCCTGCGAAGTCACCCTGCAACCGTTGCGCCGGTTTGAACTGGATGCCGCCATCCTGTTTTCAGATATTCTGACCATCCCTGACGCCATGGGCCTGGGGCTGTACTTTGAAGAAGGCGAAGGCCCAAAGTTCAGGAAAACGATCAGCAATGCTCAGGATGTTGCCAACATAGGCATACCCGATCCGGAGCTGGAACTGAGATATGTCATGGATGCAGTTAGACTGATCAGGAAAGAACTGGACGGCAAGGTGCCGCTGATCGGTTTTGCCGGCAGCCCCTGGACGCTCGCAACCTACATGGTGGAAGGCGGCAGCAGCCGCGATTTCTACAAGACCAAATCCATGCTGTTCGCTGACGGCGCTACGGCACATCAGCTGCTGACCAAGCTTGCGGACTCGGTGGCCACTTATCTCAATGCGCAAATCGAAGCGGGTGCGCAGGCAGTCATGGTGTTTGACAGCTGGGGAGGCGCACTGACAAGCCGTCACTATAAGGAATTCTCACTGGCATATATGCAGCGCATTGTTAATCAGCTCACTCGGGAAAAAGATGGCCGGAAAATACCCGTCATACTGTTTACCAAGGGTGGCGGGCTGTGGCTACCTGAAATGGCAGAGACCGGTTGCGATGCCCTGGGGCTGGACTGGTCAGTAAATATCGCACAGGCAAGAAAACTGGTTGGTGACAGGGTCGCGTTACAGGGCAACATGGATCCCGCCATCATGGCAACCAACCCGGAAACTATCCAGGGTGAAGTTGCCAACATTCTTGCTGACTTCGGCAACGGCAGCGGCCACGTGTTCAATCTCGGCCACGGCATTACACCGAGTATAAATCCCGACAACGTCGCAGCTCTGGTCGATGCCGTGCACGAAACCAGCGTTCAATACCATCAGTAAAAACACTAACTCACAGCGATAGAAACTTTAAAATATCTTTTGCCGCGAAGAGCGCAAACAAAAGCATTATTATGGTTTTTAAATTTTGCGCATTTTTTACGAGCTTTGCGGCAGAAAAGTATTTTTTCTCTGCGTCTCCTCTGAAAACACTTCAGGAATCTATACGCCCCTTCGATGAACCCAGGACAGGCTTTGCGGTGAATAAACGTTATTGATATATAATCATGTGTAACTCAAAACAGGTTATACGTGTGCAACCAGGCAAGGTCAGATCTGCGGGGTTTATACAGTCAGCATTAACCTTGCTGCTGTTTACATTGCTGTTGCCCCCACCTGTTTACGCAAATCCCGACACAGAACTCGCAATTAACATCAAACAACGACCGAAGATAGGGCTGGTGCTCAGCGGCGGTGGTGCCAGGGGCTTTGCCCACATCGGCGTGTTGAAAAAAATCGAAGAACTCAATATACCCATCGATGTCGTCGTCGGTACCAGCATGGGTTCCATCGTCGGCGGGCTGTATGCATTGGGGCTGACACCGGATGAAATCGAAAAAAGCGTGCAGGGCATCGACTGGGCAGTGGTATTCAATGATTATGCGCGCAGGGAATTTCGCTCGTTTCGGCGCAAGCTGGATGATCAGCGGTTTACGCCGAAACGAATTGGTGTCACTGACGAAGGCCTGAGGCTCTCACCCGGCCTGATCGATGGCCAGCAAATCGAACTGGTACTCGATCGCCTGGCCTACCCCGGCTTCCATATCACTGACTTCGACAAACTGCGACTGCCTTATCGCGCAATCGCTACCGATATCGAGACAGGAGATGCAGTCATCATCGGCAAGGGCAACATCGCTAAAGCCATGCGTGCCAGCATGTCCATTCCCGGTGCACTGCCACCGGTCAAATACGATGGCAGACTGCTGGTGGATGGCGGCATCGGTAATAACGTGCCGATCAATGTGGCCAGAAACATGGGTGCCGATATCGTTATTGTTGTTGATGTCAGTGCACCGCTCGCGTCCCAGGATGACCTGCATTCAAGCATAGGGATCACCAAACAATTAACTGCCATCCTTACACGACGTATCGCTGATCAGCAGCTTGAAACACTGTCTGCTTCAGATGTGCTGATCATACCCGGCCGCGAAGATTTATCATCTTCCAGCTTCATGGAGCACGATGAACTGATTCAGGCAGGTCTTGACTCGGCGGTGGAAGCAACCGGGCAACTCAGTTCACTGTCGGTATCCGCGACCGATTATGCGAAATACAAATCCGTACTCCCCGTTGTTGTACGACGGCAACCGATCATTGATTTCATCGAAATAAATAACCAGACTCGCCTGGATGATGAAATCCTTGAGCTGATGATCGAACAGAAATCAGGCGAACCCCTGGATGTCGGCCAACTGGAACGCGACCTCTCCGTAATCCATGGCCTGGACCTGTCAAGCTCGGTTGTGTATGACCTTGCTGAACGCGACGGCAAGACAGGCCTGATTGTTTATGTACGCAACCGCCCCTGGGCTCCGAGTTACCTGCAACTGGGCCTGACCCTGCGCTCCGAATTCGATGTCGGTTCCGCTGCCAATTTAAATATGATCTATACCAACCCCGCAATCAATAGCCTCGGTGGCGAATTCCGTGCAGGCGCTGGAATTGGCAGTGAACCCAGGCTTACGCTGTCGCTGTATCAACCACTGGATAAACGTCGCAAGTATTTTATTACCGGCAGCACGGGTTTTAGCAGCTACATCTTTCCTGAAACCAACACCAGCAACGACGTTGAGAACATGTTCAGGTTCCACAGAACCTTCATTGACGTCGCCGCAGGACGAATTTTCAATCAGAGCACAGCACTACAAATAGGTTTGAGCAGGGCGGCAGGCGACACCTCGACCCTGGTAGGCCAGGCACCAACGGGTGATACGAATTTTGACGAAGGCGCATATCAGCTCATGTTGATGCATGACTCCCTGAATAACGTCGATTTCCCGAATTCGGGCTATCAAGGCCGTCTGTCATGGCGCGCCAATCGCGAAGACCTTGGCGCTGATCTCGATTATGACCAGGTGCACCTGTCCCTGGGCATCGCAGCAACATGGGGCAAGAATACGCTCTTCGGACGCACAATAGTCGAAACCACGCTGGACGAAAATGCACCCGAGAATGCACTGTTCAGACGTGGCGGTTTTTTTGAACTGTCAGGATACCTGAACCGACAACTCGCAGGCCAGCATTTTGGCCTGCTGGAAGCAGCACTCTACCGCCGTCTGGGCAATATCACCCTGTTGCCGATCTATGCGGGCTTCACCGTGGAAACGGGTAATGCATGGAATGATCGCGATGAAATCTCATTCGACAACAGTGTGCTCGCGGGCAGCGTATTCGTTGGCGCCGACACCTTCCTGGGGCCGTTGTACCTGGCATACGGTATCAATGACAGCAATGCATCGACGTTCTATTTATACCTTGGACGCAGATGGGCGCCTGATTAATATCCCTGAACTGTAACAGAACAACTAAAACAGTTGCTCCGGTATCGGGTTGTTCTGACCACCCGGGGTTACCGGATTCTCGGTGACAGCAGATTCAACACCCGGTGCATTCTCGGCTCTGAAGATCTCAAAAATAGCATCCTTGTCCTGGTCGGTCGCGAGTTCGCCGGTTTCAGCACTGATTTTTACCGTAACCAGACCCTTGGGCCTCTTCAGCTGCTTTTGCGGCTTGCCGGCAAGCGCGGTTCCCATAAATTCTATCCATAATGGCAGCGCTGCACTTGACCCGGTCTCTTTACTACCCAGCGGTTTCAGTTGATCAAAACCAACCCAGGTAATAGCGACAAGATCCGGATTATATCCATTGAACCAGGCGTCACGCTGGTCATTGGTGGTTCCGGTCTTGCCCGCCAGGTCGCTCCTGCCGAGGGACTTCGCCCTCTGCCCGGTGCCCTTCTGGATCACGTCCCGCAAAATCGAGTCCATCTGATAGGTCAGGCGCGGCTCTAGCGTCTGTTCTGCCTGCTTGGGCAGCCTGCCTAATGGATCTTCGGTTTCCATACCGGGTGCCTGTTGCCAGGTGCGATCAGAGAGCATGCAGGGAACACATGCAACGACAGGATCAGCTTCGTACAACACTGTCCCATCAGCATCCTCGATGCGCTGGATCACATAAGGATCAACCAGGTAACCGCCATTGGCAAACACGGCATAACCGCGAGCCTGCTGCAGCGGACTGACTTCAGCACTGCCGAGAGCAAGCGACAGGTCGTGGGGAATTTCATTTTCATCAAAACCGAACTTGCTCACAAAACGCGTCGCATGGCGGATGCCAACCGAATTCAGCACCCTGATAGAGACCAGGTTGCGAGACTTATACAGGGCCATGCGGAAACGCGTTGGACCGTAGAACTTACCACTGTAGTTTTCCGGCCGCCAACTGGCTTCAAGCGCATCATCTTCGAATACCACCGGTGCATCATTAACCAGTGTTGCCGGCGTAAACGACTTTGCCAGCGCCGATGAGTAGATATACGGTTTAAAGCCCGAACCCGCCTGGCGCTTTGCCTGCACCGCACGATTGAACTTGCTGTGCTGGAAATCGAAACCGCCGATTAAAGCCCTGATTGCACCATCATTTGGCGAGAGCGAAACCAGTGCGCCCTGCACTTCAGGTATCTGCCCCAGTTCCCACAGGCCTTCCCTGTTTTGCACCACCCAGATAACATCGCCTGGCTTGAGCACATCATCGACGCTCTTTGGTTCTTCTCCGACACGATTGACACTCACATAGGGTTTTGCCCAGGCCAGGCCTGGCAGTTTGATTTCAGCTTTATCGCCGTTTCTGAATGCGATATTGGCCTGTTTCTCGCTGCTGGTAACTTGAGTGTCTTCAGCTGCGGCCGCTTGCTGCTTTTCGCCGGCTACTGGCGCTGGCGTCAGCACAGTGACTGTCTCTATTGCGGTAACGATGGCCGGCTCAAACCTGCCATAGCTTCTGTCATCTTCGAGATTCAGATAAAGCTCATCGACCGGCTCATCTCCAAATACTTCGACACGACGTATGACACCGCGGTAACCATGCCGCCTGTCATAAGCAACCAGTCCATTCCACAAACTGTCATTAGCCGCCTCCTGCAAGCGGTCCTGCACGGTTGTATATACACGCAAGCCCCGTGTATATGCCTCCTCGCCGAACTGGTCGACGATCTCAACACGAACCATTTCATTAATGTAGGGTGCGCTTACCTGAACACGCCCTTTATGCAGAACAGCTGTAACCGGCTCTTCGCGTGAAATCTCGAATTCATCATCAGTAATGTAATCGAGCTCATGCATGCGTGACAGCACATAGTTCCTGCGAGTCAACGCACGTTCAGGATTAATAATGGGATTAAATCGAGAAGGCGCTTTGGGCAGACCTGCGATCATTGCTATCTGTGGCAAGGTCAGGTCGTCAAGTGTAACGCCATAATAGACCTGGGCCGCAGCCGCAACCCCGTATGAGCGATTTCCCAGGTAAATCTTGTTCAGATAGAGCTCGAGAATTTTTTCCTTGCTCAACTCCCGCTCGATCTTGAGCGCAAGAAATATCTCGCTTAGCTTGCGTATATAGGTTTTTTCACTACTCAGGTAAAAGTTTCTTGCCAGCTGCATGGTAATCGTACTGCCACCCTGACCACGTTCGCCGGTTGAAATCAGGTTAACAACAGCACGCAGGATACCCTGGTAGTCCACACCGGGGTGCTCGAAAAAACGATCATCCTCGGCTGAGAGAAAGGCCTGTCTTAACCTTACCGGTATTTCTTCAAGTGACTTTGGGCTTCTTCTTTTTTCACCAAATTCACCCAATAACGAGCCATCACTGCTATATATCCGGAGTGGGACTTGCAACCTGACATCACTAAGACCTTCAATAGAAGGTAACTGTGGACTCAGGTACACATACAGGCCAGCCAATGCGATGGCTGAAATAGTGAACAGGATGAGTGCAAAAACGATTCCGGTTTTTATTAATCTGAGAAATATATTCAAGGTTAGCAGTCCATACGGCTTGTATATGCCATGGTATCAAGATTATAGACATATACTTGTTCATTGGCGATATAAATTAGTACGCGAGCAACTAGTAATTTTCAACACTTGCGTCTAATATTTAATGAAAATAAATATAATTATTCTATAACTATCTTAATAATAAATGGATAAGGGGATAATGACGTGTCTCTGCTGAGTCGCAAGAAACCCGTTATTCTAGGGCTTGATATCAGTTCAACATCAGTAAAACTGCTGGAGCTGGAACAGGACGGGGATAACTTCAGAGTACAAAGTCTGGCGGTGGAACCACTGCCGGATAATGCCGTGGTTGAAAAAAACTTTCAGGACGTTGAGGCCATTGGCGAAACCATCCAGAAAGCAGTGAAACGCTCCGGCACCAAGGCCAAGCTTGCTGCAGTGGCTGTGGCAGGCTCCGCCGTGATTACCAAAATCATTAATATGCCGGCCAACCTGAGTGAGAACGAGCTGGAACTGCAGATACAGCAGGAAGCCGACCAGTATATTCCCTACCCGCTGGAAGAAATCAATCTTGATTTTGAAGTCGTTGGACCTACAGCAAACAACCCGGATTCAGTTGATGTGCTGCTTGCCGCCTCTCGAAGTGAAAATATCGAGAACCGTACAGATGCACTTGATATCGGCGGGCTGACTGCAAAAATCGTCGATGTTGAGGCCTATACGGTGGAAAATGTTGCGCCGCTACTGACCGCGCAAATGGAAGATGCCGGTAAAGACAAGGTCATAGCTATCATCGATATCGGCGCTACCATGACCAGCCTCAATGTTATCGAGAACGGCAACCTTATATATACACGCGAACAAAACTTTGGTGGCAAACAGCTGACCGAAGAAATCATGCGGCGTTACGGCCTTGCCTACGAGGAAGCCGGACGCCTGAAAAAGAGTGGTGGCCTGCCGGATAACTATATCCCGGAAGTGCTGGAACCTTTCAAGGAAACCATCGCACAACAGGTAGGTCGCTTCCTGCAGTTTTTCTATACATCAGGCCAGCATAATACGGTTGACCTGATTGCACTGGCGGGTGGTTGCGCCTCAATTCCAGGAATAGACGAACTGGTTGAATCTCAACTCGGAATAACAACAGTAATAGCAAATCCTTTCGCCAATATGTCGCTGTCATCGAAAGTAAATCCCCAATCGCTGAGTAAGGATGCGCCTTCGTTAATAATTGCCTGCGGACTTGCGTTGAGGAGTTTTAATTAAATGGCGAACATCAACTTATTACCATGGCGTGAAGAACTGCGTAAGGAAAAAACGCGGCAATTTACCTCTATGACGGGTTTCTCGGTGCTTCTGACCGTCGCAGTGTTCCTCCTTATACATGTCACAATCAGCAGCCAGATCAGTTACCAGCAAAAGCGCAACAAGATCCTGCAGGATGAAATATCACAGCTTGAGGTCGCCCTGAAGGAAATTGAAGGCCTGGAAGAGACCAAGGAAAAGCTACTTTCAAGAATGGACATTATTCAGTCATTGCAGCAAAAAAGGCCGCAAATTGTGCATTTATTCGACGAAATCGTCCGTACAGTCCCTGAAGGCACCGACTGGATGGCCACACCCAAGCTGAGCGTAATCGAGACCAAGAAAGGCACGCTCAGAAGCAGCGAGTTCGTGCTGACAACTTCACAGTCGACACCAAAAACAGATGAAGAGGAGGAAGGCTAATGGCATTCTCCCTCGAAGACCTCAATAGTCTTGACATTAATGATCTCAAGCATATCGGTACAGCACCCGGTATCGTAAAAGGTTTCCTGATTGTATTCCTGTGCATCATTGTTGCCGTCGCAGGTTATTTCCTCGTCACTACGCCAAAACTTGAAGAACTCGAGAAGGTTGAAAAAGAAGAGGCAAGCCTCAAGGCCGTGTTTGATGAAAAGGCCGCCAAAGCAGCAAACCTGGAGGCTTACAAACAGCAACTCGATGAAATGCGCCAGTCATTTGGCGCCCTTCTCAGGCAGCTGCCCAATAAAACAGAAATCGAGACTTTGCTCACCGATATTTCTCAAACCGGCATCTCGAGCGGTCTTGAAATCGACCTGTTCAAACCGGAAGGTCTTATCCCGAAAGACTTCTATGCTGAATACCCTATCAAGCTGAAAGTAACCGGCCGTTACCATCAGTTCGCGCAATTCGTCAGCGGTGTAGCAGCTCTGCCCCGAATTGTGACCCTGCAAAACATCAACATTGAACCTGCAGAAAAAGAAGGCGGCGTAAAACTTTCAATGGAGCTCACAGCAGTTACCTATCAGTATCTGGATGAATCAGAACTGGAGGTCGAATAGCATGAAGAAGTATTTAAAACTCAATACAATTCTTTTGCCCTTAATCTCCACATCGGTACTCACCGGGTGCAGTCAGAGTGTAGATGATCTGTATGCCTACATTGATCAGGCAAAATCTGCCTACGTAGGCAGTGTAAAGCCGATACCTCAGTTCAAACCATACGAAAGTTTCACTTACAGCGCAGCTGAATTAAGAGACCCGTTTGAACCCGCTGTCGACATTGAAGACGAAACAGACAAAGACGACCTTCTCAGCCCTGATAAAACCAGGCCAAGACAGCCACTCGAAGCTTTCTCGCTTGATTCTTTACGCATGGTCGGCGTACTCGAGCAGGGAGACAACTTATGGGGATTGATCGAAGACCCGAAGCAGGTTGTACATCGAGTCAAGGTAGGGAATTACATGGGACAGAACGAGGGCGCCATTACCGGCATCAGCGAAGGCGAGATATTTTTGGTTGAGATTATTCCAGATGGCGTGGGTGGCTACATCGAACGTGATGCTTCCATCGCAATTGGTAATGAATAAAAAGTGGAGCATGATATGAGCATTCTATTAATGGGAAAAACCCGAATAATAAAAAAAATAATTCCGGGATTTGGCAGACTGCTTCTGCTTGTGACAGTGCTGTTCAACATCAGTATTGCAACAGCCGCTGAAAATACCCTGGAGTCCGTCACCTACTCTACATTGCCGGGAAATCGACTACAGATCGTGCTTGGCATGTCCAAGGCGATGGAGAAGCCGCTGAGCTTTACCATTGACAATCCAGCACGTATTGCTTTTGACTTTCCAGGCACTGTCAGCAGTCTGCCCAAACGTTCACAGCCTATTGGCGTAGGCATTGCACAGTCAATAACAGCGATTACAGCAAAAGATAAAACACGCGTGATCCTGAACCTCACCGAGGTTGTGCCTTATTCTGTCAGCACAGAGGGGAGCAACGTACTGATCACTCTCGACAGCGAGTCAACCAGCAACCTGTTTGCTGCCGGCAGCAGTGGCTCGGCTGAATCTGCAGCAACATCACAACGTTTCAACGACATACAGAAAGGTGTCAGTAATATCGATTTCCGTCGCGGGGAAAACGGTGAAGGCCGAATTGTCGTTACATTGACTGAAAGCAATATTCCAATGGACATCAACGAGGAATTTGGCAAGGTTGTAGTCAAGTTCCTGGGATCGAATCTGCCAGAAAACCTGCGCCAGACACTGGACGTGCTCGACTTTGCAACTCCGGTAAAATCTGTCAGCAGTTTTGAGCAGGATGGTACGGTCCGCCTCGAGATCGAACCCGTCAACCGGAATTTCGAACATGTCTCATACCAGGCAAACAATATCTTCACCATCGAGTTCAAACCTATCAGCAAGAAAGATCTGGATGAGAAAATCAAGGACAAGTTCGGCTATACCGGCGACCGTCTGTCACTCAACTTCCAGGATATCCCGGTACGTGCAGTGCTCCAGCTTATCGCGGACTTTACCGGCCTTAATGTTGTCGTCAGTGACTCGGTTGATGGCAACCTGACACTTCGCCTGCAGAATGTACCCTGGGACCAGGCGCTGGATATCATCCTCAAATCCAAGGGCCTGTCCAAGCGTGAATCAGGCAACGTCATGCTGATTGCACCCAGCGAAGAGATTGCAGCGCAGGAAAAAATCGATCTCGAAGCTGCACAGGCAATCACTGAACTGGCGCCGATTCGTACTGCCTTCTTCACGATTAACTTCGCCAAGGTAACCGAACTGGAACCACTGTTTATTGGTGAAACCGGCGAAGAAGGTGGCAGCGAAGGCCTGCTGTCATCACGCGGTAGCGTCATCATCGATGAACGCACCAACACCCTGATCGTGAAAGACACCGATGAAGTGATCTCAGAGGTCAGGAAGATTCTTGCCGAACTGGACATTCCTGTTCGCCAGGTGATGATTTCATCACGCATCGTGATTGCAACCGACGACTTTACGCGCGAACTGGGTAACCGCTTCGGCTTCACCAAGACGACTTCAATTGACGGCGTAGCAGGTGCAGGTAACACATCCGGTACAATTCAGGCCACAGACGCCATGATCGACGATACGATTAACAGTGGCGGTAACGGCTTATCCGGTATCCCGTTCGGTACCGCAGACCGTTTCAACGTTAACCTGCCTACCTCCGGTCTGGCTACAGGCAGCATTGCATTCTCGATTCTGAGTGGCAGCTCCCTGATCGACCTTGAACTGTCAGCCCTGCAGGCAGAGAACCAGGGTGAGATCATCTCCAGTCCGCGCGTGGTCACAGCCGACAGGCATGAAGCCTTTATCGAGCAGGGTGTAGAAATTCCTTACCTGTCAGCAACCTCAAGCGGTGCCACCCAGGTTGAATTCAAGAAGGCCGTGCTCAGCATCCAGGTCACGCCGCAGATCACACCCGATGACCGCATCATCATGGACCTGCAGGTGAATAAAGATGCCGTTGGTGAGGTCTTTGCCGGTATCCCCAGTATTGATACCCGCGAAGTGAACACCCAGGTTCTGGTCAATAACGGTGACACCATTGTGCTCGGCGGTATCTATGAACAGATTACCCGCGATGAAGTCGATAAGGTGCCCCTGCTCGGCGACATCCCGATACTGGGTTATTTATTCAAACACACGCTGGAAAGTGATGAAAAAGCAGAACTGCTGATATTCGTAACACCGAAGATCCTCAAGGACACGCTATCGCTGTAAACACTTTCACAGGCAAACAAAAAAGAGCCGCTCATGCGGCTCTTTTTTATGGGTCTACCCCAAATACAATGGGTAGGAAATGCTTTAGCCGCGCCAAAAATTTCTGGAAAATTTTTGAACGCACGAAGCGCGGCCCAGAGGGTGAAGGGCAGGAGGCCCGGAATAGTAACGCAAAAAAACGCATATATTTGGTTTTAAAGAATCCATAAATTTTCTTCCCTGCAAACTTAATACTCTTTTTACCTTCGTGTTATTCGCGTTTTTTGCGGCTACAACCTCTGTGCCTCTGTGGTAAAGCTTTTTATCTGTTTATGGGGAAGACCCTTTTTTGTGTCTGCCGAATACAGCTGTTGCTGCATTTTACCACGGTGTAGAATTCACCTGTGATGAAGAAGCCTACCAACATCTTCCTGATTGGCCCCATGGGTGCCGGTAAAACCACTATTGGCAAACTACTGGCGCGTGAACTGAAAATGCCATTTTTCGACAGTGATCGCGTGATAGAAGAGCATACGGGCGCCAATATCCCGCTGATCTTTGATCTTGAAGGTGAAGAAGGTTTTCGCAAGCGTGAACAGGTCGCCATTGATGAGCTCACCGGTATGCAGAATATTGTGCTGGCCACCGGAGGGGGAGCCGTGTTGAGAGAGGAGAACCGCAGGCACCTGGCCGAACGCGGTACCACTTTTTACCTCTATACCGACCTGAACTCCCTGCTGGAGCGGACACGCAAAGACAAAAACCGACCGTTGCTGCATGGCGAGGAGAACCCGGAAACCATCCTCAAAAGGCTGATGGACGAGCGCGATTCACTCTACCGGCAAACAGCTGATCATATCATCGATACCGGCAACAGCTCGATACGCGGAGTAATAAAAGCTATTATTGGCTGCCTCGAAACCAGCACGAAAGACACAAGCAAGCACTCATGATCACTCTCACCGTTGACCTGGCAGACCGCAGCTACCCGATATATATAGGCGAGGACCTGCTTGGTAATGAAGACCTGCTGCTGCAACACATTCCCGGCAAGAATGTGCTGGTTGTCAGTAATGACACCGTAGCCCCGCTGTATCTCGATAAAACACTGGCCATGCTGGCGAGCAAGCAGGTCGAGACCTGTATCCTTCCGGATGGCGAGGAATACAAGAACCTTGAGACCCTGAATACCATCTACGATGTTCTGCTGGGTAAAAAACTCGACCGCAATTCCACCATCATCGCACTCGGCGGTGGCGTCATTGGCGATATGGCGGGCTTTGCCGCTGCCAGTTACCAGCGCGGCGTACACCTGATCCAGATACCGACCACCCTGCTTGCCCAGGTTGACTCCTCAGTCGGTGGCAAAACCGCTGTCAATCACCCCCTTGGCAAGAACATGATCGGCGCTTTTTATCAACCCAGGGCCGTGATTGCAGACACCTCTACGCTGAGTACCCTGCCCGACCGTGAGCTCAGCGCTGGCATTGCCGAGGTAATCAAATACGGCCTGATAAGGGACCTGCCGTTCTTTAACTGGCTGCAACAGAACATGGCGGGGCTACTGGCAAGAGATGCCGGTGCACTGTCCTACGCCATCGAAGTGTCCTGCCGTAACAAGGCTGAAGTGGTTGCCGCCGATGAAAAAGAAAGCGGCCAGCGCGCCCTGCTCAACCTGGGCCACACCTTCGGGCACGCCATCGAAGCCGGCCTGGGCTATGGCAACTGGCTGCACGGCGAGGCGGTCGCAGCAGGTATGTGCATGGCGGCCATCATGTCGCACCAGCTCGTCTGGATGAGCGCAGCTGATGCCAGCAGTATCACCACCATGATCGAACAGGCCAGGCTGCCGGTAAACGCCCCGGCCGAGCTCAGTGTCGAACGCTTTGTCGAACTTATGTCAGTGGACAAAAAGGTAATGGATGGCGTGCTGCGTCTTGTGCTGCTGAAGGATATCGGTCATGCTGTAATTACAAATGACTACACACAACAGCAGCTGGTTGAGGCTATTCGCAGCAGTTACCCGGCCTGATTCAGTTTCCTGAAAACTCACATATGGATAATCTCGCACCCTACGCATGTACGGATAAAAATTCAAAGGGGCGTGTACATCCCGAAGACACGCCAATTTACCGCAACCAGTTCCAACGCGACCGTGACCGTATCATCCATTCTGCGGCATTCCGCAGACTGGAATACAAGACCCAGGTGTTCGTCAACCATGAAGGCGATCTGTTTCGTACACGGCTTACTCATTCACTGGAAGTTGCCCAGATCGCGCGCAGTATCGCGCGCGAACTGCGCCTGCAGGAGGATCTGGCTGAAGCAATAGCGCTGTCACACGACCTTGGGCACACACCCTTTGGACATGCCGGGCAAACAGCCCTGAACCAGTGTATGAAAGACTACGGCGGTTTTGAACATAACCTGCAGTCGCTTCGTGTTGTCGACAGGCTTGAACAAAAATACGCTGAATTTCATGGCCTCAACCTGATGTTCGAAACACGCGAGGGCATACTCAAGCATTGCTCGGTAAAAAATGCGCGCATGCTTGGAGATGTTGGGCAGCGTTTTATCGACAAAACTCAACCCTGCCTTGAAGCGCAACTGGTTGACCTCTCGGATGAAACTGCATACAGCAACCATGATGTCGATGATGGCCTGAGATACGGTTTGATTACTTTTGATGACTTGCTCGAAATTAAACTGTTCCGCGATCAATACGATAAGGTTATCGCAAAACACAGGGATATTAATGACCGGCAAATGATCCACGAAATCATCAGGCGCATGATCAATGTCATGGTCGTTGACCTGATTGACACCAGCCGTAACCACATCTCATCAGCGAGGCTTGGGTCATTGCAGGATGTACGCAGCCAGGCAAAACCGTTGATGACTTTCAGCGATGAAATGTCCGCATTGAACCTGGAACTGAAGCAATTTCTACGGGAGAACCTCTACCAGCATTACCGCGTACATCGAATGAGCAGAAAAGCCTATGACATCATCACTGCCCTGTTCGATGCTTTCATGAATGACATCAAGATCCTCCCCCCTGAAAACCGCGAACAGTGCCGGATCATGCAGGGCGAATCAGGCGATGAAGGCATTGCACGTGGTGTTGCAGATTACATTGCCGGCATGACTGACAGATATGCCATTGTTGAATATGAACGCATATTCAACCCCCGGCAACTTTCATTTGTTAACCTGATTCCTTAAACACACAATGGCAGGCAGAATTCCACAATCATTCATCGATGATTTGATTGCTCCGTTTCATAACGAAAAGACGCCTTCATTTACTGTCAGTGAAACCAAGCAGTTTTATCATTGCTTTGGCTGTGGTGCGCACGGCACCGCGATCGGTTTTTTAATGGAGTATGAGCATCTTGATTTCGTCGATGCGATTGAAACACTTGCTGCCGAGTATCACGTCGAAGTGCCGCGAGAAGATGCTCCCGTCGGCACCAGCCAGGCAAGAGACGACAAACTGCCGCTGTTTGATGTGCTGGAACAGGCTTCGCAGTTGTATCAACAGCAATTGCGCAACTCGGAACGAGCCATCGGCTATCTGAAACAACGCGGTCTCAGCGGTGAAATCGCCAGGCGCTATAAACTCGGCTATGCCCCCGATGGCTGGAATTTCCTGCTCGACAACATGGGGAATAATGCGAGCAATATCAAGCACCTGAAGGCCGCCGGCATGCTCGTGGAAAAGTCACCGGGCAAGCGTTACGACCGTTTTCGTGACCGTATCATGTTTCCGATTCTTGATCGGCGCGGCCACACCATTGCCTTTGGCGGCCGCATTATCGACGATGGCGAGCCCAAGTATCTCAATTCACCGGAAACGCCGATCTTTCATAAGGGCTATGAACTTTATGGCTTTTATGAAGCCCGGCAAGCACTGAGAAACCTTCAGCGCATCGTTGTCGTGGAAGGCTATATGGACGTTGTAGCACTTGCGCAAAACGGCATCGAGTATGCAGTTGCTTCACTTGGTACTGCAACGACAAAAGACCAGATACAGAAACTGTTTCGCTCGGTTCATCAGCTTATCTTTTGCTACGATGGTGACCAGGCCGGACAAAAGGCCGCATGGCGCGCACTTGAAAACACCTTGCCGATACTGCGTGATGGCCTCGAAGCACGCTTCCTTTTTTTACCGGACGGTGAAGACCCTGACTCGATGGTGCGCAAGGAAGGCAAAGACGCGTTTGAAAAACGGCTTGAAAGTGCGACACCACTTTCTGAATTCCTGTTTGACAAGCTGCTGAAAGAAATCGACGCCAGCTCTATGGATGGAAAAGCCAGGCTTGCAAAAACAGCAAAGCCGTTACTGGCAACAATACCTGAAAGTGTGTTCAGGGACCTGATGTATAAACGCCTGTCCGAGCTGGTCGGTATCAGCGATGAAAAATTACAGGGCGAACCTGTATCGGCTGAAGCAGATAAGGCAAACAGGCAGCCAACCACCCGCTCGCCAGGCAACAGGGAAGTCAAACAGAATGCAACACGTGATGCTATTGCCCTGTTGCTGCAACACCCTGAACTGGCCGGTGAAACAAATCTACCCGATTTTTTTGCATCAGCCTCGATACAGGGTTTCTCTCTGCTCTATGCGTTATACCAGATAGCACGTGATAATCCCGCAATCTCTTCTTCAGCTTTACTTGAACGCTGGCGGGATAAAGGAGACTTCGAAATACTGCAGAAGCTGATGCAGAGGAATGTGTTTGGTACTGATGAAAAATCCGGACAACTGGCCGTGTTCAATGACGCCGTTCAGCGCCTTACCATGAAATTCAACGACGAGCGTTTTGAAATACTGGAAACCAAACTCAAGCAGGACGGCCTCAGTGACGCAGAACTCGAAGAATACAAATCACTGCTGACAAGGTAGCACGGAAAACCTTAACGCAAAGGCGCAGAGAACGAAGGTTTATTTGTCCGCTAATGAACGCAAATAAACGCGTATTATACAGTGCCAGCAACACTTCGTTTATGCGGACCTACGAACAACACGGAAGTGGTGTATCAATTCCACATATTCCACGCAAATGAATAATCTGGGCTGCATCAGCATAATAAACATTTGCGTGAATTAGCGTGGGGCCGTGTAGCGGCAGGCGGACCAAAATTTTTCTTTGCGTTCTCTGCGTCTTTGCGCCTCTGCGTTGAAAATGTCTTTGCGTTGAATAGCCTTAAATATATTAATGTTGACAACACACTCAAATTCGGCATAATCCGCTGGCATCAGGCGCCAATTTGACTCAGATTGCGGGCGCTTTATAAATACGGCTAAAGCGAGTTCCGATACAAGAACATTATCGAAAACCCGTCATAAGCTGTGCTTGGACGGGTTTTTTTTTGCCTTTAAAATAAGGCCACATTTGCAGGTACTACTATGAGCGAACATTTATTTACATCAGAATCAGTTTC
>WOR8_10008317_pt1 | contig 16799 bp, 17 predicted proteins | sample DeeMarSeWOR38_10_FD_19890 | JGI IMG/M metagenome (IMG submission 19890)
GGATTAGCGATAAGATAGCGTCCGTTTTGATTAAGCGATCCTAGGCAACCAGAGAACGAACTCTTGCTGACCACGTCAAGGATAAAATCATAGGTCTCGTCGCTTTTGGTGAATTCTTCATGAGTGTAATCAATAACACTGTCCGCGCCAATCGAGCGCAGCATGTCCAGTTTCTCTGAGCCGTCCACAGCAGTCACTTTCGCACCAAAGTGCTTGGCAAGCTGGATCGCAAAAGGACCTATCGTACCTCCTGCCCCATTGATCAAGACCTTCTGTCCGCTCTGGACATCTCCCTGTCTAAGAAAATGCAGTGCTTCAATACCCCCAACAGGAACTGCAGCGGCCTCCTCATAAGTCATATTGGCTGGTTTTATCCCCAGGGCACCTTCATTCGGTTCTTCGGGCAGACATATGTACTCGGCATTTGTACTAAATCTGATGCCGCTGGTTCCAAAAACTTGATCGCCTGCTCTAAATCGTTTAACATCTTTGCCAGCCGCTTCTATTTCCCCGGCAAAATCCATCCCTAGTACAGTAATTCGTACAGGTCTTCTTAGTCCCACATATGCTTGCAGAGGGAACCGGAACCAGAATGGCATTTGCATGCTCCGCTGCTCACAGTCCCCCGCGGTTACTGTAGTCGAATATATCCTGATCAGGACTTCATTCTCATCGGGAGTAGGTTTTTCTACATTTCGGAGCTGAAGAACATCTGGCGGACCGTAGTTTGTCCAAACGATCGCTTTCATGATTAGGTGTTATGCCCCACAGTGACGACGACATGTCCTTTTTTGTGCCCTTTTTCAACATACCGGTGAGCCTCGATAATCTGTTCCATCGGATAGCGTCTATCAATGACCGCTTTTAGTTCTCCCTCCTCGACAAGCTCTTTGAGGAAGATTAGATCTTCAATATTTGCGTCACCTCCGGATCCGGAATCCTTATCAACGTTAAGATATACTCCACTCTTCTTTAGAGACTTTTTACCGTGTGAAGACGAAATTTTATCTACTGCGTCAAAGATAGCATCATATGTCTCACCGCTTTGAGTAAAGTCTTCTTGAGTGTAATCAATGACCTTATCAGCGCCCAGAGATTTCACCATTTCTAAATTTGTGGTACTGCAAACCCCGGTCACTTCTGCTCCGAATGATTTGGTAAGTTGCACTGCATAGGTACCTACACTTCCAGAAGCACCATAGACCAGAACTTTTTGTCCTCTCTGGATATTTGCCTTTCTAAGCACGATCAATCCAACATATGCCCCAGTACCAACCCCAGCGGCGGCTTCTTCAAAGGTCATGTTGGTCGGTTTGTGTACCAGCATCCCGTCTTCAGCCATACATTTGTACTCAGCATAGCCACCAAAACCCGACCACATCGTAGATGCAAAAACTTGATCACCTTCCTTAAATAGCTTTACATCATTACCCGCTGCTTCTATTTCCCCCGCCAGCTCCATACCGAGTATAGGGTTCTTTGGTCTTGTGAGACCCAGAGCTATTCGAGCCATGAGCCATTGCCAGCGAGGTACATTGAAACTTCGAATTCTCACATCCCCCACGTGTACTGTTGTCGCAAATATTTTAATAAGTACTTCATTTTCCTTAGGAGTAGGCTTTTCTACCTCTGTGAGCTGCAGGACCTCTGGTGGTCCGTATTTTGTGCACACTATTGCTTGCATTCGGGTATCCTTCCTCAATAAGGAGTGAGTAATTAGACCGAAAACGATTCCTACATTAAGGCTAATGCCGAAAGTCTCCAACAAATTCCAGGTTAACACCAATACAACTGCAATGAGACCCCAAACTGAAAGCCATCGTGGAACGAGTTTTGTTTGATACAAAAGATAATAGAACACCAGCGCACCTAAACTGAAAAAGACAGTTAGCAAGAGACCTGACAGATGTGCTCGAGGGGTTAAAAATAATGTGCCAAAAGTTTGAAAATTGGATACCTCCGCTTCTACATTTTTCGAGACTAATGAAATGCTACATTTACATTGTGATGACTACTTTTCCTTGGGCGTGCCCACCTCCGTAATAACGGAGAGCTTCAGGCACCTCACTCAACGGGTAACATCGATCGATATAAGGTACTACTTTGCCACCTTCGAGAAGTTCGCTCATATAAGCAAAATCTTCTATGTTTGGTTTCGCCCATCCTAAAGAATCCAATTTCTTACTTCCAGCCATTGAAATCAATGGTCCCAAAATCATCGCCTGTGAGAATCGAGCCATTGAACCACCGACAAGGATATAAATTCCCTCGGGGTTCAATGCACGCCGGTAATCGAAGATCGAACGATATGCTGCTACATCAAAAATCAGGTCGTATCGCTGCTCGCTCTTGGTGAAATCTTCTTGAGTGTAATCAATAACTTGGTCTGCACCAATGGAGCGCACCATCTCCAATTTACTGGTGCTGCATACGCCAGTCACTTCAGCCCCAAACGATTTGGCGATCTGCACCGCAAAGGTACCCACACCACCAGAGGCGCCATTGATTAAAACCTTTTGCCCTGTCTTGATCTGCCCTTTATCGCGCAGACCTACCAGGGCGGTGACGCCCGCGTAGGGTACAGCAGCGGCTTGCTCAAACGAAATATTGGCAGGTTTTAGGCCTACATATTCTTCCTTTACACATGCATACTCAGCAAAAGCATCAAAATCGCTTATCCCGAAGACTTCATCACCCGGCTTAAATTCCTTTACGTTTACCCCAATTGCTTCAATCCGCCCAGCCACGTCATCACCAAGCACATTGTGTTTTGGTTTTCGAACGCCGTTCAGCAGACGAAGTAAGAACGACTTTCCTCTTAAGACCTGCCAGTCAACGTAGTTTACGGATGCTGCGTGAACTTCAACCAGAACTTCATCGTCCTTGGGGGTAGGTTTTGCAATATCATCGAACCTCAATACATCCGGAGGTCCATATTCTTTGAAAACGATAGCTTTCATTGTTTTCCTTTCACTAGTCTTACTCACTTATTGCAATGAAATTCAGAGGAATACCCTTTGCTTAATGGTGGGTCAGGTTTTGTTATTATGCTCCACGGTGATGACTATATTCCCCTTTTTGCCTCCTTGATCAACGTACCTGTGGGCTTCCACAACCTCTTCTAAGGGATAACTGCGATCAATGACCGCCCTTAGATTCCCATTCTCAATCAGCTCTTTGAGGAAAACTAAATAATCTTTTCGCTCGCTTGCCATCCCGCCCCCAAATATCACTTTCTTGCTGCCTACCACTGAAGTCCACTGCATTTGAACTGCCTCTTTCAGCCCACCAGCGACAGCAAGAAAGTATCCATTTTCCTTTAGTGAATCTTTGCAATATGAAAATGATATCTTGCCTCCAACCATATCAAAGATGATGTCATAGGTTTCTCCGCTTTTTGTGAACTCCTCTTTGGTGTAATCAATGACCTTATTCGCTCCCAGAGATTTCACCAATTCCACATTCCTGGTACTGCAAACCCCGGTAACTTCTGCACCGAAGTACTTGGCTAGCTGAACAGCATAAGTGCCAACCCCACCAGAAGCGCCATTGATCAAAACTTTTTGCCCCTTTTGAATTTTCCCCTTATCTCTCAGGAAGTGCAATGCTGTACAAGCGCCGAAAGGAACTGCAGCGGCTTCCTCATACGACATGTTGGCCGGTTTTAATGCCAATGCTCCGTTTTCAGGTCGGCAGACATACTCCGCATATGCACGAAGATTTTGGCCGTCGATCCCATAAACCTGGTCGCCTTCTTTAAACGATTTTACATCTTTACCTACGGCTTCAACTTCCCCCGCTAAATCTGCTCCTATAATTGGTATTCTAGGTCCGGTAATACCAAACATCAATCGAGGTAAGGGCCCGAACCCGGGAGGGACATGGGTGAAACCACGCGCGTTTACATCCCCGGTTGTTGCTGTCGTGGCAAATATTTTTATCAGTACTTCATCCTCCTTGGGAGCAGGTTTCTCTACCTCCTTGAGCTGTAGGACTTCGGGTGGTCCGAATTCTGTGTACACAATGGCTTTCATGATTTTCTCCAAATTTTTTCTGTTGGTATGAATTGCAACTATATCCGATGTTAGCCCAATCCATGATTTGACAGCATTTATAATGAATTCCCAGCTTCTTCTTTCCTAGATCGCCCACTTCCATGCATACCAGATAGTCAGTCCATTAAACACAATGCTCACAACCAGCAAAAATTTATTGTAAATAGGGTATCCAGACAAGCTAAAGAGATTAAATAGGATCCAGAATATGGCTACGATGATGTTCGTCCAACGAATCGCTGGATAGGTCAACGTCAGGCTCAGCACAACCATTAGGATCGGGATCAACATTAAAACTGCCATGAACATCCACATTCCTTGAGTCGGTGCTGTACTAAAGATTTCCTCTAATTTACCTTCACTAGCAAGTATTCGCAGCACGTCCCCCCAAAGATAGGTCAACATAGTGGCTACCCATAAGCCTGAAATGATTATCCTCGTGTCTTCCATAATTCAATTGCCTCCTTTTTGAATGAAAATCAACAGTGTTGCATATGGGTTATTTCAGTTTATATCAAGTATGGCGTTCATGCAAGCCTGGTACTCTTGCGATCTTTCGTATGCATTCGTTTTTTATTCCAAACCCCATATCGGGAACCCATTTTGAAGGGAAAAATAGTTGAAATAATACCCTTTTGATAAACGGCGGTGGGTTTCTGGGGCTTGCACCTCACCCAGAATATGGTTTAATGGACGCCGATGAACCGATTTTCCCATTTCCAGGTCATCTCAAGCCGATCCACCTTTATCTGGATCGCTGTTTTGATGCTGCTGAGTGGTTTTATAGTTGCCTGCCAACCCCAGACCGGGTCATTGGCTCTCGCAGTTCCCCCTGAAGGGGAAGGAATTGTCGCTGATGAGCAGCTGTCGGATTCACCCGAGATCACTCCTTTTCCAACCCGCCCACCTTATAACCCAGGTGAACTGGTTGATTATATTGTGCAGAGTGGCGATAATTTGCCTGCCCTGGCGAGACACTTCAACACCAGCGTTGAAGAGATCCGCGAAGCGAACCCGATCGTCCCGAACGATGTGACCACCCTGCCGCCCGGGATGCCGATGAAGATCCCCATTTATTATGCTCCCTTATGGGGCTCCCCTTATCAAATCCTCCCTGACAGTCACTTCATCAATGGGCCGGCTCAGGTCGCTTTTGATACCTCGTCATTTGTAACTGGTAGATCGGGCTGGTTGGGGACTTACACCGAATACGCTTCAGGAGCCAATCGCAGTGGGGCTGAAATCATAGACCTGGTAGCCCGTAATTTTAGTCTCAGCCCACGCCTGCTGCTCGCCGTCTTGGAATACCAAGCCGGTGCCCTGAGCCAGCCGAATCCACCAGAGGGAGCAGGTGAATACGTTCTGGGGAATGAGGACCGTGAGTATCGCGGTTTGTATCTGCAGCTGGTCTGGGCTGCCAACACGCTCAATAACGGATACTATCCCTGGCGAACCGGCGATCTGGAGTCGATCAATCTTCTCGATGGCACATTAGAACGCCCCGACCCCTGGCAGAACGCCGGTACGGTTGCTTTGCATTATTATTTCTCCATCCTGCTCATGCCAGCAGATTACAACCACGCTGTTGGAGAAGAAGGTGTCGCGAGGACTTACCAGATTTTGTTCGGCGATCCTTGGCAGGATCTGGAGCCGCATATCCCGGGTAGCCTGAACCAACCAGAAATGATGCTGCCATTCGAGCCGGGAGAGACCTGGGCACTCACGGGCGGGCCGCATACCGGCTGGGGTAAAGGTGCGCCGTTTGCCGCACTGGATTTTGCACCCCCTTCGGTGGTCGGAGGCTGTGTGCCCACAAACGAGTGGACAACCGCGGTTGCTCCGGGAGTGGTGGTGCGTTCGGAACCGGGGGTCGTCGTTCTGGATCTTGATGGGGATGGCGATGAACGTACAGGCTGGGTGATCTTCCACCTGCATGTGGGGACTGAAGGCCGTGTTGCGGTTGGGGAGAGGTTGGAAACCGGTGATAAGATCGGGCATCCCTCCTGTGAGGGGGGCACCAGTACGGGCACCCATATCCATCTGGCGCGCAAATATAATGGCGAATGGATCCTCGCTGAAGGCCCGCTGGCTTTCAACCTGGAAGGCTGGGTGGCCCAAAATGGCTCTCGACCCTATTTGGGGACGATGACCCGTTTTTCCCAAACAGTCACCGCCTGTGAGTGTTCTGATGCCGACAGCTTCATCACCGCCGACGAAAGGGATTGATTCAAATGTATTTTTAGACAGAATTTTATAAAAATGGGGGCTATTATTGATAAATACAAACATAATATTAAGATAATTGAATATATACCTTGACAATTTTTAAAAATTGGCTATAATGTTCATAGATTTTTTGAAAGTCTGTTGAATGGAGGGCAGAATGGATCCTAAATATGAGTTCATGACAGCTCATCGAGTTCGAATGATCGAACATGCTCGGCTCAATCAGCTGCTGATGAGCCGTCGAACCAATAAAGTCGATCCCAGGGGAAAGGTGTTCGTCAGCTTTGGTGATGGTTTGATCTCTTTCGGAAGTTGGATCAAAAAGCTGTCCCTTTCGACTGTTGATGAACCTGATTATTTACAAAATCACTGAAGAGGAAATATTATATGCAAACTTTACCTAACAAATGTCCGATCTGCGGCGGTGAGATCATCGTCACCCGCCTGCACTGCCAGGTTTGTGATAGCACTATCGAAGGTCGCTTCGTTCATGGGGCATTCGAATCTTTGACCGCAGAGCAGCTCGGTTTCGTTGAGACGTTCATCCGCTGTGAAGGGAAGATCAGCCGCATGGAGGATGAGATCGGTCTCTCTTACCCGACGATTCGTAATCGCCTGCATGAGATCATTCGTGCCTTAGGATATGAACCTGGTGGTGAAGAGCCTGGAATGAGCGATGAAGATCGCCGGAAAATCCTCGAGGATTTGGATCAGGGCAGCATAACTTACGAGGATGCTATGCGTATGTTGCAAGAAGGCGAGGAGTGATAAGATGGATTCTCAATCTGTGAAAATCGAAGGTATTCCCAGAATTAGTCTCAATATTGCTGGGAATTTATCTGTTAAAGGTTGGGATAGGCAAGAGGTGGTTGCAAAGAGCTCTTCCCCGGATGATCTGACTCTGGATGTGGAAGATGAAGGAATCAGCATTAACTGCCAGAGCAACTGCAACCTGCATGTACCCTATGGTTCAATCGTAAATGCAGGTAAGCTTGATGGCGGTGCAGCATTCAAATCCGTCGAGGGGGAGATATCCATTGAGCAGGTAGCAGGAAATCTGACTTTGAGGAGTGTTGGGGAGGTCAATGTTGGTGTTGCTAATGGGAACCTGACAGCTAAGAATGTTGATGGAAATCTGCACCTTGTATCCTGCGATGCGAATGTCGCCGTGCGGGATATCAAGGGCGATTTTTTGGTACAGAAGAGCGTTTCAGGCAACCTGTCTTTGAAGGAGATCGATGGTGATGCTAAGGCTCAAGCGCAAGGTAACGTAACCGTCGAATTGGATCCCTCCCCAGAGAGTACAAATGAGATCCGTGCCGAAGGCAATCTAATTTGTCGTCTTCCAGCTGATGCCAGTGTCAAGGTGAGCATTCCCAGTGGAGACAATGTAACAGTTAAGATCCCGGATGTTGAGGTTCCCTCCCAGATCGAAACACCCTTTGATCTGGTGCTTGGAGAGGGGGATGCTTCACTAACCCTGGGTGCTTCAGGAAATGTCATCCTGTCCAGCCGGCCTCCGGATTGGAATATGAGTACCTTTGAGGTAGATTTCGACGCGGAATTTGATAACATGGCGGAAACGCTCAACGAAGAGATATCCGCGCAGATCGAAGCCCAAATGGAGATGATGGAGGAGGAATTGCAGATCCAGCTTGATAACATTTCAGCCTCCTTGGATCTGTCTGGATTAAGTCCTGAAAAAGCGGAACGCATAGCTCAGCATACCAAGGAGGCTACAGAACGAGCAAATCAACGCGCGCAGGAAAAAATGCGCCGGGCTCAAGAAAAAATGAATCGCAAGCTCGAAGCTGCCCGTAGAAGGGCAGAGAGTAAGGCCCGCGCAGCCGAACGTGCCGCACGCGATCGCCGTAGGCGACCGGAGCCACCGACATGGGTGACTTCCCCAACCAGACCGGTCTCCGAACCCGTGTCTGATGAAGAGCGATTGATGATCCTACAGTTGCTAGAACAAGGGAAAGTAACCACGGATGAAGCAGAGCAATTGCTTGCTGCTCTAGAGGGCAAGAGTCCCTGAGGATATGTCAATGAATGATAAGAATGAACGTATCCAGATCCTTGAGATGATCGAAAACGGCACGATCACCGCCAGTGAAGGGGCCAGCCTGCTGAAAGCCCTGGAAGCGGATGACGTGGTAGAAGACATTCACGTCACTGGTAAAGATGAACCGGAATCGGTCGTTTCTGAGGGTGATCCATTCCCTCAAAAAAACGAATCGACTGCAGAGCCGCTCAGTGGGGATCTGATCGCTGACACCTTTGACCCGGAAATTGAGAAATGGAGGCGATGGTGGATGATCCCCTTGTGGATCGGTGTTGGCATTACCGTCATTGGTGGCTTATTAATGGCTTGGGCTTACCAGGCCACGGGATTCAGTTTTTGGTTTGGTTGCAGCTGGCTTCCTTTTTTATTGGGGATAGCCGTGATGGCGATGGCCTGGAGCAGCCGTACAGCTCGTTGGCTCCACCTACGAGTTCAACAAGAACCAGGAGAATGGCCGAGAACGATCGCATTCAGTTTCCCACTGCCGCTGCGATTTGCAGCCTGGGTTATGCGCACCTTCGGTCAGTTTATCCCCAAAGTGAATGAGACTGGAGTCGATTTCGATCAATTGATCCAGGTTTTGGAAAACAGCACGAATTCGGATACACCCTTCTATGTCGAGGTAGATGAAGGTGAGAATGGAGAGAAAGTACAGATCTACATTGGATGATCTGAGGAGGTTTAAGGATGGCGACAACTGAAGAACGCATGAAAATCTTGAATTTGATCAGGGAAGGTAAGATCACTGCCGAAGAAGGTGCCAAGCTGTTATCTGCCTTAGGTGACAGTCAAAAACCCAAACGTACACCAGCAAACCGTTCAGCTGGTGAACCCCGCTGGTTCCGGGTGAAGGTCACCGATCTGGTGAGCGGCAATACGAAGGTCAGTGTCAACATCCCATTTGGACTGATGGAATGGGGAATGCAGATCGGTGCTCAATTTGCACCTGAAGTCGGAGATCTTGATTTCGATCAGCTCAAGGAAGCCCTGCAATCCGGAGTGGAAGGTAAGGTTGTTGACGTGATTGATGAAGAGGACGGTGAGCACGTCGAAATCTTTATTGAGTAAACCTTGGAGGATCCTCGTGACGACAGACACTCTGGAAAGAACTTTCACTTGTCCGGAATCGCCTCAATTAATTCTTTCGAATATCCGCGGTTCGGTGGTAATTCGATCCGGTGAAGCAGGCATCATTACTGTGCATGCATTAAAACATATCGATTCTGGTGACGGAGATCGCACGCACATCCAATTCTCCCAATCAAATAGTGGATCTGTCACGTTATCAACACAATTTGATAATCACTGGTTTCGATTTCTATCTCGATCGCGTCCATGTAAAGTGGATTATGTAGTCACCGTCCCAGAGAATTGTGATTTAAAGGTGCGTGGCGTGAGCAATTCAGCTAAAATCCAAGGGGTGGCTGGTAGGTTGAATATTTCAACAGTATCCGGACCACTTGAATGTCTCTCACTTAGCGGTAATATCCAAGTCAAAACGGTTAGTGGAGATTTTAAAGGAGAATCGCTATCTGGATCGGCTACCTTGAAAGGGGTATCAGGAGATTTCTCCCTTGGCAATTGTCAGTTTCAGGCATTGAAAGTCAAGACGGTCAGTGGGGATTTCAGCATCGAATCATCGCTCGGTGATGGTCCATATGATTTTGAATCGGTATCCGGGGATATTCAACTTGTAATGCCAGTTAATCAAGGTGTAACTGTGATCTCCTCGAGTTTAAGCGGTGATGTTAGGGCTCCTTCAAGGATCTCTCAAATGAATCGATCCAAGGATCATCGCAGAATTGAAATTTTGGACGGTGGGGTTAAAATTCACCACCACAGTGTATCTGGGGATTTGTTCATAACCAGTGAGGAAAGTAATGGTGAGATGGATGAAACTCTTGATCTGATTGCGGGGGAGAATTGTGCCAGTCAACGGGTTGAGATTTTGAATCGCATATCAACTGATGATTTATCCGTAGAGGAAGCGTTACAGCAGTTTGAAGAGGTTAACCGAACTTAGGTATTGTGCAATTTATTTAGAGGCAAACTTATCTGGTGAACCCATTGCCTTCCAGCTCAGTATTTCTATTGGTGATTAATCGCTTAATTCCATGAAATGCAGTTAATTGCATTGTAGTCATTTGAATGAAAGGAAGTCGCAAATGCAACATGTGGGCACAAGGCAGGAACCATCTATCAGAAATCTGGTCATCGTTGTTTTTATTGCAATGATCCTCACGGTTTATTCGATCATCTCATTTGCCACTGGAGATTGGCTGTGGTTTTCGAATAATTTTTCAGCGAGACCAAATGCAGTTATGCTCCATTGTTACGGCGAGACGACGGACATTGATCCAGGATCATTTCACTTTTCAAAGCTCACCGAGATCATGAATGAGAGTATGTCTGGTCGTAAACGTTGGGATCCTTTGACCATGTCTGAGAAGACATATGAAGAGTATCAAACCAGTCCACAGATGTTAGTAGTTGAATTCTTCTACCCAGAACCGATGCGTGTACACAGCACATATTCGTTATATTCAAGTGTTGATAATTTAGTTATTCCGCTTGAGGGTCGCCATTCACAAACAAATGCAGTTTTCGGACAAAATGATGGTGTTCCGACGGGTGGTTCGTTGCATATTGAATCCGTAGATCGGTTCAGAGAGTATATACAGAATATGGACTTGTGTCCTGTAGAAATGATTGGAATGAATTAGGCAAGGAAAGGATGTTTGGTTATTCTGATTTGATCCATTGATCAAGATAGTAAATTCTCTAGCAAAGACAGCAGGTGCGCGGATATAATGCCCGCGCATTTTTCGTGTGAGGATAACCATATTTTGATGTTTTAATACAGTAGAATAGGATACCTTTTTTTGAGTCACACTTTCTCAGGAATTCATCAATATGAATAGAATCCGTCCAAGAGGCATGTTTGCTTTCACAATAGTGTGGGTAGGGCAAGCGGTTTCCTTGTTAGGCACCAGCATGTCTGCTTTTGCCCTGACCATTTGGGCATATGAGCTGACCGGTAAAGCGACTGCATTGGCTTTGGCTGGTTTCTTTCATGTCACACCTTTGCTGATCATGAGTCCTATCGCGGGCGCGATAGTGGACCGTTCCAATCGTAAATTAATGATGATGATCAGCGATCTGGGTTCCGGTGTCGCGACAATCGGGGTATTGATCCTGTTTTCCTTTGGGCGCTTGGAACTGTGGCATCTCTTCGTAGCCAATGCCATCACCGGCACCTTCCAAACATTTCAATGGCCGGCGTATTCTGCTGCGATCACAATGATCGTCCCCAAGAAGCATTATTCTCGAGCACATGCCATGAATGAGCTGGCAGGCAACACTTCGGGTATTTTTGCCCCGCTCCTGGCTGGCGCTTTGCTGCCTTTCATCGGGTTGGGAGGAATCCTTTCCATTGATATCGTCACTTTCGTCGTTGCCGTTGGCGCCTTGCTGGTTGTAGTCATCCCACAACCTGAGGCAACTGAAGAAGGTCTTGAAAGCAGGGGCAGCATTTGGAAAGAATCAATTTACGGCTTTCGCTATATTTTTAAGAGACCGAGTCTCCTGGGATTGCAAACAATATTTATGGTTGGAAACTTTTTTGCGACCATGGCATATACTCTTTTGGCGCCAATGATTCTGGCGCGCACAGATAGTAATTCTTTAATATTCGGCAGCGTGGAGACGGCTGGCGCGGTTGGTGGTGTTGTGGGTGGGTTAGCTCTAAGCGCTTGGGGTGGACCAAAAAAGAAAGTGCACGGAGTGTTGAATGGTTGGATTCTGGCTGGTTTATTTGGCACGGTGTTAATTGGCCTCGGACGGGGTTTGCCGATGTGGGCTTTGGGTGCTTTTTGCGGGGCATTTACGATTCCATTGATTAACAGCTCCAACCAGGCTATTTGGCAGGCTAAGGTAGCACCGGATCTTCAGGGGAGGGTTTTTGCCACCCGGCGCTTGATCGCCTGGTTCATTACCCCGATCGCCACTCTTTTGGCTGGTCCGCTGGCGGATTTTGTCTTTGAACCGGCTATGAGTGAACCCAGCTTTCTCTCTGCTAACTTCAGCTGGCTGGTGGGCTTTGGGGCTGGAGCTGGCATGTCTCTGATCATCTTCGTTTGTGGTCTGGCCATGAGCGCGGTTGGAGCCAGTGGCTACGGGGTAAGGGTGATCAGAGATGCAGAAAGCATACTCCCCGATCACGAAGTAGTGGTTGAATCTGGGGTCGATCTGCGTGAACGCCTGAATGATTTGCTGGAGAAGCGTCAGGGTTTGATTACTGCTCCAGTTACGGCTGAACGCGATCTGGAATTGCAAGAGATCAGTCGAGAACTGCGCGAGCTTGGTCGCAAGCAGCTATAGAGGGATAAATTTCATGGGGTTGTTTCTATTTACTGTCGGTGAGCTTATAGGAACTCACCAGATTTAAATTCTCCACTGGCGAGCAGCTCGCTGCGATGGTTCCCGTTATCTTCATAGATCTTGTAGTGGAGATCGATAGGTACTACCTGGGCGAACATACCCTGCGCCGGACAGTAGCGCTTGGCTGACAGCTCAATTGCGCGTACGACAGCCTTCTCATCTACCGAACGGCCAGTAATTTGATAATCAATGGTGATATGCGTGAAGACGTGGGGATGCTCTTTCGCTCGCTGGGCATGAACATTGACCTCAAAATCAGTCACATCTTGTTTTTTCTTGTTCAATATCGAGATCACATCCATTGCGGTGCAGCCTGCTAATCCTGTAGCAAGCAATTCCATCGGTCGAAAGCCGTCATCATCTCCCCCAACCTCTGATCTCGCTCCTAAAGGAACCGAAAACCCGGAGTCGGCAGAACCGGTAAAGCTTAGTCCCTTGTGCCATTTCACTTGTGCATTCATCTCCACTCCTCTTTTTCGCCCCACCGGGGCGAAGAGTTCACATTATCAGGTAAAGCATCCTGCAAGAGTGTATTTGCATTCGTCGCATTCCAAGTTTAGGACGCCATTGTAATCGAAATGGCCTCGCATACAGACCGGACATAAATCTCTCACCCTGAATTCTTTTGGTTTATCCCCCTCTTGATCCTTTTCTTTAGCTTCGTCACCATAAACAACCACGAAAGGTAAATCGTGCTGTATAGTTTTATCTGAGTTTTTCATATTTTAGAAGCTAACATGGTGACAGGGTTACTTCGCCAGGAACTCGTCAAGGTCCAGGCGGTGGAAGAGCCTTTGGCGCACATCCTCCGGTACTGTGGGGGGATCGGAAGTGATCTGGTATAGGTAAATGGTTTTGCGTAGTGTGTCTACAACGATACGACAGTTATCGCAATCTGCCATGTGCAGTTCGATCTCATCGCATAACACCTGCTTCAAATCTCCATCCACATAATCAGAGAGTGAGTTTAACAACTGGTGACATTCTGCGTGCTTATGCATTTTTATCTCTTTTGTAGTATCTTGCCATAATACTCGGATAAATCTTCTCGCAGCCGCAACCGGGCGCGTGATAAGCGGGTTTTGACCGCCATTTCACTGATGTCCAGAACTTCTGCGGTCTCCCGGGTAGATAATCCTTCAATATCTCTCAGGAGAAAAACAACTCGCAGACTAGTTGGCAATCGGTCGATGGCTTCGTTTAACCGTGCTCGACCTTCTGCAGTTAAATAATCTTCCTCAGGGAGACAGCACCAATCGACAATTTGTAATGGCTCCTGTGGTTCTGTTTCATTAACCGAGGGAGCTTCGAAAGAAATTGGATCTGGTCGTTTGCGCCGCAATAACATTAAAGCCTCATTTGTCGCAATGCGGTACAACCAGGTAGATATGCTTGACCTTCCATCAAAACTGCCAATGTGGCGGTAAGCTTTGATAAAGGTCTCCTGGAGGATATCTTCGGCATCCTGGGGATTGTTGAGCATCTTTAAACCCAAGCGATAAATCAGTGGCGAGTATTCTTCAACCACGTGAGCGAATTCTGCCCTGTCGCCATCCTGCAGCGCATCAATTGAGAAAGTCTTCTTTCCTCGATCTCTATTCATTAGATGCACTGATGATAAAAAAAGTTACCTTTTTTCATCATGATTTCGTCTCAAGCTCTGCCAGCTTTTCGACGAGCTCGTCAAGTTGTTGGGAAAGAGACTGCAATTCTTTACGTGTTGGCACGCCATCCTGCTCCAAAATCTGTTTTATCGTATTTTCATCGATCTGTGTTGTATCGCTGGAGACAATATCATCGGCGAGCAGTTTTTCGCGCAGGCGGTTTGCTTCCTCCTCACCGAGTTCGCCGCGGTTTATCAGCAGGATGATACGGCGTTCGATCTCCTCATCGATCTGCTTAAGCAGATCGAGCGGATTGGCAAGGGCGCGGCGCATGCGTCCAATGGTAAATCCTCCTGCCTGAACCAGCCCGGTGAGCACAGAGCGAGGCACAAAGCCAACTTGTTTTTTCTCCTGCTCGAATATGATCTGCGTCAACACAACTGTGGTGATGTCATCTCCTTTGGCGTGATCGATAACCTGGATCTCCCGACCCTCACGGATTCGATCCGCAATATCGTCCAAAGTGATATAGCGTTTTTCTTCGGTATCATAAAATTTTCGATTTGGATAACGCTTGATCGTCAGCATAAAGATACACCTTTATTGTTCGTGAGGATTAAGATTATAAAACAAGTACAAGGAATGGTTACTAAGTTTACCGGATGAGGTTGGACTCGTATATTCAATAAGCTGGAATCAAATTGATCGAGATGGGTTCGCTAATTTGAGAGCCTCGAATCGCTTCCAAGCCCTTGGTCGGTAACTCTAAGTTTTCTTGTGATAGAATCCACATGATTTTATCAGTACTTGTTCCACGCAGCTGTTCTGGTATTTCTGATGAAATCTGACCCGAATTTATTCATACACCTTGACTAGCCTAAATTAACTCATGCTGATTAGACCTCGCTATATTCGTCGCTATCGCCAAGTTGTTGAAATCCTGGCGGATTATGGATTTGGGGCATTCCTGGCCCAGATAGGCATGAGTGATCGCCTGAACATTCCTCGCTGGTGGCGGAGACGTAAGGATATTCCAGACAGTGATATGACGAACGCTCGCCGCTTGAGGTTGGCCATAGAAGATCTTGGTCCTACTTTCATCAAATTTGGGCAAATTCTGAGCACCCGTTCCGATATCCTGCCGCTAGAATATATCGAGGAGTTAAGTCGCTTGCAGGACGAAGTCGCTCCAGTTTCCTGGGATGAGGCTCGCCAGGTGATCGAGGCAGAACTCGGTGCACCTGTTGAAGAGCTTTTCGCGCAAGTTGACACCGAGCCAATCGCCTCAGCTTCTTTGGCACAAGTGCATGTTGCTCACCTGATCAGTGGCGAAGAGGTCGTGGTTAAGATACAGAGACCCAATATTGATAAGACAGTCAATTTAGATCTGGATATTATTTATGATCTGGCGCAGCAAGCCCAGCAGCGCACATCGTTTGGTACTCGCTATGAAGTGGCTGATCTGACGGAGGAGTTTGCGACTGCCTTGCGAACTGAGATGGATTTCCGCCGTGAAGCCTGGAATGCTGACCGATTCCGCCAGAATTTTGTTGATGAAAGGCACCTGTATGTGCCAAAAATATTTTGGGAATACACGACAAACCGTTTGTTGGTCATGGAACGCATCCGCGGTATCAAGATCAATGACCTGAAAGGTTTGGAAGCGGCTGGATATGATCGCCAACGCATATCTGCAAATGCAGCTGATTTTGTGCTCAAAGAGGTCTTGATCGATGGTTTCTTCCATGCTGACCCGCATCCAGGAAATCTGTTGATCCTTCCTGGTGAGGTGATCGGCGTGCTTGATTTTGGAACTGTCGGGCGTCTGGACGATCGTGACCGGGCTAACCTGGCTCGGCTTTTCATTGCTGCAGTGCAGATGGATGTGGAAGCAGTCGTTGACCAGCTGCAGCGCATGGGGGTGGTTGATTACCGGGTCGACCGGGCAGGCCTTTACCGCGATTTACGGCGCATCATCATGAGATATTATGGGTTGCCGATTTATGAGATCTCAGCCCAAGAAGTGGTGAAAATGATCCAGCCGATCATCTATGAATATAAGCTGCGTATCCCACCGGATTACTACCTGCTGATCAAGACCACTGTGATCATGCAAGGCGTTGGACTGGCTTTAGATCCTGATTTTGACATATTCGAAGCCGCACAACCGTATATAGGGAAGCTGTTTCGCAGGATGTGGCTGCCCTCCTCTTGGGGTCCTGGGGTTTTACGCATGGCGTTAGACTGGAAGGATTTCGCCACAGTCTTACCCCGTAAGACCACGCAAATCCTCGATCAGGTGGAGCGCGGTCAACTTACCGTGCAGGCAGAATTACCGCAACTCGAGCCAATTATCAACACTTTAGATCGATTAATTAACCGGATTATCTTCAGTGTTCTGGTGGCCGC
>WOR8_10002908_pt1 | contig 16795 bp, 12 predicted proteins | sample DeeMarSeWOR38_10_FD_19890 | JGI IMG/M metagenome (IMG submission 19890)
ACTGATTTCTCATGTCCCCACTGCGGTGGGGTGCTCGGGGGCGACGCGAGCTGCCCGGAGTGCGAGTATCCCATGGCCGTAATGCTCGCAGAAGGCGGCGGTCTGGTTCATATCTGCACCAGGCGCAACTGCAAGGGCCATTCATTGGACCTGACTTTGGATTACTTTTAAAAGGTATCTTGGCATGAAAAGGCTAAATACCGTTGAGGATTTTAAAGCTCTCAAGGAAGGGCTTTTTCGTTCTGGCCCCCAGAGCGGCCGCGTCATCGTCATACCGGCTGGCACATGTTGCCAAGCCAGCGGAGCCAACGACCTGATCCGAACCGCAAAGCGCGAGCTTCTCAACCGGGGACTGGTCGGAAAAGTCGCCTTGCGGATCACCGGCTGCCACGGCTTCTGCCAGATGGAGCCGAATGTCCTGATCGAGCCGGAGGGTGTCTTCTACCCTAAGGTTACGATGGACAATATGGTTCGGATCGTCGAGGCGGTCTCTCAGGGAGAAATCCTTGAGGATCTACTTTACATGGATCCGAGGACCGCAGAACCGATCCAAAAGGCGAAGAATATTCCGTTTTTCGCCAGGCAGGTGCGAACGATCTTGCGCCAGAACGAAAAAACCGATCCATGCCGCATTCTGAGTTATATTGCCGAGGGTGGTTACACGGCGCTTTCCGATATGCTTGCCAGTTGTAAACCGGCCGAGGTTGTCGAGGCGATCAGGGAATCCGGCCTTCGCGGCCGGGGCGGAGCCGGCTTTCCAACCGGCCGCAAATGGCAAATGCTTGCTTTGCAGCCGAACGGCGACGGCAAATTCCTCGTCTGCAACGCCGACGAAGGAGATCCGGGCGCCTATATGGACCGGGCCGTGCTCGAGGGGAATCCCCAGAGCATCATCGAGGGTATGCTGATCGGCGCTTTCGCTACCGGCGCAACGGACGGTATCATATATGTCCGGAATGAGTATCCTCTGGCGATCAAGAATCTTGGAACGGCGCTCCGGCAGGCAAGGGCGCTCGGGCTGCTAGGGGAGCGGATCATCGGCACCGACTTTTCTTTCGACATCAAGATCGTGCGGGGCGCTGGCGCGTATGTGTGCGGCGAAGAGACCGCTCTTATCCGCTCCGTCGAAGGCAGGATGGCCGAGCCCCGGCAGCGCCCGCCGTTCCCCATTGAGAAAGGAATTGAGGGCAACCCCACATTAATCAGTAACGTGGAGACCTGGGCTAATATTCCCGTAATCCTTCGGCGGGGAGCCAAACAGTTTCGGGCGGTAGGCACCGAGGATAGCACCGGCACAAAGATCTTCAGCCTGGTGGGCAAGATACGAAATACGGGCCTGGTCGAAGTGCCTATGGGCATGACAATCGCTGAAATTATAGAAGAAATCGGAGGTGGCCCCGAGGACGGCGTCCCGATCAAGGCGGTACAGACCGGCGGCCCGTCCGGCGGCTGCATCCCGGTGGATCGGTTCGATCTGCCGGTCAGCTTTGATGGTCTGGCAAAAGCCGGGTCGATCATGGGCTCCGGCGGCATGATAGTAATGGATGAAACCACCTGTATGGTGGATGTCGCCAAATATTTCATGAATTTCATGAAGGATGAATCCTGCGGTAAGTGTTTTGTTTGCAGGAAAGGCACTCAGAGGATGCATGAAATACTCGACGATGTCTCAAAAGGCCGTGCATCTTTAGATCAGTTGAGCCTCCTGGAGGATCTGGCCACCGTAGTCAGGGATACCTCCTTGTGCGGATTGGGTCAATTAGCCCCTAATACGGTTCTCGGAACACTGCGCTACTTCCGCGATGAATATCTTACTCATATCGAAGCGCATAAATGCCCGGCTCATGTCTGCCGCGAACTCAACACCTATAGGATCGATCCGAATATCTGTGTGCAGTTGGGTCATGGCTGCGGAATTTGCAGCCGCGCGTGTCCTGAGAAAGCAATATTCGGTGAAAAGAATCATTCTCATCGGATCGATTTAAACCTTTGCCGAAAATGTGGGATATGCCTGGATCTCTGCAACTTCAATGCAGTCATTGTGGAATAGCAGGCGAACAGAGTTGTCTTGATTGGATGTGGAATTACCGGACAGGTCCGACGAGGAGTGGACATATGATTCACCTGAAGGTCAATGGATTGAATGTGTCTGTTGAAAAAGGCACAACGCTGCTTGAAGCCGCACGGTTTCTTGGTTTTTCAATTCCAACTCTCTGCCATGCCGAGGGATTATCGCCTTATGGCGCCTGCCGAATCTGCATAGTGGAGATCACAGAAAATTCGAAATCAAGGTTGGTGACTTCCTGCACGTATAGGGCAACAGAGGGTCTCATGGTGCGAACAGCTTCATCCCGAGTCATAAACGCACGCAAAATGATAATTGAGCTTCTTTTGGCATCGTGCCCGCAGTCAAGAAAAATCCAGGATTTAGCTTCTGCTTTTGGGGTGCGTCAACAACGCTTCCGGCAGCAACAGGAAGACTGCATCCTCTGCGGGCTTTGCGTTAGGATGTGCAAGGAGCAAATGATGGCCGGCGCCATCGGCTTCCGGGGTCGCGGTGATCGGCGGAGCATTGGAACTCCGTATGATGTGCGATCTGAAGCTTGCCGCACTTGCGGTGCCTGCATGTATATTTGCCCGGCCTGTCAACTCCGGTGCACCTTTAACGAACCGGAGAAGGCGGTCTGCGGCGCCTGTGCAAACCTGAGTCCTCCATGTTTGGATAAAACGAATTTTGAAGACATGATGTGTTATATGTCGCCCTGCGTAGCCTGTGAAATAAAAGAATCCTGAGCGGTTCAAAGGAGAATAGTAAAATGCCATTTTCGAGAATCAACTCCTCAGCTGCGACTCTTGCCAAGAATCGAACTGAAGACTCAATTGCCCCAGTTTCCGGAATGTGCGTGACCTGTGTGGACGGCTGCATCGGCATGTGTGAGATAGGAAAATCAGCCTATCGCGGCCACGAAGTAATATATCCCCAACCTTTTGGGGTGATTACGACAGCGGCCGAAAAAAACTACCCCGTGGATTATTCGCACTTCAATATCATGGGCACAGCAGTGGGCGCTCATGGAATCGAGGCTGACAGCGACAAGGCAATTTTCCCAAGTGTCAATCTTGAGGTTGCCTTGGGGCAAGATAAAAAGGTCAAGTTCCGCTACCCATGGATTATCCCAGGCATCGGATCGACCGATGTGGCGAAAAACAATTGGGAAGGTCTTGCCATGGGCTCCGCTTTGGCCGGCACCGGTTTGACAATCGGCGAAAATGTCGTGGGCATGGATCCCGGATCCGTAATTGAAAAAGGACGCGTAATTGAAACCATCGATATGAAGCGCCGCGTTTCTCTTTATAAAGATTTCCAGCGCGATGGATACGGCGCCATCATTATCCAGGCTAATGTCGAGGATACACGGCTCGGAGTTCAGGAGTACGCCATCGAGAAGCTCGGTGTTGAATACGTTGAACTGAAATGGGGTCAGGGCGCCAAAAATATAGGCGGCGAAGTAAAAATCCGGAGCCTGGATAAAGCCCGGATGCTGTATGAAAGAGGCTATATTGTACTTCCCAATCCGATGGATCCGTTTGTGGTAAAAGCTTTTGAACGGGGAAGCTTCACCGAGTTTGAGAGGCATTCCCGGGTCGGTATGGTTACTGAGGAATCCTTCGCGCAGCGGATCGATGAACTGAGGAAGGCCGGCGCCAAATACATATTCCTTAAAACCGGTGCTTATCGGCCGGCCGATTTGGCTCGTGCCATCGCCTTTGCGTCCAAGTATAAGCTGGACATGCTGACCGTTGACGGTGCCGGGGGAGGCACGGGCATGAGCCCCTGGCGCATGATGAACGAATGGGGCATCCCTCCGGTCGAACTGCATTCGCTGCTGTATGAGTATGCAAAGCGCCTGTCTGCCCAGGGGAGGCAAGTGCCTGCGCTGACGGTCGCCGGCGGATTCACGTTTGAAGATCAGATTTTCAAAGGCCTCGCGTTGGGAGCACCGTACGTAAAGATGGTGGGCATGGCGCGCAGCCCAATTGCAGCTGCCATGGTCGGAAAGACCATCGGGCGGGCAATTGACGAAAACCAGATTCCCGTGTATGTCGAACGCTTCGGTCACACCAGGGATGAGATCTTTGTTACTGCCAACTCATTGCGCAAGGAACTTGGAAACTCGACATTCGAGAAACTCCCTTCCGGCGCGCTCGGTCTCTACACCTATTATGAACGCCTGGCACAGGGTTTGCGCCAGCTGATGGCAGGAAGCCGGAAGTTTACTCTCGAGAAGCTGTCCCGGGAAGATATTGCGGCGCTAACACGCGATGCGGCCGATATCAGTGGAATCCGATACATCATGGATGTCGACGAAGAAGAAGTGGACAAAATCCTGAAATCCTGATTCGGGATTCGATATATGAATTACCTTGGGCCGTCACCGAAGCCGGCTGAAAGCAGTGGCGGCATGAATTTGAATAAGCTTCCGGTAGCATGTTGCCCGGACTTTTAAGGATCGAGCATGGTTTGAGGGTCCTTCCGGACGGATGAAACGAAGGATCCAAAAAGATCAACGCAGATCAGATCCGTGCCGATATTTTTTCATGGAAGATAAAGCGCTCGACAAACTCCTTATCGATCTGAAGGAAAGGACCAAGGAACTCAACTGCCTGTATGAAATTGATGAAATCATGGGAGAGCCTGATCTCGCTCTTGAGGCCCTTTTCCAGCGGATTGTGAAGAAGATCCCTGCCGGATGGCAGTATCCCGATATTTGCGGAGCAAGAATTGTCTATGGAGAAGTGCTGGTTCAGACCGAACTATTTCGCGATACTGCCTGGGTTCAGCATTCGGATATTCTGGTTCAAGATGAAAGAGCTGGCCGGATCAGCGTCTGCTATACGGAAGAACGCCCCAGGGCCGATGAAGGACCGTTTCTCAAGGAAGAGCGAAGGCTCATCAATGCGATAGCGGACCGCCTCAAGCATCGTATCCTCCACAACAACCTGAAGGTAGTGCTGGAAAGACAGAAGCGCCAGGTCGAGTCCCATGAGGATTGGCCCGTCATTCTTGATCTGATTAAAAGAACCGATTCCAGTCTCCTTTCCCGGATTTCGAGAAAGATGCTGAACCATCTCGCCTGGACAGGATTTGAGGAAGCACATCGAATTCTGGAACGCATCAGCCCGCCGCAGCAGGGCAACAGCCTGGACTCTGATCAGATTGAAACGCGGTCTTCGAAAGCTGCAACAATCCAGGACCTTCTCTCCGCCAGCGAAGAGATTTTCAGAATCGCCGGAGAGCATCTGCCCGAGGCTGAGATCCTCGCGTTTCTCCAGAAATGGATAAAGGAGGACCGTTCGGGATTTCTGACAAAGATCCTGGAAACTCCCAATTCATCTCTGGCCGATATTGCCGGAGCCATCAAACAGCTTGGCCATCTCATTCCCCAGGGAGTGGAACTTTCATCTCCAAGAGAGCGATCGTTTCGGGTTTCGCTGATCCAACGCCTGCTGAATGACGATTTGAAGTTCGTACAGGCAGCCAAGCAATCCCTAAGCCTCAATGATTTCAGTGATCTTCTCGATCACACAATCTACCCTGCGGAAAGCCACGGAAGACTTGGTGGAAAGGGCGCGGGTCTGTTTGTCGCGTCAAAGATGCTGAAAAAATGCTCGGAAAGAGCCCGGATATTAAGCGGCGTTAAGATTCCCAAAACCTGGCACATCACCTCGGACAGCCTGTTGAGTTTCATCAATTACAACGACCTGGAGGATATTTTTGAGCACAGGTATAAAGACATCGGGCAGGTGCACCAGGAACATCCCTCCATTACCCACATTTTTAAAAGTGCTTCCTTTCCCCCGGAGATTGTCAAAGGCCTTTCCATTGCGCTTGATGATTTTGCAGAGGTTCCGTTAATAGTGCGAAGTTCAAGTCTTCTCGAAGACAGCCGGGGAACTTCTTTTGCCGGCAAATATAAAAGCCTTTTTGTCACCAATCAGGGAATCAAGCCCCAGCGCCTTGCTGCCCTTATGGATGCGGTCGCGGAAGTATACGCCTCCACTTTTGGTCCGGATCCGATCGGCTATCGAATGGAGCGGGGATTGATCGACTTCCACGAGGAGATGGGAGTATTGATACAGGAAGTGGTTGGAACCAGGATAGGTCAGTATTACATGCCGGCATTTGCCGGTCTTGGCTCCACTCAAAATGAGTTTCAGTGTTCCCGAAGAATTAGACGGGAAGACGGTATTCTCCGCATGGTACCGGGACTTGGAACGCGGGCCGTTGATCGAGTATTGGATGATTATCCGATTGTCATCTCGCCCGGACAGCCGTCGCTCCGGTTAAACGCTACGGTTGAGGAGAAGGTACAATACTCTCCCAAACGATTGGATGCGCTTAATCTGAAGACAGGTTCCATCGAGACGATCGAGATCGAGGACCTGTTCCGTGAGTATGGTGATTCCTATCCAATGATCCATCAGCTGGTCTCAATTCTGGAGGGAGACAGGCTGGCACAGCCATCGGGCGTCGGAATCAACAAAAACAAAGATTCCCTGGTTGTTACGTTTGAGGGCCTCTTCGGCCGGACGCAGTTTATTGAACAAGCTTCCACAATGCTGAAGGAGCTTCAGTCTGAATACGGGTTGCCCCTGGACATTGAGTTTGCGCATGACGGAACGGATCTCTATTTATTGCAGTGCCGTCCGCAGAGTCATGGTGCCATGTCTCTGCCCGCCGTCCTTCCGGGGGAAGTGCCCAAAGAACGGATTCTTTTTTCCGCCAATCGTTATGTGACCAATGGAACCGTTTCCGGAATCACTCATATTGTTTATATCGATCCCGTTAAGTACTCGGAGCTACAGAAACTGGCGGATCTGGAAGCGGTGGGCCAGGCAATAGCAAAACTGAACCGACTGCTGCCGAAACGCCGGTTCATATATGTAGGACCGGAGCGCTGGGGAAGCCGGGGTGATATCAGGCTGGGCGTGAGCGTATCCTATTCGGACATCAACAACACAGCGATGTTGATCGAGATCGCCCGCAAACGAAAAGACTATATCCCCGAACTCTCTTTTGGCACCTCTCTCTTCAAGGACCTAGTAGAAGCTTCAATCTGCTATCTCCCTCTGTACCCCGATGATTGGGGAACTTTCTTTAATGAAACGTTCTTGGCGAATTCTCCGAACCGGCTGCCCGAACTTTTGCCCGAATTTGCTCATCTCGCCGGAACCGTTCGCGTCATTGATGTACCGAATTCAGAACAGGGAATGGTCCTCAATGTATTGATGAATGGTGAGATGAATGAGGCGCTTGCCTTCCTTGCCCAACCGTCAGCGGAACCGATTGAAATTCCCGCCCAGAGCGCGGGAATCGATAAAACGGAATCCACATCCGAAGTCCATTGGCGCTGGCGCATGCAGAGCGTGGAGGAGATTGGAAAACAGATGGATGCGGACCGCTTCGGAGTCAAGGCGATGTACCTGTTCGGAAGTACGAAGAATGTAACAGCCGGTCCCGAGAGCGACATCGATCTGTTGATTCATTTCGCGGGAGACGCGGCTCAGAAAAAAGACCTGCTCGCCTGGCTGGATGGATGGAGCCTATGCCTGAGTTATATGAATTATCTGAAAACAGGGTGCAGGACCGAGGGACTGCTCAATGTCCACCTGGTTAGCGACCAGGACATCCAGGATCGCACGAGCTATGCCGTAAAAATCGGATCCATAGCGGATCCGGCTCTTCCCATTCCTCTCGGCAGGAACGCTAAAACTCCTTGAAGTTAGGATTTTTACCGATTCTCATGACCCAATGGATTGAAGCCAATAATTCAGAAGATGAAAGGCGGCATTGTCCCCTGTTTTGCAGTAGGATTATTACGGTGAATCTATTATGGCATGCTTTTTTGTAACGGATCTTCATGGGAGTCGGCAACACTGTCAAAAGCTGTTTGACGCTATTGAGAGGGAAATTCCTGCTGCTGTGTTCGTGGGTGGAGACTTGTTACCTTCCGGTCTCGGTGGAATCCTGGGTGTTCATGACGGAAGCGATTTTCTTGAAGATGTTTTCGCTGCGGGATTCAGCAGATTAAAAGCGGCTTTGGGCTCGCGCTATCCTTCTGTTTTTATAATCCTGGGAAATGACGATGCAAAAATTGAAGAAGAGCGGCTGAAAGAGTTTGAGAAGCAGTCACTCTGGACCTATAGCCACAACCGGTGCGTATCCTGGAGAGATTATTCGGTCTACGGTTATAATTGTGTGCCGCCAACACCATTCATGCTTAAAGACTGGGAACGCTACGATGTATCTACTTATTTGGATCCGCTCTGTGTAGCGCCCGAAGATGGCTGGTTCTCGGTTCCAGTTCCCGAAGGGGTCTTGAAACATAAGACAATTCAAACCGATCTTAAGCAGCTCGCAGGCGACGAAGATCTCAGCCGCGCAATTTTTTTATTCCATACCCCTCCATACAACACCGGTTTGGATAGAGCAGCACTGGACGGCAAGAAGGTTGATCATGTTGATTTGGACCTCCACATAGGGAGCATCGCAGTCCGCCGATTCATTGAATCGAAACAACCCCTGTTGACTTTGCACGGTCACGTTCATGAATCCGCTGGAATAACCGGGGTTTGGAAAGAGCAAATTGGCAAGACGCTTATTATGTCTGCCGCCCATGATGGTCCGGAACTCGCTCTTGTCAGGTTTGACTTGAATGACCTCGGAAAAGCGACTAGAGAACTGATATAGAGCGCGGTCGGCTTCATTCCCATTCAGGCTGGCAACACAATTAGATTGCACACAATCTTCTTAATGTGTCGATAAGAACGATAGGCTATTTGAATTCTCCTCCTTTTCACTTTGACCGTCACTTTGACCTCGGGAACCCAACAATACCCAATAAAACCCAAAGAAACCCAAAGTAGCATCAGATTTAACTTATTGATAAATATATTATTTACAACCGATAGCGGAATACAGTCATATGACTTAAAATCCTGGGACCCGTAAGGGTCGTGTGGGTTCCGCCTTCCGGCTTCGGCCGGGCTACGCCGGACAAGTCGATTCCCACCCTCAGTACCGGCATCCATAAGCCGAATCAAAGATTCGGCTTATGGATGCTGCGCGCGGGAATCCAAGCGTTTCCAACACCAGCCAACTGGAACCAAAATGGAAGTGAATTTAAGAAGAAAAGTGTACTACGGCTCCAAGTTCATTTTACGCAGAAGGGCCTTGTAGCGGGGGTGGGAACGGAGGGGATCGTAAATTGCAAAGAAATAGGTTGGGATAATAAGCCAGTCATGCTGGTCGATCGCCTTTTCAAACCATTCTAGGCTTGTTTCAATTTCTCCAAGGCTACAGTAAATCCATGCAAAAGCGGAAGGCGACACATAGGCTTTATTAGCAAGATGATGCAATTCTTTGAGAAGTTTCTGCGCTTGGCTGATCTTGCCTGCCTTTGCATAAGCAACACCCGGAATTGCCAGTGCCCACTGACTTTGTCCAACAGCTTTCGCAGCAGCTTCACAAGCCATAATCCCTTCATTCAGCTTGCCCGTTTGGAGGTTAGTAAAACCTGCATACTGATGTGCCAAGTAAAAGTGCGGATCAAACTCGAGCGCACGTTGACAATGCTCGAAGGCTAAGTCCCACTGCCGAAAAACGTAGTAACATAAGCCAAGAACAAACTGCTGATACGGAGACAGTGGATCTAATTCCACTGCCCTTTGCATCGCGGCGATGGCTTCACCCAGACGCTTTATCGGTATAAGGTAAAAAAAGGCGTAAAACCAGTGTACATCTACCGACTTGGGACCGAGATCCAGAGCCAGTCGGAATTCCTGTTTAGCTCCTTTCCAGTCAAATTCGCTGGCACGATATATCGCTATCATGGCATGTGCTTCTGGTAACGTTTCATCAAGCTCCAGGGCTTTCAATGCCGCTTGGCTGGACTGCACTTTTGCCGTTTTGGGAGGTATGTATCCCAAAATGCCCATTGCATAGTAAAACCAACCGAGTCCATACCACGCCAAGGCGTGATTCGGATCTATCGCAATGACCTGCTCAAGATAGCTCTTACCTTTCTGCAGTCTTTCAGGATTGTACTTTCTCAGGTGATACATCCCTTTCAAGAAAAGGTTGTACGCCTCCAAATTCTCTGTGTAGCGCTTAACTAGCGGACGACCGGCCGTCAGCTGGAGACGCAGCTTGTCCACGATCGCTTGGCAGATCTCGTCCTGGATCGTAAAAACATCTGTCATTTGACGTTCGAAACGCTGCGACCATAGATGATATCCGTCCGCCGCATTGACCAACTGTGCTGTTACGCGGACACGATTCCCCGATTCGCGTACGCTTCCTTCCAGGATTGTGTGTACATTGAGCGTCTCTGCAATCTTACGGATATCTTGGTCCTTACCACGGAACGCAAATGCTGATGTGCGGGCAGTGACCTTCAATTCCGGAATTTGTATTAGCGCATTAATAATCTCCTCCGCCAGACCATCGCTGAAGTACTCCTGCTCTTTATCGCCGCTCATATTGACGAACGGGAGTACGGCAATCGAGGGCTGAGGCTCTTCAATGCTTACCGCCACTTTCGGTTTAACAGCCTTATCCAGGGCCGCTTTAACCTCTGACATCCTCTGATACCGCTCTGAAGGATTCTTCTCCAGGCATCGCTTCACGATCCTCTCAAGGGCTGGAGATGTTTGCAGGGGAGATGGTTTATCTCTTAACAGTGCTGCCATGGTTTCAGGCGTACTGTCTCCAGAAAACGCCCTCCTCCCGCTCAGCATTTCGTACAGCACCAGCCCGAAGGAGAATATGTCCGATCGTGCATCTGCCGGTTGCCCCTGTGCCTGCTCAGGTGACATGTAAGCTACTGTTCCCAGGATCGCTCCAGTCTGGGTTGCAGGGAAGTCCGCTGTTGGCAGGTTGGATATGGATTGATCCTGCTCATATAGCTTTGCCAGACCGAAGTCGAGCAGCTTCACGATCCCCTCGTCGGAAACCATGATGTTCGATGGCTTGAGATCTCTATGGATTATGCCTTTCTTGTGTGCAACCTCAAGGGCAGTAGCGATCTGAATGGCCAGCTTTACGGTTTCCTGCTCCGGCTGAGGGCTGGAGAGGGGCTTGCCTTCTATGTATTCCAGCACAAGGTAGTCGTCCCCAATGTCGAATATCTGGCAGATGTTAGGATGGTTCAGTGCCGCAATGGATCGAGCTTCCTGCTTAAAGCGTTCAGAGTGCTGTTCCTTGACCTTCTTGATGGCCACAATGCGCCCCAGCCGGGTATCCCTCGCCTTCCATACTTCACCCATGCCACCGGAGCCGATGGAGGAGAGGATTTCGTAGGGGCCGAGTTTGCTTCCTGGAGCAAGTATCATCTATTCCCTATCTGCGGCCGCCTCTGAAAAGGCATAGTTGGCCAAAATAATCGTGATGTTGTCCTTCCCACCGGCGTTTAGTGCAAGATCCAGCAACTTCTCACAAGCCTCTTGAGGCGGTTCGATTTTATCGAGAACGTCTGCGATAGCGACATCATCGACCATATCGGTCAAACCGTCGCTGCATAAAAGAAGGCGATCACGATCTGCAAGATGAAACTGCTGAATATCCGTTACGAGGGTACCACTGTGTCCGCCGATTACATTCGTCAAGATATGCCGCAACCTGTGTTTTGAAACCGCCTCTTGCGGAATATCCCCTTCGTCGGCCAGTTTCTGCGCAACAGTATGATCGCGCGTTAGTTGCCTGAGCTGTCCTTCCCGGATCAGATAGGCTCGCGAATCCCCCACGTGTGCAACGAAAAGGTCTGAGCAAAAACTATATGCCACGGTAAGAGTTGTCCCCATGCCTGCTACGGAGGGGTCGATCTCGCCCTGACGGACAAGTTCCGAATGGATTGTAGTGTAATAGTTTTCCATTCTTTCCGTTAAAGCTTCGGCTTCCTGCTCGTCGATATGCCGCCCCCATTTCGCCGCATCGATAACCAGCTTAACCAGCAGGCTGATCGCCATCCGGCTTGCCACTCCACCGGCGACGGCTCCACCCATACCGTCAGCGACCAGCATTCCGTAACCGTATTCCGCGAGCCGATCCGGCAATAAATCCTGAGGCATGTTCGTCAGCAGCGGCTCAATGGAGCGGCCGAGTCGGCTCACGAAATAGTGATCCTCATTATTTTTTCGTACCCTCCCGGGATGGCTCAGTGCTCCAAAGTCAACCTTAGACATTGATTCCAGGCACAACTTCGACTGTTTGCTGAATGCATCAAGAGTATCCATGCGGAATCCTGGATCTGTCGAATCTGTATCCATCTGAGATTCTCCTCTTGGTTGTATTAGGGTTGCTACTCCAGAGAAGGAATTACATTTTCGTGTCGACTATCAATGCACCGGCGCCCTTTCCTTCAGTTCTTCAAACCAGTTTGTGACAATGATGATTTTACGGGATCTTCTCTGTACAGAATCATCTTCCGTTTCCCCGACTTCTCTTACCATTTCATTTAGCACTACACCGAACGCCCAAACATCCGCCCGTTTATCGACAGTCTTACCTTTGCCTGATACACCTCTCCCATGCCGCCTTTACCAAGCTGTTCAATGACTCTATAGTGGCCAAGCGTTTTTCCAATCATTTTTGCACCTGTCATTCTAGGGGTAAATCCATCCTACGTCTGATTTCTTGGAAACGTGGATCGGAACTGATGTCATCGAAAACCTCATCATTTATACTCAAAGGCAAACCTGGATAATCGCGAGATTCAACGCTCTTTTGAAGATACTCCAAAGCCTTTTCTTTATAACCTAATCCTATATAGGCACAAAAGAAACCAATGGAACTAACAAACCTTTTCTAATTCTTTTAATTGTTCCAATACCTTCAGCGCGTCGCTTTTCTTACCGGCTAACGAATAGACGTAGCTAAGTGAGCCAAGGTACAGGGAAGATGGTCCTGAAGACTGGATCGCCTCTTCTATCTCAAGAATTGCGTCTTCATACATATGTTTATGTATGTATAGCAAACCGAGAAGGTAGTGCGTACGATGGAGATTCGGTTCCAGGTCAAGCGCCTTCTGAAAATGATCTATTGCTTCGTCGTATCGGCGCATGAGGTAATAAGGAACCCCGGGGCCGGCTAGAAAACCTGGCACAACCGGCTCTAATTTCAACGCCAGATAAGACTCCGCAATAGCTTCCTCATAACGCCCCATGATTATCAAATAATGACTATACCAACTATGAGCATTAGCATAATCGGGATTAAGTTTAAGGGCACGCTGGAATCGCTTCTCTGCCTCCTGCCAATCCCACTCAAGGTCAAGTGCTACAAGCGCCAACGAAGTGTGAGCTTCAGCAAGTTCTGGATCCAATTCAATCGCTTTGAGTGCCGCGTCTTTTGCGAGTTGCAACATCTCTTTGGGTGCAATCCAGCCATAGAAAGCTAATAAAGTATAGCAATCGGCGAGACCGGAGAAAGCCAAGGCATAACCAGGATCCTTGCCGATCGCCTGTCTGAAATATTCGATGCCCTTTTGAAAACCCTCCCTGGTTCTTTTGCTCCAGTGGTAGCGCCCCCACAGATAGAGTTGATAGGCTTCGGTGTCCTCTGTGTATCTTTTGGCCAGGAGCTCTTTCTCCTTGTCGGTTAATCGTAACCGCAACCTATCGGCTACTTTCTTCTGTATATCCTCCCGAATAATTGGCAGGATTGAACTTTTGAGATCATAGCGCCACCCCCAAAGCTGGTATGAGCTATCAACATCCACCAAATCAACCTGAATAGATACATCATCGATCTTTCCCATTAGGATCGCGCGGACATTCAAATCTTCTGCTACCTTTTGTTCGTCATATTCAATGCCTTTTAATTTAAAAACACGGCTTCGCGGTGCAACTTGGAGGTTGGATAATTGCGTAAGACTATTAATCAGATCCTCTGTAATACCGTCACTTAAAATTTCGGTTTCTGGATCTTCACTCATAACAACGAAGGGTAGGACGGCAATTGAATTAATGGGCTCGCCGCGATCAAAGAAAAAATATGCACTTGTTCCGGCTATTGTAATAACAACGCCTGCAAGCACAGCATAAAGCACCCATCGCCGTGCAGACTTTTCCGGCACAGGAGCTTCAGCCACCACAGGTGTCCGCCTGGAATCACTCTCACGCCTCAATCGCTTCAAATCAGTCCGTATATCCGAAGCGTTCTGATAACGAAGCTCCCGATCCTTCTCCAAAGCCTTGTTGATAACTCTTTCCAGATCCACGGGAAGGTCAGGATTCAGACGTACAGGGGAGGCGGGAGCCTTATGCAAAATGGAGTCGAAAATTACAGCGGAAGTGTTACCTGTGAAAGCCTGTTGCCCTGTAGCCATCTCATACAGCACAACCCCAAAAGAGAACAAATCCGTGCGAGCATCCAGCTCCTCACCTCTCGCCTGCTCAGGACTCATATATGAGACCGTTCCCAATGCACTTCCTGGACTTGTGAGAAATTCCTCCGTGGTCGTGGCAGTTTCTACTGCCTCTCGCCTCTCGGTGGGGAGTTTGGCTAATCCGAAATCGAGGATCTTAGCCTGACCGCTTTCTGTGATGAAGATGTTCGCTGGTTTGATGTCGCGATGGATTATCCCTTTTGTGTGGGCAGCATCCAAAGCGTCGGCAATCTGAATGGAAATGTTAAGCAGTTCCTCTGTCTTGAATCGCCTCTGTGCGATGCGCTGCTTTAATGTCTGTCCCTCTAAATGCTCCATTGCGATGAAGGTCCAACCTTCAGATTCGTCAATATCATGAATGGTACAGATATTAGGGTGGTTGAGTGCGGATGCAGCCTGAGCTTCCCGTCGAAAGCGCTCCAAGGCTTGAGGATTCTTCGAGACTTCCTCTGGCAGGAATTTCAGGGCAACATGGCGATGAAGTTTGGTGTCCTCAGCCCTGTAAACGACACCCATGCCCCCGCCGCCGATCTTCTCCACGATCCTGTAGTGCGAAATCGTTTTATCGATCATTGTACTTTCTCTATTCTCCCTGGCATCGAGATTAGCACGATTATTCGATCCCGACTTGTCCGCCGAAGCTGAAAGCGAAGGTGGATCTCAGGCATGAAAACCTCCGGAGAAAAGGCTGACTAGATGCTGCTTCCTGCTGCTCAGTAAATCTTGATGGAACCTTAGGGTTATTATATGCAGATAAAGCGGAGGGAGAAAAGGAAATCCTAAGCAATAGTTTTGGTGGAAAACGTGTAGGTCGTCAGCACCTATTAGAGTTTAGGCCTTAAAAATAAGAAGCACTTTATGCCGAAGCTGATATGGCAAATTTAGCATTTTCGGCCTGCCTCCGAGCAAGCGTTATCCCCTTCAATTTTCTCCTTCTAGTTTGAATCGAATCCCTTCTTCCATAATAAACATCATCCGGCGTTACGTTTCCAAGAGCTTCGTGATAGCGTCGACTGTTGTAGTATTCAATGAATCCAGCAATCTCACGTTTGAGATCTTCCGGAGATTCCCAAACAACAAGATTGATCTGCTCCTTGCATGAACGGTGATACCGTTCGATCTTTCCGTTCGTCTGAGGATGATACGGTGACGCCAGGATATGACCAATCCCCTTGATTTCAAGATAACGTCCGAATTCCTTCGAGATCAATGCCGGTCCATGATCTGTAACCAGTCGTGGTCGGTCCGCTTCCGGAATGGAGTCGATCCTAACAGATTCACAGGCATCTTCGATGACATCGCTGAAGTCTCCGGCCGTCATTGCCGGTTGCAGCCGCCAGGCCAGAATACGCCGGCTGAAATCATCCAGCACAGAGATCAGGTAATACCATCCCCAGTTCTTAACCAATATGTATGAGGCATCTGTCTGCCACTGCTGGTTTGGTCTGGTGGTTTTAACCCGATACTCCTTTCCGGCAGGAAACGTCTTCTCCTGAACTCCCTGGATCAAACCTTCGGATTTCAGAATTCTATAGACTGAAGACTCTGATATTGTAAAACCTTCATTGTCAGTAACATGGCAACTCACCTCCCGTGGAGACCAGTCCGGAAACAGGAGCGCAACCTCCAGCACCTTATCCCGCTCTTCCGGCAGTATCTGATTCCAAGTGCGTTTGGGTACCGAGGGTCTGTCATGCAATCCCGGCTGACCACGACTACGGAAATTCTGTCGCCAGCGATAATAAGTGGATTCCGCGATCCCAAGCTGTGAGAGCACTTTCTTTACTGGCAATCCGGATCCCTGAACGGCTCTTAATACTTCCAGTTTCATTCCGGCAGTCATTCTCTGATACCTCTGCCGAACTACAGGCCCATATTTTTTTTAATCTTTTGGTTTTCCAGTATGATCTCAGCCACGGCCGTTTTCAGGGATGCATTTTCTTCCTTCAGACGACGAACTTCATCTGTGGTTGCATCCCGATGGGTATCTTTGGTTAATCCGTTCTTGCCGGCATCCAGGAATGCCTTGGACCATTTGTAGTAAATGGAGCTGGCAATACCATGTTTGCGGCAGAGTTCCGAGACTGGAATCTCTCCCCGGAGACCTTCCAGTACAATCTGGATTTTTTCATCTGCAGTGAATTTACGACGTGTGGCTTTCCTGATTTGTCTGACAACATCGGTGGCCATGGGTGGCTCCTCCATCTTAATGTGCCATGACCAGCTTCGGACAGACTGACGGGGACTGTCAACCCGGGATTTCTCGATTAAATCCCTTTCTCAAAATCCTTTAAAGTCTCTCCTATCTTTTTGGCTAAATCACTCCCATTTGTGCTGACGCCAAACAA
>WOR8_10004133_pt1 | contig 16791 bp, 16 predicted proteins | sample DeeMarSeWOR38_10_FD_19890 | JGI IMG/M metagenome (IMG submission 19890)
AGAGAGCCGTAAGAACCCAGTTCCCGGTCGATTCTTGTGCCACTCGCTTGATTGGCGTATTATTTAACGGTTTTCCTGATCGGTGCAGTTGGGATCGTCTTTCCCGAGGATGTAGAGAATGAAGCCGGATATCCATCCAGCCTATGACGAAATTACTGTGACCTGCAGTTGCGGGAATTCGTTCAAGAGTCGCTCAACCGTGTGCAAAGACCTGCAAATCGAGGTGTGTTCCGAGTGTCATCCTTTCTTTACGGGCAAACAAAAGATTCTTGATACGGGCGGTCGCGTCGACAAGTTCCGGCGCAAGTATGGGTTGGGCAAATAGTCGTATCACCCGGCCCGGCATGGGCGCAAATCTGGAACCTGAGGCGCGGCTGTCAGACCGCGCCTTTTTCATTTTGCTGGGTGTTTTTTTCTGGGCGACCTGCAACCCGATTGCTGAGGCGAAGCCCCGGTGCACGACAGACCGCGTCGATGAACGTGTCGGCGTCAGTCATGTCTATGATGGTGATACCCTGACGCTTCGTGATGGGCGTCGGCTGCGGCTGATTGGTGCCGATGCACCCGAGATGGGGCGGGACGGGAATCCTAGCGAACCTATGGCCATCGCGGCGCGCGATTATTTGCGCCGACTTATTTTCAGTGGTGGTCAGAGGTTGGAACTGCATTACGACAAAGAGCGGCAGGATCGTTATGGGCGCACGCTTGCCCACGCCTTTTTGTCCGATGGCACCAGTATCACCGCCAGCTTGCTAGGGGACGGCTATGCGCGCCATCTCGCCGTGCCACCCAATCTCTGGTTAGGTGACTGCTACCAGGCTGCATCAGCAGATGCCCGCACCAACCAACTGGGGATATGGGCGCTGGAGCGCTATCAAGTCAGAGAGAGTGCGAGTCTCTCGCCACGCACTCGGGGTTTCAACGTTGTCGCTGGCAGCGTCACGCGGATCGGAAAAGGACAAGCCAATACCTGGATCAATCTGCAGGGTCAGTTTGCCCTGCGTATTGAGAAGGATGACCTCGGCTACTTCAAAGACTGGGACTTCTCCGAGCTGGTGGGGCAACGGCTTGAGGCTGCGGGCTGGGTATATCAGCGCAAGGGTCAATTACGGATGCAGGTCCGCCATCCGTCGGCGCTGCGCAAACCTATAGGCCCTGCAGGTTAGGGGTCAATGTAGTGCTTTAAGAGGTGCGGAACGGTTTGCCGTGGGCACGCATCGATTGGCCATGGTCGTTGGTTTTCCGGTTTACCTGGTATCGCTAATCCTTCTCGGCCGCTGTCCAACCAGTCCTGTCTGTGGTGAGCCTGCTTGCGTCCTCGTGTGGGAGTACCTGCAGCTCGCCAGTGATGGAAAGATGCATCCCCGGATTCTCGGGAAGCTCGGTCAAGTGCGGCTACGGGAGAGTCTTGGCCTACTTAACCTCGATATGACAATAATCAGGCAGCTTTAGCAAGCCCCCTGCAGATAGTCTCGAAACGGTTACGGACCATGACGTTGTCGCCGACATCAAGCGTAGCTTTGCCGTTAGGGTGCACAAGCAAGCCGGCGCGATTCAAAAAACGATAACGTAATGTGGGCGATCGTTCTCGCCTGGAAACCCCGTATCATGTTGAAGGCCATAATGCTCAATACTTGCCAGGCACTGTTCGCCTGATAGCGCTGGGTCGGCACACAATCAAAGGCAAAGCCACTCTTGAGTTCCCCGTAGACTTTTTCATGGCTACCGCGCCCGCACATGAAGAACCACAGGGCGCGGCCCGTCACCGCCTTGTTGGTCATGACCGCAGAGTACTCGTAGTAATCGTCATCGGGATCGAAAAGGTCGAGCTGAAAGTTCTTGGGCGTGCGGTGTGCCACGCGTTTTCGGTAGACAACCACATGCACGTTTCGCTCCCACGTTGCGATCGCTACGCGCATGTCAAAACAATCGACCGTCCCATCAACACGCCTCCAGCGCCGCCGCTTGGCAATCGGCTCCTTCAGCCCCAGCCAGGGGTAAAACGGCACCTTGATGGCATACTCCACACCTTCAGATTCGAGCAAATCGACGATTTCCTTGCGGAAAAACGCCCCATCCATGCGCATCTCCAGCACCGGACGCCGTGGTAGCGAGGCATCCAACTGCGCAAATAGCGCTTGCAGAAAGCCCAGGGAAGCTTTGCCGTCGTGCACATTGCCTGCCCGATTGTGCACCCGAAGTATCTGACCGGTTTGAGACTCATACGCGCTGATCGGGTAATAGCTCGGTACCTTGCGCCGATGCGGGTTGTAACCCCGGCGTGCGCCTTCGACCTGAAGGCCGGTCGAGACCACGGAACCGTCCACATCCAGCGTTAGACGCCGAACGCCACTGTCACGGATCACGCGCCCTACCAGCACCTCGTTGAACGTCAGTAGCGCTTCCACGCCGCTATGATCAAAACCGCCCAGCCAGCGCCCCACTGCGCGTACCGCTGGAACCTGCGCAAGTCCACAAAAACGCTTCACCAGAGGATCCGCCTCCAGATAACCGATGTGGCGCACCCGACGACCGCCTGTGATCAACAACACCAGCACCAGCAGCACCATCGACACCCGCCCGAAATCACAACTTGGCAAAGCGCGCCGAGCATGCCGGCGTATCATCTCGGCGAGTCCCACCTGGGATACATACTGTCGCATCAGTTCCAGGCCCGAAAACGAACTCAGCCCTGTCGCACGGTAGCGAACCGACAATTTACCATTGATTCGCTGCCTTAAATCTGCTCTCCTTAACCTCCACAATACCATCAAAAAAGGTCCATCTCGCCTTTCATCGCTTCTGTATGCTTACAGAGTTTTTGTCATATCAGGGTTAACAGAGCAGCGCTGATTCATTGGCTCGTGTGGTTCATCGCCTGGATCTCGTTTACCACTTCGTGGTGCTGGACCGTCTGGAGATCAATACACGCATGCTGCCACGGCCTGATGGCGGCGTGATTGAATACTTCCGTCATATGTCGGAATAACCGTCTTAGTTGTCTGGTCTTGCTTGCGCAGCGGCTGTAACTTCGATCGCCTGGCAATGCGAAGTCTATCGGGTATCTGGCTTGCTGGGGATCTATCGCCACCGCTCAGCGAGGAACATCAGCAGGCATGCGTCGGGGCGGTTCCGCTGTGTTCTGTCGCAGCAATCAGGCGGTGGTCTCTGCCAAGGATAGCCGCCGTCATTCATAAATGTGACCAGCCAGTGCTGGCTGCGGCGAGCAGTTAAGCAATTATCATCGATCGACAGATTCGCAGCAAATCCTTGTGCAGCGCCAGGGGATCCGCAGTCTTCCTGCAACAGGCGCGGAGATATACGCTAGACTTGCCTGCGAGTTGGCTATCCCCAATCATGCAGAGGCGCAGTTTCCCCTGCTTGCCGGCTAGTACCCGGTACGCGAGCCGGGCGAGGGAAGACTTACCAAGATTGCCAAGCAGCCCGTTCCCGTGAAAAATACAGGTTCCCGGCCACCCGGCATCGAACACTTTCAACAGGACAATAGACCAATGTCAGATAAACTCAAGAGTGCAGCGCTGGATTATCACGCCCAGCCGATTCCAGGGAAGATTGCGGTGGAGGCGACCAAACCCTGCGCCACGCAAAGAGAGCTGGCTATGGCCTACACACCAGGGGTTGCAGAGCCTGTTAGGGCCATTGCAGCGGATCCAGAAGCTGCTTACCGCTATACCACCAAGGGTAATCTCGTTGCCGTTATTACTGACGGAAGCGCCGTACTCGGCCTGGGTGATGTGGGTGCGCTGGCAAGCAAGCCCGTCATGGAGGGCAAGGCCGTTCTCTTCAAGCGATTCGCCAACATCGATGTCTTTGATATCGAGGTAGATACGCGGTCCCCAGAGGACTTTGTCGAAACTGTTGCGCGTCTTGCGCCCACGTTTGGCGGCATCAACCTGGAGGATATTGCGGCTCCCGCATGCTTCGAAATTGAGCAAAAACTGATTGAACGGCTGGACATCCCGGTATTCCATGATGATCAGCATGGCACAGCGATCATTATTGCCGCCGGGCTCGCGAATGCACTCGAAATTCAAGGGAAAAAACTGGGGCAGGCCAAGATTGTCTTAATAGGAGCAGGATCAGCTGGCATCGCCTCGTTGCATTTGCTGATTGCTATGGGCGCAGACAAGGACAATATCATCGTTGTCGACCGGCAAGGTGTGCTGCATATGGGGAGTGAGGGGCTGAACAAGTACCAGCGCTATTTTGCGAAGGATACGGACTTCCGCACCCTGGGCGAGGCAATCACTGGTGCCGACGTGTTTATCGGTGTATCCGGCCCCAACGTACTTAGCGAGGAGATGCTCGCCTCAATGGAGGCGAAGCCAATTGTCTTTGCGCTCGCTAATCCGGACCCCGAAATTTTGCCTGAAACGGCGCATCGGGTGCGCGATGACATGATTATGGCGACCGGAAGAACCGATTTCCCGAATCAGGTGAATAATGTGCTTGGCTTCCCTTTTATATTCCGCGGCGCGCTGGATGTGCGTGCCAAACGCATCAATGCTGAAATGCAGATCGCTGCAGTGCAGGCCTTGTCTGCGCTAGCACATGAACCCGTCCCATCTGAAGTACTCAAAGCCTACCATATCGATCAGCTCGACTATGGTCGGGACTATTTTATTCCCAAGCCACTTGATCCTCGGTTGATCGAGTGGGTGGCGCCAGCAGTAGCTCGGGCCGCGATTGGCAGCGGAGTTGCTCGTCTGGGTTACCCTGGCCATTATCCGCAAGGCGGCAAAAAATCTAAACATTAGATATGGATGCCCTGAGTAAGTTCCAACAAGGGGCGGCTAAATGGGCGCCTTGGCTCAGACCATAACCCGGTCGTGTGGAGAATCCTTGGGCCGGCCAAAGGAGTAATCCCATCAGCGCATGCTTGGATAATTATTCCTGTTCCCTCAGTAGGGCCAGTTCCGCCAGGCAATGAAGTCCAGTGGCACCCAATCCCCGTACGTCAGGGTGATCCCTCGTCATATCGTGCTGGACGGGTCGTGGCACATGGAAGTCGCATAACAACACGAACTCAATCGTGGTGTTGGCAGGCAACACATCAGTTTGTTGATTCGAGTAGGCGCGTTACAGCGTCCATGCCTGCGCGTCGCATGGGTTTGCCATCCAGCGGACTACAGGGTGCCTGACGCAGGCCATCACGCGGAAACACAATGGCCTCGATGGCATGGTCTCCGGCCATGAAACGCAGTACCGGATATTCGTTAGTCCGGTTTCGAGAAATGCGTAACCGCCGCTGGTCTGCTGCAAAGGGTACATGGTTCTCAAGCAAGTAAAGGTTTACCTCTTCAGGGACATCGGTGAACAGGTGCAGGTTGATATCGGAAAAGGGGCCTGCTGTGCCGGTCAGTACAGAACCGACGAGGCGGGGCTCGAACTGCTCAAAAAACCGCATGGCTTCCAGAGCGCTGCCGCGCAGTTCCTGCATCCGTGCAATCTGCCTTTCACCGTGGAATAGTTTCTGGTAAGACTGCAGCGCTGCTTCGACCTCGGTGTTTCGCGGTATGTTTCGGGTGTCTGGTGCGCCAACGCGGAGCGCTGCCTTGCGTTTCGCGGTATAGTAATCGCGCACCCCTTCTTCAACCATCAACCGGGCCGCCTCCTGCGCGATGCGGTCACGCATCTGCCGACCTTTTATATTTGAACGCATTGGGATGGTTTGGATTCGCGCTGATTCAGTCAGCCGAATTCAGAACAGCTGCTCGGGCGTATCCGGGTGCGAGGTTTCATCCGTGGCGCTTATGGTGCGACTTACACGGGTTGGAGCATGGCCTTCCCGAAAAGTTTCGAAGACAGCGTTGTTCTGCCTGCTCGATGCCAGCAGACCGGTAGCAGGATCAATACGAACTGTGACCAGCCCGGGAGGAGTTTCCAGCCGTTTCTCCTTCACGCCTTCAAGTGCGTTTTGCATGAAATCCATCCACATGGGTAGCGCCGCATGTGCACCCGTCTCAGCGGGTCCCAATGGCTGAAGGTCATCAAAGCCGGTCCATGCAGTCGTTACAAGGCTGGGGCTGAATCCGCAGAACCAGGCATCTCGCTGGTCGTTAGTGGTACCGGTCTTGCCCGCAAGGTCCGACCGTTGAAGCTGACGTGCCCGGCGCCCTGTGCCCCGATTGATCGCGTCCCGCAGCATGGAAGTGATCAGCCAGGCATTCTGCGGTGTGATTACCGGGGTTGCAGATCGAATTCCCAATGTTTCCATGTCTGAGGCGGTATACAGGTCTTCTGAAGGTGTCTCTGTCATTGTTGCCGATAGCGCGTCCGCCTCTGGTTTTTCACATTCCGGACAAACCACCGCGGGATTGGCTTGATAAACCAGCTCCCCTTCAGCGCCCATGATTTGCTGAATGAAGTAGGGATCTACCTTGAAGCCACCGTTTGCGAAGACTGCATAAGCCGTGTTTATTCCAACCGGCGTAACCGTGCCGCTGCCGAGCGCAAGCGAAAGATCGCGAGGAAGTGTTTTCGGGTCAAAGCCGAAACGCTGGACATAGTCTACGGCGTAGTCAATTCCAATTGCCTGCAGCAGTCGCACGGAAACCAAGTTCCGCGAATGAACCAATGCCTCACGTAAGCGGGTAGGTCCATAGAACCGACCACTGTAATTTTCCGGCCGCCATGCCTGTTCCAGTGCGGGATCGTCGAAAACAACAGGTGCATCATTAAGCACGCTCGCAGCAGTGAAACCGTGTTCGAGTGCAGCGGAATAGATGAACGGTTTGAAACTTGAGCCCGGCTGACGATACGCCTGGGTAACGCGGTTGAACTTGCTTCGCCTGAACTCAAAGCCTCCTGTCAATGCTAGAATCGAGCCGTCCTGCGGCCGCATGGAGACCAGTGCACCCTCAACATCTGGGATCTGGGTAAGCTGCCAGTTCCCATCGTTATCTTGCCGAACCCGTACGACGTCACCTATCTTGACAACGTCGCTTGCTTTCTTTGGCGGATTGCCGCTCCGCGCCGAAGTGATGTGGCGCCGGGCCCATGCGATGTTTGACCAGTCGACAGTCGCATACTGAGCATCAACTAACAGTACTTTTATGGATTGTTCGTCTACCTGCGTCACAAGTGCGGGGTAGAGGTCGGCATAGACGGCAAAATTATGGAGCAATTCAGCCCGTGCATGTGCGTCAGCAAGCGTGGACAGATCATAGTGATGCTCAGGTCCCCTGAATCCGTGTCGTTTGTCATAATCCAGTAGCGTTTTGCGCAGGGCAGAAGTAGCCGCCTGTTGCAGACGCGAGTCAATGGTGGTCACAACTCGGTATCCACCAGTATAGGCATCGTTGCCGAAGCGCTTGACCATTTCAGCGCGAACCATCTCAGCCAAATAGGGAGCTTCAAGTTCGGCGGCAGCAGCATGTAGGCTGGCGGTATCGACTTCGGAGATAGCTGCCTGATACGCCGCGTTGTCCAAATAACCCAATCGGTGCATACGATCCAGAACGTAGTTGCGTCGTCCGGTCGCGCCTTCTGGATCACTAATAGGATTGGTCCGCGATGGTGCTTTGGGGAGCCCGGCAATCATTGCCATCTTTGCGACCGAGAGCTCATCCAGGCTTGCTCCATAGTACACTTCGGCTGCCGCGCCGATGCCGTAGGACCGGTGACCCAGATAGATCTTGTTCAGATAGAGTTCGAGAATCTCTTCTTTGGCAAGCTCCCTTTCGATTTTCAAAGCAAGAAATATCTCGGTGAGCTTGCGCAGGTAAGTCTTTTCACTGCTCAGGAAGAAGTTGCGCGCGACCTGCATTGTAATGGTGCTGCCACCTTGCCGCTTCTCGCCTGTCCGGGCGAGTTCAATGGCGGCGCGTAACAACCCCTGGTAGTCGACTCCAGGGTGTTGAAAAAACCGGTCATCCTCTGCAGCAAGAAATGCCTCAATCATGGGTTTCGGTACCTGGGCATATGAGACCGGTATACGTCGCATTTCCCCAAATTCAGCCAGCAGACGCCGATCGCCAGAGTAGATGCGCAATGGAACCTGGAGGCGCACGTCGCGCAGGGTCTCAATTGATGGCAGTTGCGGGACGATGTAGAAATAGGCTACCGCGACGGCGATTACAGCGATCGTCAGCAGGCCCGAAAGTACTGTCAGAAGGGGGCGCAGGATTTTCATGTGTGAGAATAAAAGCCGTTACGACCAGCTTGTGAAGGGGTTCATACATCGCACTATAAAGGAAACTATAGAGTGTCCGATACCATGAATCGACGCCAGCGCTTCATCTATAGACATTAGTTGACAACAAGTTGGTCATGTTTTCTAATGCGTCGAAGCGGAATTGCGCCACAACCTTTTGGATTAAAGGAAGGAAATCACAGTGCAGCTAGCGCAACTGCTTAAAAGGAACCAGCCTCCGCTCTTGGGATTGGATATCAGCTCTACAGCCGTCAAGCTGCTCGAGCTGAGCCGCAACGGATCCCGTTACCGCGTCGAAAGCTACGCGGTGGAGCCCCTCCCTCCGAATTCAGTGGTAGAAAAAAGTGTAACCGATGCAGAGGCGGTGGGGGAGGCGATCCGCCGCGCGGTCAAGCGCGCCGGTACCCGCAGCAAACTCGCAGCGGTAGCGGTGGCAGGTTCATCAGTTATCACCAAAGTCATTCCTATGCCGGCCTCGCTGTCGGAGAGCGAAATGGAAGCCCAGATCGAGCTAGAGGCGGATCAGTATATTCCCTACCCGCTGGAAGAGGTCAATCTGGATTTTGAGGTGATTGGTTCTTCGGAGAAGACTCCCGACAGCGTAGATGTTTTGCTCGCGGCTTCGCGCAGTGAGAACGTTGACATGCGGGTCGCCGCCGTTGAGAGTGGCGGTTTAATGGCCAAGGTCGTTGATGTCGAGGCCTATGCGCTGGAAAACGCGTTTGCTCTATTCGCAGATCAGATGCCTGACCAGGGTATCGACAGAACTATTGCGGTCGTCGATGTCGGCGCTACCATGACGACATTAAGCGTTCTCCATGATTTCAAGATCATTTACACGCGCGATCAGGCATTTGGTGGCAAGCAGCTCACAGAAGAGATCATGCGCCGCTACGGCCTCTCTTATGAAGAGGCCGGCATGGCCAAACGTCAGGGTGGGCTGCCGGACAATTACGTTCCCGAAGTGCTGGAGCCCTTCAAAGAAGCCATGGCTCAGCAGGTAAGCCGATCACTGCAATTCTTTTTTTCATCGAGTCAGTATAACACAATCGACCAGATCATCTTGGCGGGAGGTAGCGCCTCGATTCCAGGAACCGGTGAGCTAATTGAGCAGACTCTCGGGATTGAAACGGTCATTGCCAATCCATTTGGTGACATGTCACTTGCGTCACGGGTCAAGCCGCAGCCGCTCAGCAACGACGCGCCGGCGTTAATGATCGCATGTGGACTGGCTTTAAGGAGTTTTGACTAAGATGGCACGCATTAACTTACTACCCTGGCGCGAGGAACTACGCAAGCAGAAACAGCGGGAATTCGCTTTCACTTTAGCCGGTGCAGCGATTTTGGGGGCGCTCCTGGTGTTCTTGGCGCATATGCAGGTTCAAGGCATGATCGAGAGCCAGAGTGCAAGAAACCGTTTCCTTGAGGAAGAAATCGTTAAGCTTGACAACAGGATTGCTAAAATCCGCGATCTGGAATCCACGAAGGCCAAGTTATTGGCGCGGATGAATGTGATTCAGCAGCTCCAGAGTAGCCGTCCTTTGAGCGTGCATCTGTTGGACGACATCGTTCGTACACTGCCCGAAGGCGTCTATCTGGAGAAACTTGCCCAAGAGGGTAACAACCTGACGTTCTTCGGGGTGGCCCAGTCTAATGCGCGAGTTTCTGCCTATATGCGCAATATCGATGGCTCTGTCTGGCTGAGTAAGCCAACGCTCGACGTAATTCAGACTGAAACCGAGAAACGCCGGAGAATTGCGAAATTCAATTTGCGCGCAATGCAGAATCCGGACCCTGAACCTGAGCAGGTGGCGGAGGTTACCCCATGAATCTCTCGGATATTGACTTGAATGATTTGGATTTCAGCAATGTCAGCAATTGGCCTACGTCCATACGGCTGCTCACAGTGGCGATCGCACTCCTTGCGGTGCTCGGACTTGGCTACTGGTTTGATCTGAAGGATCAGCAACTACGTCTTGAGCAGGTGGAGAAGAAGGAGGCCGAACTCAAGGTCAGTTTCGAAGGCAAGGCGGCCAAGGCGGCGAATCTTGAGGCCTATGAGCAACAACTCGAGGAGATGCGGCAGTCATTCGGCACCATGCTCCGCCAGCTCCCTAACAAGACTCAGGTGGCCGGTTTGCTGGTTGATGTGTCACAGTCAGGCCTTGCCAGTGGGCTGGAGTTTGAGTTGTTCCGCCCTCGTGACGAAATCCCCAAGGAGTTCTATGCCGAACTCCCCATTAGTGTGAAAGTCAATGGAACTTACCATGAATTTGGCGCCTTTGTGAGCGCCGTTGCAGCCTTGCCGCGCATCGTCACCATCCACGATATCGTGATATCGCCGGCCCAGGAGGGTAACGAACTCACAATGGAACTTACGGCAAAAACCTACAGGTACCTGGAAGAGGAGGAAGGTTAGTGATTATCGGACGGACCGATTTGCTGCGCCCGACCTGGGTACTCTTTCTAGGCCTGGGCTTGACAGCATGCAGTAATAGCAATGTTACTGATTTGCAGAGCTACGTGCATGCAGTACGGAGCCAACAGCCGAGCAGGATAGAACCGCTGCCTGAATTCAAACCGTATGAAACGTTCCTTTATCAGGCGGGTAATTTGCGCAGCCCATTTTCCCAGCCGGTTTCGGCGGAACCTCAAAGGACCGTGTCGGGTACTGGCGGTGGAATTCGTCCGGATCAGAATCGGCCACACGAGGCGCTGGAGGATTTCCCGCTGGATACCTTGCGCATGGTTGGCACAATGCAGCAGAAAGGAGACACCTGGGCTTTGGTCTTGGCGAGCAACGATGGCACCATCCACCGGTTGCAGCCGGGTAATCACCTCGGACAAAACTACGGCAGGATTACAGCCATCAGCGAATATGAAGTTGCATTGACTGAAATTGTACCGGATGGGCTCGGGGGTTGGATGGAACGTCAAGCCTCACTCGCGCTCAGCGAATGATCCCATGGGGGGGAAATCATGATTAGCACGTCTATTGCCCAATACTCACATAACCACTCCGGCAGCCCGGAGCGACATGGGCCTGGTACGATAATACGGCGTATCAGCCTGATGCTTGTGTTGATCGGTGCGTCCGTGGTGAGCGGGCACGTTCGGTCCCAGGAATCGGCAGCATCTAACAGTCTTGAGTCATTCGAAGTGGGTTCTTTGCCGGGTAACCAGGTTCAGATCGTTTTCAATCTGAGTCAACCCGCCGAGAAACCGTTGACCTTTACAATTGACAACCCGGCACGCATCGCACTGGATCTGCCGGCCACGTCTAACAAGCTCGAGAAACGATCCCAGTCAGTCGGTGTTGGATTGGTGAAAAGTTTGACAGCGATTGAGGCGCAGGGTCGGACTCGAGTGGTAATGAATCTCACGGAAATGGCACCATACGATACCCGCGTTGAGGACAACAAGATCATTGTCACGCTGCAGGATCCGAGTGCTACGATTGCCGCGGCTGCAGCTAAAGTATCAGAAAAGCCATTAGCAGCGGGTAAACAGGAGGTCACCCAGGGCGCTGCGCTTTCGGTCACTGGCGTGGATTTCCGTCGCGGCGAACAGGGCGAAGGCCGTGTCGTGATTACCCTGTCGGATCCATCTGTTCCAGTCGATTTGCACCAGGAGGCGGGTAAAGTAGTCGTTGATCTGTTTGGCGCGACGCTGCCTCAGAAACTGGAGCGCCGTCTCGATGTGCTCGATTTTGCCACTCCAATCAGGACGGTTGATGCGTTCAACAAGGGCAATAATGCGCGTCTAGTGATCGATCCTTTCGGTGAGTACGATTTTCTCGGTTACCAGACCGATAATCAGTTCACGGTCGAGGTCAAGACGACCACCAAGGAAGAACAGGAGGTACGCAAGCGCGAGCAGATTGGATTCACGGGAGAACGGCTGTCGTTGAACTTCCAGGATATTGAGGTGCGGTCCGTGCTCCAGCTAATTGCCGATTTCACCGGCATTAACATTGTCGTCAGTGATACAGTGACAGGTAATCTAACTCTGCGGCTGCAGAATGTGCCTTGGGATCAAGCGCTTGATATCATTCTGAAGACGAAGGGGCTGGCCATGCGGCAGACGGATGATGTCATGCTGGTTGCGCCGGGCGAAGAGATTGCCGCGCGGGAAAAGCTTGAGCTTGAATCCTTGAAACAGATTGAGGAGCTGTCACCTTTATACTCCGAATTCATACAGATCAACTATGCGAAGGCATCTGACCTTGCCGACCTTATCAAGAATGAGGATACCTCACTACTCTCGGAGCGCGGTACAGTCACGATCGATGAACGGACGAATACCCTGCTGGTTCAAGATACGGCGGAAAAACTGCAGGATATCCGCGCCTTGGTAGCCAGGCTGGACATTCCAGTGCGGCAGGTGCTCATTGAATCTCGGATTGTTATTGCCCAGGACAACTTCGCCAAGGACCTGGGTGTCAGGCTGGGGTTGACGGCAAGGGGTACTGCCGACAATGGCGATAGATTCAGGATCGTTGGCGGTGGTTTGCCTGGTGACCTTGCAACGCCAAGTCCAATCATTGTGAATCCCGGAGACTCTGACCCGCCTGTTGAGGCGTTGACGGTCGATTTGCCGGTGCAGAACGCTGCAGGAGCTGTTAATTTCCTGGTTGGGAAAATCGGCCAGAATCTACTCCGGTTAGAGTTGTCTGCCTTGCAGTTGGAAGGCCGCGGCGAGGTGGTCTCCAGTCCGCGGGTGGTTACCTCGAACCAGCAGGAAGCAATGATACGCCAAGGTGTGGAGGTCCCCTATCAGGAAGCTTCGTCCAGTGGTGCCACGTCAGTCAGTTTTAAAGAGGCCGTCCTGTCGCTGCGCGTTACACCGCAAATCACGCCGGATGACCGCATCATAATGGATCTGAAGGTCAACAAGGATAACGTTGGTGAGGTATTCCAGGGTGTGCCAAGTATTGATACACGCGCGGTTGAGACCCAGGTACTGGTCGATAATGGTGAAACAGTGGTGCTTGGTGGCATTTACGAGACGACTCAGAGCAAGGAGAAGGATGCAGTACCCTTCTTCTCCGATATCCCGGGCCTCGGCTGGGCTTTTCGCCAGACGCGTGACGTCAATGACCGGTCTGAGCTCTTGATCTTTGTGACGCCGAGGATCATCAAACAGACGCTCGCAGTCAGGTAGCAGCTTATCGCGCCAAACTTGTAACCAGAGCCCGTTTCTGGCATATCTGCCCGGCATGAAGATGCCGGGCAGTTTATTTTTGGTCGGCCCGATGGGGGCCGGCAAAACCACCATTGGGCGACGGCTGGCGCGCCTCCTCGATCGATCGTTCTATGATACCGATCGCGAGATAGAAGATCGAACGGGGGTTGATATTCCTCTGATCTTCGAGCTAGAGGGTGAGCGGGGATTCCGTAAACGAGAGCACGCCGTTATAGACGATCTCACTCTGCGTCCCGACGTCGTGTTGGCCACCGGTGGAGGGGCTGTCTTGGACCCGGATAACCGCCGTCACCTTGCTACTCGCGGTTTCGTCGTCTACTTGCAGACTTCAGTGACATCACAGCTTTCCCGTACCCGGCGTGACAGAAATCGGCCATTGCTGCAGACCGAGGATCCGCGCACGCGTCTGGAGGAACTGATGCGGGACCGCGAGCCCCTGTATCTTGAGGTGTCAGACCTCGTCGTCAATACTGACAACCGAACCGCAAAGGATGTTGCACAGTATATTGTGGATAGTATCCGGGCTCGTGTCGAGTGACAGGGTTCGGCATAATAGGGCCGGTACCTTGCCGAAAACCTCCAATTGTGACCATGAAAACTCTCGATGTTGACTTGGATGATCGCAGCTATCCAATCTTTATCGGCGCAGGCATACTCGAGCGTGCGGAGCTGATAAGACCATTTCTCGGTGGGCGCCAAGTGATGGTGGTCAGTAACGAAACCGTCGCTCCCCTTTACTTGGATCGCGTCGCTTCCAGCTTCAGCGACTTGGAGCTACAGAACGTAATACTTCCAGATGGTGAGGTATACAAGACGCTCGAAACCTTGAATGTGATTTTTGATGCATTGCTCCAGAACCGATTCAATCGCTCATGTACCCTGGTGGCCTTAGGTGGAGGCGTGGTTGGTGACATCGCCGGGTTTGCTGCAGCCACCTACCAGCGAGGGGTGGATTTGATTCAGGTCCCGACAACGTTGCTTGCGCAGGTTGATTCATCTGTCGGCGGCAAGACCGGTGTCAATCACCCGCTTGGCAAGAACATGATCGGCGCCTTCCATCAGCCACGATGTGTGGTTGCTGATACCGCGACCCTCGATACATTAGACAACCGGCAACTTGTCGCGGGTGTGGCAGAGGTTATCAAATACGGATTAATTCGTGACGCTGGGTTCTTTTTCTGGCTCGAAGAAAACGTTGAAGCCCTGCTTGCGCGGGATTCGGATGTGTTGTCGTACGCGATAGAACAGTCCTGTCATAACAAGGCGGAAGTTGTCGCAGCCGATGAGCGGGAAAGTGGACAACGAGCGTTGCTAAATCTGGGCCATACCTTTGGCCATGCAATAGAAACTGGTACCGGCTACGGGGGTTGGCTGCACGGCGAGGCTGTTGCCGTCGGTATGCTGCTGGCGGCGCGCGTTTCGGCCGGGCATGGGTGGTTGTCAGATAATGACGTTCAACGCATCGAGGCGCTGCTTGTGAGGGTAGGGTTGCCGACCAAACCGCCGCAGGGGATGGGTGCCACACAGTTTCTCGAACTCATGGCAGTTGACAAAAAGGCTGCGGATAGCGGATTGCGGCTCGTTCTGCAAAAGGGTATTGGTCACGCAGAAGTGACTGGGGACTTCGATGCGGAAGTATTGCGCCGAACACTTGAGCTTGCGACCTGCCGGGCCTGATACGATGAGATCGCTCGTTTTAACGGCACGTTTACCGGTGGGCACAAATGAAGCCCAATGAAACAGCAGCACCAGATAGCATGCTTGCTGCTACAGAAAATGGATGTTCCAAGTCTGCCGACGGAAGGCGGTGGCTTGCGCCTTACGCGGCACTGGACGAAGCATCGCGCGGGCGTCGATATCTTGAGCCCCAGCCCGTGTATCGAAGCGAGTTTCAGCGTGATCGCGATCGTATTATTCATTCTGCCGCCTTTCGTCGGCTCGAATACAAGACGCAGGTATTTGTGAATCATGAAGGTGATCTGTTTCGCACCCGCCTGACGCATTCCATAGAGGTCGCGCAGATCGCACGCTCAGTCGCACGCGCCCTGACATTGAACGAGGACCTTACTGAGGCAATTGCCTTGGCACACGATCTGGGGCATACACCTTTTGGGCATGCGGGTCAGGACGCACTTAACGCGTGTATGAAACAGTTCGGCGGATTCGAGCACAATCTTCAGTCGCTTCGGGTTGTTGATCATCTAGAACAGCGTTACGCTGAATTTGATGGACTGAATCTCACGTTCGAAAGCCGCGAAGGAATTCTCAAGCATTGTTCGCCGGCCAGGGCCACGGAACTGGGCGATATCGGTGAGCGCTTTCTGAATAAACAACAGCCCAGTCTTGAGGCGCAGCTGACCGACTTAGCGGATGGCATTGCCTACAACAGCCATGACGTCGATGATGGTCTGCGGGCTGGATTGATCAATGTTGAGCAGTTGGCTCACGAGGCCCTGTTCGGAGAGCAATACGATGAGGTCAGGCGTTGTTACCCGGGATTGACACAACGCCGCACCGTACATGAGGTAGTACGCCGGATGATCAACCGGCAGGCGACGGACCTGGTTGAGGCGAGCCAGAGGAATCTGGCCAGATGGCGGCCAGCAGATATTGAGGCTGTGCGCACCCAGCGTGAGCCACTTGTGGCTTTCAGCGATCATATGCGACAGCAGCATCTCGAGTTGAAACGATTCCTGCGACGGCACCTTTATCAGCATTATCGGGTGCATCGCATGACCGCCAAAGCGGTTCGCGTCATCAAAGCGCTGTTCGAGGCCTTTATCAATGATGCCCGCCTGTTGCCCGAAGAGACACAGTCAGCGGTACAGGCACTTGAGTCCCTCGCAGGCGATAGTGGGCGAGCGCGCGGCGTTTCGGACTATATCGCAGGCATGACTGATAGATTCGCTATTGCCGAGTATGAACGGGTATATAATCCCAAGGAGCTAACGTGAAACAAGTTGGCGATTTGCCTTTCCTAACCAATGCGAATCTATATGCAGATAGCGGCCACGGACGATAAAGCTCCCCGTTACTACCACCTGCATCTCCAGAAGGATCTTCTCGAGGGTTGGAGTCTGATTCGAGAATGGGGCTTTCAGGGTGCCGGCGGCCGGGTGCGAAAGGAACATTTTGCAGGCCGGGAGCAGGCGCAGCAGGCCTTACTCAAGGTGCGTGACGAGCAGTTGAGACGGGGTTATCGGATTGTCTTTATCCAGGGTCACGACAAACCTTGAAAACGATGTATGACGAGACGGGAGCGATGAGCGCGATGCATGAACCTGATTATGTCGGGGCCTTGCGTCTGCACTGTCTGCCATTTTCGACAGAGGTTGATGACACTTTCTTTTTCGCAGACCCAGGCTTGACCAAGCGGCTGGATCAGTTGCAGCACCTGACCCAGTTTGGGG
>WOR8_10005193_pt1 | contig 16787 bp, 10 predicted proteins | sample DeeMarSeWOR38_10_FD_19890 | JGI IMG/M metagenome (IMG submission 19890)
CTCAACACTCTGTGCATATGAACTGCTTATAAAAGCGAAAAATGAGAATAGATAAACTGATATAAAAATCTTCATTTTCTTTCCTTTTAATTAATCAAAAAGTGATTTGTTATTTTTTCCTTCTGACTCATTTTCGAGATTGTGTTTGTAAAGGTCCGTTTGTGCAAGTGTTATAAATTTAGTCCACTGACTGTCTCCCCTCGTTTCAGATGATACTGCATTTTTGTAAGCATTTACTTTTGCACTCAATTCATCTGCCTGGTACAGTGCAATTGCTTCAATTGTTTTGGGAACTACTGGTGAGGCATATTCCAATTTGCCCTGATGACTTAAAATTAAGTGAATCAGGTTTCTCTCAAGTTCTTGTGGAAAGTCCGGGACTCTTTTTATTTCTTCTTTCACAAGAATTACTGCCATAACAATATGCCCGATAAGTTTTCCATCATCAGTATACTCAAAAGCAGAATCATATTTGAGCTCTTCGGTTTTACCAAAATCATGGAGCATTGCACCAGCGATAAGTAAATCCCTGTTTAATTCTGAATGAAAATCACACATCAGATCACAAATTTTTATTATTTCCAGTGTATGTTCAATTAGCCCATGTATGTAACCGTGATGCCAGGATTTTCCAGCAGGGGCTTTAACAAAGTTATCAAATCTTTCGCCCGAAAAAATATTCTCTAAAAGATTTTTGAGTTGAGACTGCGATATTTTTTGTATTCGCGTTATAAGCTCGTTAGTCATTTCATTCAAATCGCGCATTGATTTAGGCAGGAAATCCTGTGGGGTTACTTTATCAGAACCTTTTGCAAGACGTATTTCTGAGATTCTAATTTGTGGACTGCTCTGGAATTCTTCTATTGCACCCTTTACTTTTACAACGCCACCGACTTCACCACCGTTTGCAAGTTCTTTAAAGTTCTCCCAAAGGTTTGCATTTAGTGAGCCCGATTTATCCCCAAGCTCAAGTGAAAGATATTCGCTCCCGGATCTCGTGCTTCTTAATTCTATTCGCCTGATGAGCAGGTAGTGATCTACAGGATCACCCTTTACAAGAGTTACCAGAGAGGTTTGATCAGTCATCAAAATCTAAATTAGTAATTTAAAATAAAATCAGTTCTTTAGCTGGTAATTATAAATCACGCAATAAATTCTTCAATTAAACAACAAAAATTCAATTTTTTCTTTTAGCAGTTCGGGATCAAATGATACTTTTTTTAAGGTCTTAACACCTATTTCCTGGTACGACTTGGTAATCTCATCTGCTTCGGTATTGATTAGCATTATAAAAGGAGTTCTTATATTTTTATTTGCTTTTCGTACGCTTTGCACAAACTGCACGCCATCCATTAATGGAAGATTATGATCCGCAATAATTAAAGAAGGCATTTTTGCAGAAATAATACTTAAAGCTTCAAAACCATTAAGTGCTGATAAAATTTTAAAAGATCTAAAATGTTCACTAATTATTTTTGAAACAATTCCTCTCTCCTCTTCACTAGCTAATACCAGTAAAATTGAGTTCACTGAAGAGGGTACAGTAAAATGAAATTCACTGCCTTCGTCTTTGTTGGAATAAAACCATATATCCCCTTTGTGTTTATCAATAATTTGCTTTGCCAGAGCAAGTCCTAAACCACTTCCTTTTTCTCCCTTTGTTCCTTCAGTTGAAAATATTTTTCCAATGTTAAAAAGCTTATCCCTGTTTGAATCTGAAATACCGCGACCTTTATCCACAATTATAAACTCAGTCATTTCTTCATTGAATATTCCGGCTTTAATTTCAACATCATCATGTTCGTCAGAGTACTTAACCGCATTACTAATAAGGTTTGTAAGCACCTTTGAAATGAGTCTTTCATCTGCATCAATGAACAATGTATCGGAAACTTCAACTTTAATGTTAACATTTTTTCTGACCGCCAAGCCAGTCAGTGAAGAAACACAATTGTGGACGACACTTTGTGCATGAATTCTTTGTGGATCAATTTTTAATCTGCCTGTTTGAAGACGAGACCAATCCAGCAAATAATTAATCAATTGCAACTGATTATGAGAGGACTCGTTAATGTACTTAAGGTATTCCACTTTTTCTTTTTCACCTAATCCAGTTTCCTGCAAAAGGACATCTGAAAAACCAAGAATACTTGTAAAAGGGGCACGAAGATCGTGAGAAAGTATCGAAATGAAATTATCTTTTGATGAATTTAGCTGTTCCAGTTCTTCAATTTTATTTTTTAATTTTTCAATTTCAGAAGAATATTCCGTAATGTCTATAACTATTCTGAATAGCCTTAAAGCCTTTTTCCCTATTATGCGATTTGCATTTATTCTCTCCAAGATATTAACGATATCCCCGTTTCTTTTTGTAATCCTGTATTCTAATTTAATATTATCACTATCACTTTCCGTTTCAAACCAATCTAGTTTTTTCCTGTATTCTGACAAATCATCTTTAATTATTAGTGATTCCCATCCCTTCTCTAATTCTTTAATTTCTTTGCCGTTATAGCCGGTTACATTTAAGACACTTTCCGAAAAATGAATTTCAGTTCTTGCTTCATCAATTTCTTCATGCCAAAAAAATATTCCGTTTAAGCTGTTTAAGGTTTCATCAAAACCAATATTAAGTGATTCGTTCATATACTAAAGCTACTCGGTTTATTTTTTAACAAATTAAATTTCAAGTAAATCTACATGTCAATAATAAAGAATAATTGTATCTTTTAACAGATACTATAGCGACTTATTTGCTTCAAATTTCGCAAACAATTTTTATATAAAGTAAATTTTAGTTTCTTTTAATCTTTACACAATAAAAACTTTTGCCACATCAATGAGTAGTGAGGGTTGGTTAAAAAGTGCGGTTGTGAATACTTTGCCGAGTGTTCTTTTTTCATAAGGAATTTTATTTACAGCATGGGCAATGTTGTTAAATTTTTCATCTGAAAAGTTATAAATACCGTTTTTAATTCTATCAAAAGTTTCATGGCGTTTGCCTAAACGTTCAGCCCAGGCTTTATTATAAGTTAAAATATGGCTCGGTTTGTTCGTTTTAACAGATTCACCAGCAATTATGCCTGCAATCTTCCCGCCTATCATCCCGCTCGCAATTCCACCACCGCTTAAAGGATTAACTTGTCGTGCCGCATCACCGGCAAGCATAATTCCCGGTGAAGAAATTCTCTTTAGCGTAGTTGTACAGGGGACACCACCCGCAATGGTTGTAAGAACAGGAGCATTCGGGTAGTGCTTATTCATAAAATCGTTTAGAAATGATTGAGCAGATTTTTTCTTTCCGATGATTCCGCTTACACCAAGACCAATATTAGCCTTGTTATGTCCTTTGGGAAAAATCCAGAAATAACCATTTGGGGATACATCCTTTCCGAAGTAAAAGTAAAGAGTGTTCTGATCCACGGGAATATTTGCGGCTGTAATCTGAACAGCACTTTCCATATCACGGAAATCAATGTGTGTTTTTAATCCTGCCCATCTTCCAACACGTGATTCAACACCATCTGCAGCTATTACAATTTTTGCTTTAACTTCTTTTTGTTCGCCCTGATGTTCAAATTTTACTCCGCTGACTTTTCCGTTATCAAAGAGCAATCCATTTACATAAGCTCTTGTTAAAATATCAGCGCCTGCATCTGCAGCGGTCCTTGCAAGTTCATAATCAAAAATTCTTCGTTCAAGCACATAGCCGGCTTCACCAAAATCTAAAATCACTTCAGTTCCATCGGGCGCATTAAAAGAAAATTTACTAATCTTCGCCGCAATCCATCTATCATCCGGTGTAATGAATTCTTCTATACCAACTTTACTTACTGCTTCTCCACATCGGACGGGATAACCAACATCTCTATCCTTTTCAAGAATCAAAACCGACACCCCTTTTTCTGCAGCAAAACGTGCAGCCATACTTCCGGAAGGACCTGCGCCAACTACTATTATGTCGTATTCTTTGTTCAGTTTGTCAGGCTTTCCATGTTATTCGAGTTTATCATTTTAACAGAGAAGTCAGCAGTCTTCAGTTAACAGTCCACAATTATTAAAGCAGGCTTCGACAGTTATTTATATTTACCAGGATTTTCAATCATATGATTTAACATTTTACCGATTTCCTCGGATCGCTTTATATAATCATTAAAAGTTTTACGATCAATATATTTGCAACTAAGGGAAAAATCCAACCAAACTTGTGTTTCTGAATTCTCCATATCTGCATCTGTGGTTTTAGAAACAAAATGTGCAGGATATTTTCTTTTGCGATAAGCTTCAGCAAAGAACAAACACTTCGAGATGATCTTCTAATTTGTGAAATCAATCCAAATTTTTCTTCATCTGGAAAATATTTCGTTAAATTAAAAATATCCATTGCAAGCTTAAATGCTTTCTGATATAATTTTAAATCTCTGAACGTACTCATTTCAAATACTTACATTTTCTGAATTGAAGACTGATGACTGTCGACTGAAGACTCATTACAAAAGAATCCCTTCTTTATTAAACTTTATCACCTCAATCGGGCAACTCCATACACACTTTGCACAATTGGTGCAACGAGGATCGATTATAAAAATCTCTGCCTCTTTCATTTCAATTGCGTCTTCGGGACAGATACCTACACAACAACCGCAAAAGTCGCACTTATCCGGAAGAATTTCGATCATCAATTTACCTGTTTTTGCCTGTCGAAAGTTCAAATCAATTAAAAATAATTTAGAATTATGAATAAAATTTTCTTGTCTGAAGTTAATCAAAGGTTGGGTTTTATTAAAACTTAATTAATAATGAACAAATAACTTTATAAAAATTTGATTGGGAATTTCATTAAATTATAACCAATATTAAACATAAGTATATGGCAAAATCAAAAAAGTTCGGAACATTTGGCGGTGTATTTACACCTTCCATTTTAACTATCCTCGGTGTTATAATGTATTTAAGACTCCCCTGGATTGCAGGCCAGGCAGGTTTGTACATGACCATCGGGATAATTCTGTTAGCTCACCTTATTTCTGTAACCACAGGTTTAAGCGTTTCATCAATCGCAACAGATAAGAAAGTAAAAGCCGGCGGCACGTATTACATGATCTCTCGGAGTTTAGGATTACCGATTGGCGGTACTCTTGGTTTAGCACTATTTGTTGGTCTGTCTTTTAGTGTTAGCTTATATCTGATTGGTTTCGCCGAAAGTTTTCTTGGTTATTGGGGATACTCTTTAGACACAAATACAATTAGATTGACAGGCACTATTATTCTGGTTTCCGTTACTATCATTACATTTATCAGCACATCTCTGGCAATTAAAACACAATACATTATTATGACCGCTATTGGTCTTTCCCTTATTTCTATTTTTCTTGGAAACCATGAATTTACTCCCGCTGCGCCACTTCTATCACCAACAGCTACTGCTGCGCCATTTATTGTCTTATTCGGAATATTCTTTCCGGCTGTTACTGGATTCGAAGCAGGTGTATCAATGTCCGGCGATCTTAGAGACCCTAAAAAGTCTATTCCGGTAGGAACAATCTCAGCCATAGTAATTGGTTTATTAGTTTATATTTTTCTGGCTTTTTTCTTTTCTACATCTGTAAGTGCAGACCTTTTAGAAAATGATCCAAAAGCACTTTTAAAAATTTCCTGGATTCCGGAACTAGTTATTGCGGGTATCTGGGGAGCTACTCTTTCCTCTGCTTTGGGCAGTATTCTGGGCGCACCAAGAATTTTACAGGCAACTGCTGTTGATAAAATTACTCCGAAGTTTTTCGGAATAGGCTTTGGAGAAACAAACGAACCACGTAACGCTTTACTTTTAACTTTTATAATTGCAGAAGCAGGAATTTTAATCGGAGACCTGGATATAATTGCACGAATCGTTTCGATGTTTTTCATTACTACCTACGGATTCCTAAACTTAAGCTGTGCGATTGAGCGATGGGCAAGCTCGGATTTCCATCCCGATTTCAAAGTACCGGGAATAGTAAGTTTAATAGGATCTGTTGCTTGTTTTATTGTAATGATTCAGCTTGACTTTGTAGCAATGGTTGGTGCAACGGTAATCCTTGGAGCTTTGTTCATTTATCTCAAAAGAAAAGAGCTCACGCTTGAAACTGGTGATACCTGGGAAGGAATCTGGGCTTCACTCGTTAGAACCGGTTTAACTAAGCTTAAAGGGAAAATACGTGCGGTAAGAAATTGGAGACCGAATATAATTTTATTTAGTGGCGGACTTCAGTCAAGACCTTATCTTGTCGAAATAGGAAAAGCCATAACCGGCAAACTTGGAGTAATCTCAAATTTTGATTTGGTTGAAGATCCAGATTCAGACATGCTATTCTCAAGTGTGTTAAGCAGTGATGATGAGAGCTTTGAAGAAACTGAAAGCGGTATTTTTTCTAAACGTCTTACCTGTAAAAACATATTTCAAGGTATTGAAGCAATTACAAGAGTTTATGGCTTTACCGGCATCGAACCGAATACAGTTTTAATGGGTTGGGCAAGAGATACGAAACATGTCGAAAATTTTGCAAAACTTATTAAAGATTTAAACAAGCTTGATTACAATGTCGTGTTTCTTGATTATGATAAGGAGAAAGGGTTTGGAAATAGAAAATCGATTGACATCTGGTGGAGAGAGCATGGAAATTACTTTTCTTTTGCATTAACAATACTGCGTTTTATAAAGACAAATCCTTTATGGAAAGAATCGGAGTTACGAGTTATTTTTATTATTGAAGATGGAGCCAATCAGGAAAAAATTTACAAAAATGCACAACAGGTTATAGATCAATACAGAATTGATGCGGAAATAAAAATTATAAACAACGGAATTGAAAGAAAATCAACAACAGAAATTATTCAAGGTGAATCATCCCAAACAGATTTAACAATTTTAGGGATATCTGAAGAAACAAGCAGTAGACCAGCGGCTTACATTGAGAAGATGAACAGTTTTATGGAAAACTTTGGCTCTGTAATGTTAATTCATTCTTCTTCTTTCTTTGAAAAGATTGATGTTGGAATATCCCCAAAAGATAAAACTGAAGGAGAGAAATCACTATCAGAGCAAGGATCTCTGCCCTCCTTACCACTTGCAAGAAACGATATAATTGCGGGTAATTGGGAAAAACTTGATCGGGACATAGCCAAAGATATCTCTTCTTTTTGCGAAGATTCTTTCTTTCAAATAACAACAAAACAGAAAAAGTTGCTTATTCCCTTGCGAAAAATAGCAGAGAAGCAATTTACAACTATATCAAAAGCTATTGGAGAAACCGATAAACCAAGGTTCACCCGATTGTTAAATAAATCAACGAATGATCTCCTTTTCCAGGTTAACAGGGTTACTGAAGAATACCGGGCGGAAATTGACGAGCCTTTCGAAAATATTTTTAAAGATGCGATTGATACTTATAGAACTCGAACCACCGATTTAATAGACCGCCAACCAAAAGAGTTAGTTGTTCACTTTTACAAAGAAGATTTTAAATCAAATGAAAATATGAATCTGGCTGTAAAGATTTTTAAATTCAGAAAAAAAATAAAGGCCAGGTTTACGAAAAAACCAATCTCAATTGAAATAAAATACCGCCAACTTCTTCAATTTTATCTGCTCTACCGCCGAGAAATTAGCATTTCGGAAATACTACACCACTTTGGCCTGGAAGTTATTTCCTTCTTTTCTGAGGTTAAGCTACTAATTAGTGCAATAAATGATTCTCTCAACCGATTATCTAATTTTGATGCAAAAAATGAAATGTCTATCAGTTTAATTGAAAAAGAGCGTGAGGAGATTCTAAGCAGATTTGATAAAATTAATGATCAAACATCATCAATTAATCTCAACCTGCAGAATAAACTGCTCCATAATTGGCGAGAAGATTTGTTCGAAATGAACGAATTGACCAACAAACCAATTGCAAATTTCGAATTGGAGAGAAAACTAAAAAGTAAAAAATCATCTCGTTCACAAGTTGAATACCTCGATAGTTTTCCATACATCTGGAATAAAAATTACAAATATTTTGTCGAAGGTATTAATCTAATAAGCAACTCTCTCCTACTTAAAGGGAGACTTAAGACAATAAAATCCGATCTTTTACTAAATCTTGGTAATTACCTAAAAGACTATTATTACTTATCCATTGAGGGAATGAGGAAAGATTCCCTGAAAATAAAAGAGGGAAAATTAGCATCATTAAAGTATTCGCAATCAAGTGTGCCTTCTACTGAGCTGTTAAATTTGTTTGAGGAAAACTTTGAGAATGCTCGCGAACTTTACTCCGATCTGCCCGAGAAAGTTGAAATTCCTTCTGAGGAATTTTATAAAGTAGCTGAAGAGGGGAAATTCAAAGAAGCCGAGGTATCAGTTGTGCAATATAGACGACTTACAGAACATTTGATCGAAACAAATTTTATAGAGTCAATTCAAAATAAATTAGATGCTTTTAGCGAAAGGCTAATTGATGAAAGTGAAAATCTTGGAGACATCGTAAATCGTACAAATTTTAACTTTGGCACACTTGAAGATGAATCATTGGATAATTCTCAAAAGCAACAAGTTATTGATAGCACATTAAAAGATTTTGAAGGCAAGTTAAACGAAAAACAATTACAAATATCAGATTTTGAAGATGAATTTATTGATAAGGTTGAAAAGGATTATATTTTAACTACCGAACCCCTTAACTCGTACGCTATATTAAAAGCTTCGACTGAACTTGGCCAGCTTATAAGGCATAAAGAGGGCAAAAAAGTATTAAGCAGCATATCCGAATTTTCAGAAAAAATATCAAAAATATTTCGGGATATTGTAGTCAACCTTATTTACGGAAAGAGTAAGGGTAGACTATTTGCGAGAAAACAAAAGGCATTAGAAGAAAATGATATTTCATTTATTGATTCGGTACTCAAAATTGTTAATTCAATTAGCCCTAAACCTAATGTTTATACACTAATACCCTACTATTATAAAAAGCTTTTCAGCGGCACATCTCGTGTAAGCAGCGATTTTCAGGTAGGAATGAAAAACGAGCTGGCAAAAGCAGCATCAGCAATTCAAAATTACAAAGTCGGATACCTTGGTGGATTGCTCATTCTGGGAGAAAGAAACTCGGGAAAAACTACCTTATCAAGAATGATTGCTTCAAAATACTTTAAAGCAGATCGAATTTTTAAAATTCAAACACCGAAAACGAATTCTGCTCAATTGGATGTGTTCGAAGAAATGTTGAAAAAGTCTACAAACAACCCGGGATCAATTGACGAAATTATTAGTACACTTCCTCAACACAGCACTATAATCATTAATGATCTTGAATTATGGTGGGAAAGGAGTGAAAGAGGACTCGAAGTGATCGACAAGATCGCAAATTTGATTCGTGATTATTCAAATAAAATTTTGTTCATTGTGAATTGTAATATTCACACATTCAGGCTAATGAACACCATAAGTAAATTAGACGGGTTGTTTATTTCAACTATTGAATGCGAGCCTTTTGATTCTGAGTCACTTAAGGAAGTAATTCTTTTAAGACATGATTCGAGCGGAATTAAGTTCAAGCTTGGCAATAAGATGGATGATGAGCTGGGAGAAATAAAACTAGCCGGTCTGTTTGATGATTATTTTAACTACTCCAATGGAAATGTTGGAGTGGCACTAAATGCCTGGGTAGCTAACATTATAAAAGTAGAAAGCAACACAGTCGAAATTAAACATCCTGCCATCCCTAATACAACACCATTACAATTTCTTGATGATGATTGGTTAATATATATTTCGCAAATTATGATACACAGAAGAATTTCTTTCGAAACCCTAAAAAGACTAATGAAAGTAAGTGATGAAAGATGCAAAGATGTGGTTATGTCCCTACTCAGATGTGGGATTATTCTTGAAAAATCTACAGACATCTATGGTATTAATTTCTTCCTCGAGCCTTATTTAACCAAAATTCTTAGAGAGAGGATGGTAATTATTTAATGCCTAATTCATTTTCTTTACCCTTATTTTCTGCATTCGAATTTTTAGTATTTATTTTTTTAATTTATATTCTTCTCAGAGTTGCTGTAAAAGTTATCAGCTACATCAGAGTTTTAAAAAAACCCTATTTATTTATTAAAAAATTCTTCCCTTTAGTAGATCTTGCAATATTAATTACAACTACTTTCTGGTTTATTTCCTGGATCTTTAGAGACTCTGATTTATTACCAATAATTGTTGCTATAGTTACTATAATCTTATTGAGTTTATTTGGATGGCTTTTGGGAAGAGATTTTATCGCCGGAATTATTCTGAAGAGTGAAAATTATTTTGAAAAGAATAAATTGGTCAGGCTGAACAATAAAAGCGGGAGAATTATTAAAGCAACGTTTAGGTATCTCGAATTAGAAACTGATGATGGTGAAGCAATAAGAATTCCTTATAGCCGGATAACTGGAGAATTCTTCAGCAAGCTCTCAACAAGAGATAAATATGAAAGTCATTTAATCACCCTACATGTTAAGGAAGCAACGGATACAAAAAGAATGCGGGAAAAACTAAGAGGGATTATTTATAATTCGCCCTGGTATCTTTCCGGAAAAGAACCTTCGGTTGAAATTATTTCTACTGATGACAGCGGATATAGAATCAATTTAAATGTTTATACTCTTAATTCATCACACACGGATTTAATAAGACAGGATTTAATGACCGCATTGACGGAGTGAAATATTAGGCATCTTCTCTATGACTTAGGTCTTCCCTTATTCTTTTCTTTTCTCTCTCCAGATCGTTATTAATCTTCATAAGTTTTAATAATGTCCCTTCATCGTCAGTTAGCTCAATTTCCCTTCGGTTGGAATGAATATTATTATCAATTTTTTCAATTAAAAATTTTAAAATTGCATCCTTTGCATATTTTAGCATCGTTAGTTCAGCGGTTATACTCGGAAACCGATCTTCCCAATCACCACTTATAGAATGTTTATCAAAACTAAGCTCACGCACATAAGATTCCTTTGCTTCATCTTTCAAAACACTTATCAATCCGCTCAATGTAAATAAGCCGCGGGAATCATCATTTTCAAATTCTACTTTAACAATTTCAAACAATTCCCGATTCAATTCTGAGGCAAAGTCCTCTGAATGTAAATATTTAAAAATCAACTCAGCAATTGTTTTGTCGGCTTCAAATAATAATTTCAAAATTTCTTTCTCAAGAGTATATTGCACTGGTGATATTTCAACAGTAGCAGTAGTGTTTGTAAGCAATTCACTTGTATCTTTTGATTTATCCCTTTCTAAAATACGGGCTTCACTCTTTTCAAATCTTTTTGCCTGTCTTAATTGTTTTTCAAGCTCATTTTCAAGTAGTTTTTCCCGAAGATTAAATTTCTTGGCTATGTTCTTTAACAATAGGTTTCTTTTTAGCTCATCCTGAATTAAAGCAATCGGCTTAATTAATTCTCTAATTGCTTCAGCCGCAGTTGTGGAATCATCAAATTTTCCCAGTGACTGATAGTATTTTGTTTCGTATTCTAAAAAATTCTCCGCTTTTTTAATGAGTTCCTCAAATTCTTCTTTCCCATATTTATTAACAAAGGAATCGGGATCTTCATCTTTAGGTAGAGAAACGATTTTTACATCTAAATCTCTTCTTAAAAGAATTTCAATGCTTCTCATAGATGCTTTTATACCGGCAGTATCAGCATCAAAAAGCAGAATTACGTTTTTTGTGTAACGTGAAAGAAGTTGTACCTGATCGTCTGTAAGTGCAGTACCTGATGCGGCAACAACATTCTTTATTCCACTTTGGTAAAGAGAAATAAGATCCATGTAACCTTCTACAATAATAGCCTTATCAAGCCGGCGAATATCATCTTTTGCAAATGAAAGACCGTAAAGAATTCTTCCCTTTATATAAATAGAACTTTCGGGTGAATTGATGTATTTGCCTCCTTTTTCTTTAGGATCTAAAAGTCTTCCGGCAAAGGCAACAACCCTTCCGTTAGGCGAGAAGATCGGAAAGATTAACCTTCCTGCAAGTTTATCGTAATACCTGCCATCGCTGCTTTTTCCAACCAAGCCTAAATTTGCGGCACGATTAAGGTCTAACTTCTTCTGTTTAGCATAATTGATAAAATTTTCCCACCCGCGTAATGAATATCCTAACCCAAACGAACGTATTGTTTGTGTTTTAATGTTTCTATCCTGTAAATATTTACGCGCGTATTCACCTTCATCATCATTTAAAAGGTTGTTTGAAAAATATTTTGCGGCCTCTGTATTTATATCGTACAATATTTCCTGTTCAGATTGCTGCTCAGAATAATCTACATGATCAACTTCAATCGTAATTCCAAGCTGCTCCGCCAGTTCCTGCACAGCTTCTACAAAAGAAATTTTGTGATATTCAGTTAAAAATTTAAAGACATTTCCACCTATATGGCATCCAAAGCAATGGAAAATTTGCTTTTCTTCACTAACTGTAAAGGATGGTGTTTTTTCGGAGTGAAATGGACACAGCCCGACGTAATTTTTGCCTCTTTTTTTCAACTGAACATGCTCGGAAATAACATCAACAATGCTGGCCGCATGCCTTATTTCCTCTATTTTTGATTCTGGAATTCTCATATGTTTTTACTCACTTGGGTTGTAAATATAACTGAAATTTTATTGAACTGCCCGTAGTTCAAAGTACTGCCCTTTGCAAATAAGCTTTCTTTTAATCGGTATTACATATTTTATATATTTGCATAAATATTAAATAGATAAAATGATTGACCGCAAAAAAAACAGTGTTTTAATATTTCTTCCAAAAAAAGAATTTAACGAAGAAGAATTTATAATAATAAAAAAGAGATTGTTGAAAGCAGGAAGGCACGTTTTTATTACTTCGGACGATCATTTTTTTTGTTCCGGCAGCAAGGGAATGAAAGTAAAATCCGATACGAGCTTTTACAACATAAATGTAAACAATTTCTCAGCATTGATTTTAATAGGCGGAGCCGGCAGCAAAGCTTACTGGGGAAACGTAAATATTCACAAAATAGCGAAAAAGTTTTTTGATTTGGGAAAAATTGTTGGTGCAATCTGTTCGTCGCCGATCATACTGGCAAATGCAGGCATACTGCACAACAAAAAAGCCACCTGCTATTCGGAGAATAAGATGGAACTTATTAACGCCGGGATTGATTATCAGGAGAAGAGTTTAGTTATAGATGAAAATGTTGTCACTGCAGATAACTCATATTCGGCTCAGCAATTTGCAGAAGCGGTTCTAAATCTCACAAAGTAATTTTCAAATTCTATATAATGATTGAAACTATAAAAAAATACTGTAACAGTTTAACTGAATATTCACGATACAAAACCCGCGAAGTCAAAATTGGTGATGTTCCTCTCGGCGCAAAAAATCCCATACGTATCCAATCTATGACAATTACAGATACAATGGATACAAAAGCTACAGTTGAACAGACAATCAGAATGGTCGAAGCTGGCTGCGAATATGTTCGCATTACAGCTCCCAGTATAAACGAAGCAAAAAATCTTGAGAACATAAAAAAGGAACTGAGATCACGCGGTTACACTGTTCCACTTATTGCGGATATTCATTTTACACCTAACGCCGCGGAACTTGCCGCACGCATTGTTGAAAAGGTACGTGTTAATCCCGGTAATTATGTTGATAAGAAGAAGTTTGAAAAATTTGAATATGCCGATGATGAATACAACGCAGAAATCGAAAAAATAAGAAAGCGTTTTACACCGCTTGTTAAAATTTGTAAAGAATACGGAACTGCAATGCGGATTGGAACCAATCACGGTTCACTTTCCGACAGAATAATGAATCGTTTCGGCGATACACCGCTTGGAATGGTAGAATCAGCTTTGGAGTTTGTGAGAATTTGTGAAGATAATGATTACTACGATATTGTTCTTTCAATGAAAGCGAGCAACACACAGGTAATGGTACAGGCTTACCGTTTGTTAATCCAAAAGATGGAAGAGGAGGAAATGAATTATCCAATTCATCTGGGGGTTACGGAAGCTGGCGGCGGTGAAGATGGAAGAATAAAATCTGCTGTCGGAATCGGAGCGCTGCTGGAAGATGGTATTGGAGACACAATTAGAGTTTCTTTAACTGAAGATCCCGAGTATGAAGCCCCTGTGGCTATTTCACTTGCAAATCGTTATAAGCGGCGAGCAAATCATGCACCTATTAAACCCGCTGAAAGAATTCCAATAAACCCCACTGAATATGAAAGAAGATACACAACTGAAGTTGCAGGAATTGGTGGTTCAAATGCACCTGTTGTAGTTGCTGATTTAAGTTCTAAAAAAATTACTCGGCATAAAGATTTAGCAGACATTGGTTATAAATACGAAGAAAAAACTGATAAATGGTCCTTACTAGATATGGCAGCTGACATCTTCTATCTGGGAAAGAATGATATAAGTTTTAATTTGCCTGAAAATATTAAGCTCGTCTTAGATTACAGAGAATGGTTAAATGTAAAAGCAAAAAAGATGCGATATCCATTAGTAAGCTCAGAACAGTTTTTAAATAACAATGTTTATTCTGAGCAATTGAATTTTGTTAAAACAAAAATCAATGATTTTGATCCAGAATTAATAAATAAATTAAAGGGGAATACTAACTTTGTTTTAGTAATTGAAACTAATAACGGACACGGAATGGCTGAACAGCGCCGGTTATTTTTTGAATTGATAGAGAATGAAATAGCCTCTCCGGTAATTGTAAAAAGAGGATATAAAAACATTTACTCAGATGAACTTCGATTGTACGCTTCAACTGATTTGGGTACGCTTCTAATTGATGGATTGGGGGACGGTGTTTGGATTACTTCGGATGATTCAGATAAATCCCAAAATATGAGCAAGCATTCAACAAAATTTGTGACTGTTGAATCAAAAGAAAAATTTATTAACAGAACACTCTTTGGAATTTTACAAGCAGCACGTGTTAGAATATCGAAGACTGAATACATAGCATGTCCTTCGTGTGGCAGGACACTATTTGATTTGCAGGAAACTACCGATATGATAAGGAAAAGAACAGAACATTTAAAAGGTATAAAAATAGCAGTGATGGGCTGCATAGTGAATGGTCCGGGCGAGATGGCAGATGCAGATTACGGCTATGTGGGATCGGGCGTTGATAAAATTACTCTTTACCGCAATAAAGATATCGTTAAGCGCAGTGTTCCCGCGGAAGATGCAGTTGATGAGTTAATAGAATTAATAAAAGAAGATGGAAATTGGGTTAATAAAAGCTGAAATCGTTGTTTTTTTAAGGATTTAGCGTGTTGCGCCTTTGGTTGAATTAAATTATATTTTGATACTTAATATGAATGTATTGAAATACAAATTTCTTAAATTCCTTGATATCTTATACATAGCTGAACGTAAACTTCTTAAAGGAAAATAAAATTGAAAAAGCACCCCGAGATAATCGGGGTGCTTTTTTTTGAAATGCAGTGTAAAGAAATAATAAAATATATAGAGCAATGGGCTCCCAAGGGAATTGCCTGGGAAAATGATAACGTTGGTTTGCAAATTGGCAATCCCGAAAGTAAAATTAAAAACATAATGCTAAGTCTAGAGCTAACAGACAAGGTAATTGAACAAGCAACAGAAAAAAAGTGTAACCTGATTATAACCCATCATCCAATTTTTTATCGTCCCCTAAAAAAGTTAGATTTTTCAACCGACAGTATTTCCAAAAAAATCGATAGGATTATAAAAAGAAATATAAATCTTTATTCGGCACACACAAACTTAGATTTTACAAAAGATGGCGTGAGTTTTCAGCTTGCAAAAAAAATTCAATTAAATAATATCAAATTTTTCAAAAACCTTCCCGAAAACCAGGCAAAGTTAGCTGTATTTGTTCCAATATCTCATTTAAGCAAAGTTGCCGAAGCAATTCATAAAGCGGGCGGCGGTATTATTGGCGAGTACTCCCATTGTAGTTTCAGAACTGAGGGAACAGGAACATTTCGCGGCTCCAATCTGGCAAATCCTGCTTTTGGGAACGCAGGCAGGCTCGAAACCGTTAAAGAGATAAAGCTCGAGGTCCTGATAGATGAATGGAGATTGAATACGGTAATCAAGGCTATGAACCTGGCACACCCATACGAAGAAGTAGCATACGATATTTTAACTCTAAAAAATGAAAACGTAAACTATGGTATGGGTGCAGTGGGGGAATTACGGAAACCTTTAACAGTAAACGAATTTTTGGAATTGGTCGCGACCAAACTGAAAGCGGATAATTTTCGATATACACCGGGCAAGAAAAGTAAAATTAAAACCGTTGCCGTCTGCGGTGGTTCTTGTGTTGAGTTACTTGAATACGCCATAGAAAAAAATGTCGATGCATTTATAACAGCTGATTTAAAATACCATAATTTTCAGGATGCGGAAGGGAAATTATTTGTTATAGATGCCGGGCATTATGAAACTGAAGTGCCGGTGCTCGATGAAATTCAAAAAAGACTAAAAAGATTTTTACGGGTTAGCCAACAAACTAAAGTCTTTAAGTTTAGAGGTTCAACCAACCCGATAATTTTTTATAACAAATTAGGAGCTAATTAATATTGTATAACAGACTTAAAGTTTTATATCAGCTTCAGACAATTGATGATCAGTTAGATGAGCTTGAAGAGTTAAGAGGTGATCTTCCAAACTCGGTAAGGGAACTTGAGGAAAGGATTAATTCATTTAAAGATGAGATTAAATCCAAAGAAAAAGAGCAAAAAGA
>WOR8_10002913_pt1 | contig 16784 bp, 18 predicted proteins | sample DeeMarSeWOR38_10_FD_19890 | JGI IMG/M metagenome (IMG submission 19890)
ACTTCATTATGTTATCAAATGGATTATCACATGTGGATAATTCCCAAAACAAGTTACTGACTTTAGCCGCGTACACGTGGTCCATGAACTTTTTTGTGAGCCCAATTATACTGACGTAGTTTGGCTGAGCTACCAAATCCACAGGCCGCACAATGCTTGTGTCTCACATGATAGGACCTTCTTCCGCATCTTCTACATCGTATGTGGTGTGGGTTGTTTTTCTTGCCTTTGGAGGGTGTGCCTTTACCCATCGTTGTTCAATCCTTAGATCACTTCGGAGGTGGTGAAACAATCACGACATTGTCGCCTCTCACTACCACGGTCTTGACTACTTCGATTATCTGCTCACCCGTTTCAGGATCAGTTGAGATTTCCTCAGCATCCTCAAGGATGAGGTTCAAGTGCTGGTCATAACCTCGCAGTTTTCCCTTGATTTTCTTCTTACCCTTTAGCTCGACAAGGACTTGGTCACCAATCGAGTTCTGAAGTAGCTCCATGGGCCTACCTGCGTTCATTGGAATCACCATCACAGAAGCAACATCATATGGCCGGTGGTCATACGATGTCAGCGCTAACCTTTAGACTTGGCTTAAAAACATGACGATGTTGACTGCACGGTTTTTGAATGATTTACACTTCGTAGGCTTCAAAAGGACTACGCTACAAACACTATACAATGCCAAAGATAGAACGTATTAAGAAGCGACATCTACTCAAGAAGCGCGAGCAGCGGGATGAGATTGCTAAGATTGAGAATGAGATAGGATCTTCGATTAAAGGTCTTGACGAATCACGACTAGAAGGTGGAGTTCTAGATGACGGGTCCCGAATTCTTCTCCTTGATGGGAAGATAATATTCTTCCAGCACGAGGGACGCATGTTTCCTGCACTTCGAGCCCTCCTGAATGGCTTGATAGATGTTCCACGAATCACAGTGGACATGGGTGCTGTGAGGTTTGTTGTCAATGGAGCTGACATTATGCGCCCAGGGATAACTGAGGTGGATGACCGAGTAAAGGGAAATGGGATTGTGGTTGTGGTTGATGAGAACCATGGCAAGCCTCTAGCAGTGGGCATCTCTAAGATGTCGGCCGAGGAGTTGAGAGCCGCAACCAGTGGAAAGGTCATCAAGTCCATTCATCACATTAATGATGATCTTTGGGTCTTTGGAAAGGACTAATCTGTTTCATCAAACTTTGCCCGTATATGGGATAGTGCTGCTTTGTAGACTTCTCTTGCAAGATCTTCTTCCAACCCGCAGTTCTTTGCAAAACGGTCTCTAGCGTATCCCTCCTTACTTGCACCAAGGTCTTTTCTAACGACATCTGAGATTGATGTGTAACCCTTTTCATAGAGAGTCCTCGCTGTACTTCGCGACAGCCTTCCAGATGGCGAATCATCCCCAGGGAGTAGTCGCAGTTCAAGCAGGTCTGAGTCGGCAAGGTCCTTTCTCACACCATACTGAAGTTGCCTACTGAGCACTCTCATCCGAGATGCCAATCTTGGTTTCTTTGTTGTTCTAAGATACCGACTGATGCCTTCTGCCACTCGACTGCAGATTCCTAACAGAGAATTGAGATCACCTTCATCCAGACTGATACCTCTTGCCATCTCTGCAGCACCCCTCACAATTGTTGTTACATCCTGTTCGTTTAACCAATTTTCAAGGACGTATCTTTTCACTGCATTTCTTTCTGGCACCCTCCGAATGTACCAATCTTCAGGTGGCTCCAATCCCATTAGTTTGAGTTCCATCTTAGAAGGTATGAATGTCCTTGGTCTGATAGATTGTGGGAGCTGAGTCTGAAGCAGCAAATCAATCAAAGATCTTTCGTCTGTGCTGTCATCAAGTTTGGACAGGTTTGTCTTGATTCGCAGATAGTCACTGATGTCAAGATTTGCTTGGACTGCACCACGTGCATCTTTTGATAGTTTGAAACCATTCTCTACTTCTTCAAATACTCCCTGTTTCACCAACCAGTTGAAAAGGGTCTTGAAGAACCTCTTCATAACCGCTTCATACTCTGTGACAATAGTGCCTCTCAATGTGCCATTCACAAAATCCAGAAACATATTTTGAAGTTGATCCTGCGTGAACTTTCTACCACTCACCGTAGATCTTGTGAGTACACTGATTGCTAGACTCGGGTAGAGAACTCCCGGACGAAGGGGTTCAAGAGGGAGATGTAGCAGCTTCTCCTCCATTGCTTGAGAATTAGGCATGTTCCTAATAGGCCCCTCGTAAACTAGGTACACTCTTCCTCCATGCTGAGCTAGGTGGTTTTCGCCTATTCTACCTGCGACCTGAAGGTATCTGGCTCTTGTTTCGAGATAGTAGAGGTTCTGATTCAGCAGGATGACCACGCAGTCAAACGGGAAACTAATTCCAGCTGTGATCCCAGTTGTTGAAACAACAGTTCTGATTGTCTTATTCCTAATCTCTCGCTCTAGTCGTTCACGTACTCCGACATCTACGCCTGAGTGGTGGAAAGCCGCACCAAATTTCAAGGTGTCCGCAAGTCTATTACTAAGTGGCAGGTCTTCCCCAAGTCCTATGACTCTGTCCACCACATCAACTGAAACTTTTCTGGGGTGACTTCTCGCGAGCCTTCGTGCCACTCCCTGAGCCCGGAATCGTGAACCTACTACAACAAGAATTGACTTGTTCTCATAGTCACCGAGGTGCTCCATAACAGCGTCAAGTACATCCTCCTGTGATGAGCTAGCACGTTGAGTCCCATCACTACTAACGATTTCGAACTTGTCATTGACTTTGTTTACGATGAACTCATCAGGAACAAGTCGTACACTTGGTCTGAACACTTGGGCGTCAAGCCAGGCTGCTACCTCTTCGGTTTCACCGAAGCGGGAAGAAAGAGTAACTACTTGGGTCTGGTCTTTCAGGAAACTGATGATACCGTCCAACTTCGTACTTCTATCAGTTCCCAGTGTTTGTGCATCGACTGCTGTGCTCGAATCTAGTTCAGTAAGCTCATCAACCACTGCTAGTCCTAAATTCTCAGTCCATTTCTTCTTATGCAAAATTGCAGTTGCGAATGACTCATACATTGCAATAATCAGGTCCCCATTCTTAAGGTCCGCATCTATTGCTCTACTAAGACCGTCATGTCGAACCACAGAATATCCCAATTCTTGCAGTAGGGTACCATATTCCTCGACAATCTGTCTGCTCAATGAAGTATATGGACTAAGATAGAGACACCTGATACCCTTCTGGAGCCGCAGCAGGATGATTATCATCGCCAGAAATGTCTTACCTGAACCGGGCGGCATCTGGATCACTAGATTACCCTCTACACCTCCTACCTCCTGCACAAACTTTTCCTGAGCCGGAAGAAGACTTACAAAATTCTTATGTTTCAAGAGTATCCTTGCTGCTCTCTGGACGTCGGTTCCGGTTCCAACAGGCCCACTCAATTTCCCGACAGCTGCTAATGCAAGTCTTCCTTCATGTGTGATCATAAAGCCTCTCTGCCTTCTCCCCTTGTCTCCAGTTGACATTACAAAACCAGAACGAATGAGCTTGTTCATGGTTTCATAGATTGTACCTCCTGACATCAGACTCTGTCGAAGACCCTCATACTCCGCCTGCGACTGAGTTCTCTCCTCCTTCGATTTGGACGAGGGCTTTTCTATTCCATCTAGAGCCAGCATACCCTCAACAATACTATCCCAGCCCAATGTAGGAATAATCTCTCCGGTCTGAGGACTCAAAACTTGGAGAATCTCCATTGCATGACGATTACTAAGAGATTTTAGCTGGTTTCTCAGGCTGGAGAGGTCATCATCCTCCTTCCTCCGCGTCGGCATTGCAATCACCGAGTCTTTGGACTGGGAGTGGTGATAAAGGTTGGCTCCCAATTATAATACTCGGACTTTTCTTAGAACTATTGACCATAATCACAAGCTGAGGTGTATATAGTGAGGTCTCTATTCAAACGAATCCGAGGTACTGACTCGTCTGAGGAAAACACGGTCCAACGGACTCTCCCAAGTCTCGGACTATTCTCTCCAGTTTCAGAAGCAAAAAAGGCAGACCCACAAAATGAACTCAAACGACTTGCTGAACTTGACCAGATATTCATCAAGTCTAGAAAACTCGAGTCACTGGCAGATGTACCTGAAATTGTTAGCGAGATACGGGAAGGAAACATTGTACTCCTCGATATTTCCCGGCTCAATGATGGAAATGACCAGACTCATCTTGAACTTCGACGAATCATTGAACGAATTCGAGGAGAAACCCGTGGTTATCAGGCTGAAATTGCACTTGTGAATGATGGCTGTATGATTGTGACACCCTCATTCGTAAGCTTCTGAGAACTACTTCAATTTCACAGTTTCAGTTACCATTGGTGCCTTTGTTTCCACATTCAGCGCTTTGTGGATAGTAGACGCAAGTCCAATCGTCTTGCTCGCCTCTCCATGAGCCACCAATATCCGCTCTGGGACTGGACTGACTCTTTTGATGAAATTCAAGATCTGTTTTCTATCAGAGTGTCCTGAGAAGCCCTCTATTGTGGCCACTTCCATATTCACAGGAACAACAGTGGTCTGTCCTTCGCGGTTTCTCATGTTCACTTCTTTCCATCCTTTTTGGATGCGTCGTCCGAGAGTGCCCTCGCCCTGATAGCTTACGAAACATAGCATGTTCTTTTCTTCAGGTGCAAGTAGCCTGAAGTAGTCGACGCTGGGCCCTCCCGCGAGCATCCCAGAAGTGGCCATGATGATACAAGGCTCTGCTTCAGAAATCTCCTCCCGTTGTTCAGGGTTGTCCACCTGTACGAAAATGTCAGAGAGAAACGGATTCACTCCTTGGTGGAAAATCATCTCACGGATCTTCTTGCTGAGAGCCTCAGGATGTGTTGTATGAATTGCTGTTGCTTGCGCAATCATTCCCTCGATGTACACTGGAACCTTTGGTATTCTTCCTTTCGTCACCAGGTCCTCAATTACTAGCATGATCTCTTGAGCACGGCCTACAGCAAGAACAGGAATCAGCACCTTACCTCCTCGTTCCAGTGCCCGTTTTAGCAGTGATGCAAATTTTCGTTCAACCTCTTGTCTTGGCGGCATCTTGTCAGTAGGATGACCATAGGTGCTCTCAATGATGAGTGTTTCAAGTCGTGGGAATGTGAAGGTTGCAGGCTCAAGTAGCCGGGTTCTTCCGAACTTGAAGTCTCCAGTGTACGCCATGTTGTACTGTCCATCGCCAATGTGGAAATGGACAATGGCTGATCCTAGGATATGGCCTGCGTTGTGAAGCGTAAGTCTGACATCTGGTGCAATATCCGTGACTTCTCCATAATTGAGAGGAATCGTGTGAAGGATGGATTCCTTGACATCACGGTCTCTATATGGTCTGAGTTTTCCCTCTCTCTCTGCCACGTCTAGATAATCAAGTTGGAGGAGAGTTGCCAAATTCAGAGTTGGATGGGTCATATAGACTGGTCCTCGATAACCATACTTGAAGAGAAACGGCACCATTCCACAATGGTCAAGGTGAGCATGTGTGATGACTACTGCATCTAGGTTATCGACACTGAACTCAGGCATGTCAAGGCGTGGAAATGCCTTTGCAGGTGTACCGACATTAACTCCACACTCGACCAGAATATTACTTTCAGAGGTCTGTAAGAACATACACTGCCTTCCAACCTCTCTGAATCCACCCATTGCGGTTAGTCTTATCCACCCATTATTCACCAAGATGGGTCTGTGAATTCTCCTCCCAATCTCTCGAAAAGACTTGTTCCGAGTGGCCGCCTCTGATTGAATGATGTACCGAATCTGTTTGATGAGTTTACTTTCAATAGGCGGAGTTCGCATCACGTTTGGCCGCCAAAATGTTTGTCTTGTGATCTCTCTTAGGGTTGAGCCACTTCTACCTATCACCAATCCTGGTTTCTGGGCCTCAATTATCACTTCACCGCGTGAGATATCGAAGTCAATAGAAGTGATTTCGGCTTCCTTGGGAACAAGCTCTTGGACTGCTTTCTCAGCCTCCTCATGAGTTAGCCTGACCTCAGGAGCGGATCTGACCACAATTCGTTTCCTCATCTTACGTGCCAAAGCTTTAATCTTATCCCCATCATCGAGTAAAATTTTGGGAGCTTTCGAATAGATGGCCACCTCTGGCCCTTCATACTCCACTGAGCTGATTGCTGCTGAGCGAGGCAATGATTTCTTTATGACCTCGCGAATGTCAACGTACTCGTCTTCCTCATTGGGCTGCATAGATAATCATCACAATCCTTGGCCTATCAATTCCCCATATGGCCTTAGTCTGACCTGGCACCCTTGTACTGGGCAGACTTCGACGAGATTACCTCGTCTGATGTTCAACAAATCTTGTCACTACTGACCTTTCCAGATCTTCATGATAGTTTCTTTGTCGACTTCTTGGTATCCACTCTTGTCAATAACACTACAGAGAATGTTGTTTCCAGTGGCGGCGTCTCTTTCAATTGCTGCTGCAATAGACTGTATTGCCAGTTCGATTGCCTTCTTCTTAGCAAGGTCATCCTTGTAACCGGCTTCTAGAACACCGAGTGCAATGGGTGAACCTGAACCATTTGCGACATACTTGTCTGGCAAGACACTACCAACAAAGTCAGTATAGAAGACCTGAGGACCTTCGTCATCAAAGCCTCCTACAAGTGAACCTATCCCGTAGAGTCCCCGTCCTTGGAACATAATGTTGCTTAGAAGACGAGTCAAGGCTTTCACCCGAATAGGTCTGCCTCTTTGGATTTCAAAGAGCTTGGCCTCAGCTCTTAGAAGGTCCATTATTGCTTGTGCATCAGCAACAGATCCTGCGATTGTCGCTCCTATCCGGTCCGTAATCTTATAGATTTTCTTCGCTGTCTTTGTAGCAATCAGATAACCCATTGTGGCTCTTTGATCGCTGGCTAGGACAACACAATCTTTTGCAATTAGACCAACTGTTGTAGTCCCCGTCTTCAATTCGGCCGGGGGTTGCATATTATGTTCCATGTCAATTAACTCCGTACAGGAGATGAATCTAGAGAACTAGTGACAGAATCTCGTCTTGTTTATGACATTTTAAGGTTTTCTCAGTGACCATATAGGTGCAAAGACACTTCTGTTTCTAGGTCACATTTTCTTCCGGTCTGTCAAAGGTCACGACCAGTTTGACTTCTTTAGCATCATCAAACACTTTCAAGGCATCTGCAGCAATGCCAATCTCCGCATATTGGACATCTTGAATGTAACGGGTTTCTTTGGGCATCTCTATGGTGACGATTTTCTTTGCTATTGAGAAATTAAAGTCCTCATCAGGTATACCAGGCATGCGTCTCTTGACGACCGCTTGGATCTTCTCTAGTGGGTCTGTAATTATACTTCGAAGGGTCACATCGAATTCAAGCGTTCGACCTGCGAGGGGACTGTTGAAATCAACTCGAACTTGCCTTCCAAACACCGCTGTGATAACACCGCGCTCATTCCCAAAAGTAATCTGTTCTCCTTTGATAGGACGAGTTTTGTGCTTTGCAAGCTTCGTCTTGGCTATCATCTTGACCTTCTTCGGATCTCTTGGACCTGCGCCTTTCTCTGGTGGTACCTCAACGGTCTTGAAATCTCCCACCTTCATTCCAATGAGTTCCTCCTCGAGAGCTGCAAGTAACCAGTTCCAGCCTATCGCTACTAACATTGGCTCGTATCGATCATTCTCTCTGAAAATTCCAGAATCCTTGGCAACAGCCTCCATTGTGGTATCAAATACTACTCCATCATCTTTTGTGGTAGCACTGTAGTCAATATAGACTAGACTCTTCTCACCAACAACAGTTTCAGCTTTTGTCTTCTTTGTAGTCTTCTTAGCTGGCTTCTTTGCCGCTGTTTTCTTGGCTGGTTTCTTCTTTTTCGTCTTGGTCGATTTCTTCTCTGACATTTCTTGTTCCCTCTCGAGACTCCAGGAACGCTTCTGACGGCCTCTTTCGGAGTTTCATAAAACAGTTTCCTTGTGGTCTTCCTAGAGGACTCCCCTTAGTACTTGTATCTTTTCAAAGAACAATGACTTCTCTGAAACTAGACTGACACTCAATCCACACTCTGTCATTGCCTCTCGAATTGAGTCAATGTCTGAAAGGCTTGACGCAACCAGCAACATCCTCCCTTTTGATGTTAAATGCCCCGCCGCTTGTCTGACGAATCGTAGAGTGAGCTCTGTTCCTGTTTGTCCACCAACTAGTGCATGGTCTAGATCAGTGTGTTCATTATCCTGTGGTAAATATGGTGGGTTGAATACTATGAGTGAGAACTTTACGGCTGGTGCTAAAGCTCCAAGTAAGTCTGACTCAATGACATGACAGTTATTGTGAAGGTCACTTCTCCTAAGGTTCTCGACAGTGTTGCGAACAGCCTCCAGCGAGCTATCGATTCCAATTACACTACGAGCTCTCTCAGCTGCAAATAGAGTGATGAGTCCAGCACCGCATCCGACCTCTAAGAATGAATCATCTGGTTTGATATCGATCGTATCAAGCAGGAGGTAAGTGTCTTCGGAGGGTGGATACACACCTGAAAATACAGTGATTTTGTGTTGCTCCTCATCCACTGCCTTCACACCCGAGGGTCTGTAATGGTTTGGTCCTCAATCAAATCAAGTAGAACGTCTGCAAGACTAATCAATTCATCCAGACCTATGGACCGAAGACGCTCATCCCCCGTCAAAATTCCATCCAACCGTTTCAACACACCATCAGACAGGTTCTTGTCGAATCCGAGATTGCGAAACCAGATTCGTAGTGCTTTTCGTAGGTTCTTGTTTGGATATGGGTAGATTCCCCTAATCATCCAATGAAACACATAATCATCCCTCGCAAATGGACCCTTACTTCGTGGCATTACTCTTACAACTGTAGAATCCACTGCAGGGACTGGATAGAACATGCTTGCAGGGACCTCTAGAATCTCCTCCACTTCAGCATAGTACTGAATGTTGATGGTAAGTCGCGAATATTCCGATGTTCCAGGATTTGCAACAAGTCGGGAGGAAAATTCTTTCTGATACATCAGGATTGCTTCCTCGAACTCCATCTCTGTGAGAATTCGAAACGTGACCTCTGACGAGATACTGTATGGAAGATTGGAGATAATCTTGTTCACTCGAGGAAGGTCTACAGTGAGTGCATCTCCTTCAATGATACTAACGTTATTGAAGTTCTTTGCAACATCAGATAGAGCTTTTACCAAACGCGAATCAATCTCTATAACATGGACATGCCGAGCTTTTTCAGCAATCTGCCTTGTTAAGACTCCAAGCCCTCCCCCTATCTCAAGAACTTCATCCTCTGCAGACAATTCAGCTAGTTCCACTATATTCCTAGCTATGCTGTGACTGCTCAAAAAACTCTGTCCGCGTTTCTTCTTAGGTGTCACTTTGTATCTCTTGAGAAGTCTACGAATATCGTCTGACAGAGAACTCACCTGCGTTATACTCATTTAGCGCTTGGGTGGACGGTCTCTATGGTTCCGGTCCTCGTCATCACGCTTTGGAGGCCGTACAAATAACCACCTTTTGACATCCTCCTTAAGTTCATCAATTATTCGCGCAGTGATGACCTTCTTCGGATTCTGGAGTTTTGTACGTGCTGCAATATCCTCAAAGCTCTTGAAAGGCTCTCTTTTTCGCTCCTCCAAGATAGCCCACATGAGTGTCTGTCCTACCCCCGGAAGAAGTTGAAGTGAGTGCATTCTAGTTGTTATTGGGCTTGCTTCGTTGAAGAACTGAACAAACCTGTGTTCATGCTTCGTTACAATGATCTCAATGACAAGGGCGAGCTCTGCAACACTCTCAGGCACTAGGTCCTCATAGAATATCCTTCTTTTGACATGATCTATCTTACTGGCTGAATTTCGTTGAATAGACACACGTTCTTGTGGATGTGGCTTTACGCCTCTCTGAGGAATCATCTCCAAGAGCGTAAAATGAGACTCTCCTATGCCCTGAGCTACTGTGTCGCCCCGAGGACGGGAATCCCTAAGGAACTCTTTTGGAGGAACAACTGACAGGATATACGCATGCGTCTCAAACATCCTGTTTTGAGGTCCTTCCATTTCTTTACACTCCTATCGCTGTCAGGGCACATTGAGATTGTGATTGTTCTGTATGGATAAAAAGTAATCGGACTCAGAAACACGTTGCGCCATTCAAAGACAGACTGTTTTCTATTAGGACCTGTTCTTGATGACGAGGTCCACTATCTCAATCATCTGCTCATCTGTGAGATTTGTGGATCTGGCATCTAGAATACTCCTTAGCTCCTCGATTGTAATTGGGGCGATATTTACAATCTGAACTGCTTGTGCTCGAGAGAGCACATATTTGTTGAGCAACCTCTCAACAAGCTTGGCGGACGCTGCAGGAGCCATTCTTGAGAATGTGTTGGCATGTTCAAGAGTGATGGACTGTTGGAATGACAGTTCTCCTTCCTTTGACCTTTGGGCAAGAAGTTTCTTGACCTGTGGGAGAGTTACTTCCTCCTCGCTGATTATCTCCTTTGGCATTTTGCAATTCAACCTCTGCTAGGTTGGAGATGCTCGCGTCTTATTATGAGTGTCTTTGTGGCTTTTCCAAGACCAACATCGACTACAATCGCTCGCCCTCTCAAGCTTATAACTACGCCAGTTCTACCGTGATACCTGCGGTGCGGCATTCCCTTGTGGAAACCAGGGTTAATCACTATGTCTACACGCTGACCTATTTCATAGTCAATCAAAACCTTACTTGGAGAGCTAAGTCCGCGTTGACGTACTCTTTTGCTCATCAAGCTACGGGTTCGTGCTCTGTAGCCATGACTCTTTTTGACCATAAGGCATCACATGCTTTAGTTTCAATCTCGAAATGCACTAATTCAATAGAATCTGCACCCGAGTTCCAGCAAGACCTCTTGGGTCAACACTTAAGGATTTCGCAACAGCTATGACAGATTACCACTGTAGATTGCCATTACATCTAGTTTCTCACAGACACATCCTACTCCAAGTTTACTTGCAAGCGATGGATTCGTCCTACCCTCATCTCCAGAAACTAACTCCTTTATGTATGTACCACCCTGTACTTTGAAGAAAGCCTCGATGTTACCATCTTTCAACTTCATCAGACGAACCTCATGAATCCGCTTCTTACGAACAAGATCGCTTCTTCTGTGTGACACCCGATTTGGAGTTCGTTGTTCAACCTCTGTACCTGAGAGCTCTGCTTCTACTCTTCTGAGATCTTCATTTTCTATGAGCCCATCAGTCTGGACTATTGCTAGATACTCTTTGATGTTCGTAGATGCATCTTCTTTTAGCTGCTGTGAATGCTCTCTGGTGGTTAATTTGAGACCTCGAACTCCAATTCTTTTCTTGGCTTCCTTGTTGATTTTTTTCATTAGGGATTCTAAATCTGGCTTCCTGATTCTTGGCTCTGAAATCTCCACAACGAATGGTCTCCCATCTCCGAGCATGAGGACATCTACATCCTCCCGCCCAGCAGCATGGAACTTGAACCTCGTTCCTTTCAACACCCTTTGTGCAACACTTCCAACATATTCTGAAATAGAGTCAGGATAACGTCGTCCCGTTCCATTACACGCCTCACAACCCTTTCCTTTACACTCCTTGCAGTCCCATCTACTCTGTGGGATGCCCCGCTTCAGCTTTTGATACCTACCATAAATGAAGACTGGATTAATCTGTAGCCGAACCTCGTTCTTGACCATGTCGTAAAGAAAGACCAAATCGGGTCTTTCAAACTCTGCATCTTTCCTTAGAACGTCATGGAGTTGTTTTCCAAGCTCCCTACTGAAATCTGACTTGAGTGCTTCAGCATGAAGAAGTGAGTACCTCGATCTAATCTCATCTTGTCTATCATCTAATTCAGGAATAGGCACTGTTCCGACCAGAAAACTGTCAAACTCAATATCTCTGACCAAGTCTGTAGCTTTGTTTGATACATCCTTGATTCTGTCAAAGACTGACTGCCCATCCATTGAACAAAGATGACAATTATCCTCTACCTCATATTCTATCACGTTCTTTTCTGCGATTGCCTGTGCTGGTTTGAACATACCATGACCAGCCAGTAGACTAATGACTGTCTTACCGTGTTCTTGATCCCCTGATTTTAGCTCATCATCAGCCATCATGGATAGTGTCAGTTTCAAAGAGTGCCCCCTCTCACTGTTTGATGTATGAGTACTCAACCAAGCAAACTGACGACCAAGGCACCTATCGCAGATTGGGTGTTTGTCAAGCATACTGACTGCAGTATCCAATAATTTGCTTTGGACAGGTGCTGTCATTTGTCTTGACCTCCTCCAGTCTTTGTTTTCTTTGGCTCATAAAGCTAGAGGAATGGATTGATGTATCTCACAGCCTTTAAACTCAGTAAGAGAGTGCGCGGATTTGAGATGAGCTTGCGAATTACTCTTCCCTGAAGGTCCATGTCCCCTTCTCTTCGTACAATATCGAGAAGTCCCATGTCATGAGCATCCCGCACAATAGAATCAAGACCCTTGTCAGTCAGGGATGTGAGGGCTTTCTGAGTCATGTACATTGTCTGGAGTTCTCGATAGTACTTGGACTTGCATTGCCTGTCATATCGTGAGAGTTTCTTTCGTGACACATCCCCCTTCTGAAGTGCTTCATTGACCGATTCTCCTGCTATCCGGGCCGTCAGACCTCCGATGATCACACCACCGCCCGTGGTGGCTTTCACCATACCTGCTGTATCTCCAACAATGACAAGACCATCAGCTGATATCTTAGATACCGGCTGTCCAACTAACACAATTCCTCCCATACCACGAACTTTCTCCATGTTCTTGAGCCGTTTTCCGATTATTGGATGATGACGGATAGCTGAATCAAGTCTGATTCTCGACTTATTCCTTGAAGCCAGACCAACTCGTGCTCTTCCCTCCCCAAGAGGGATAATCCATGCGAAGAATCCTGGTGCAAGTTGGCGTCCATAAAACATCTCAACCAAGTCTTCTTCGATATCTACACCCTTGACCTCATATTGGTAGGCTGGAAACCTGCTTCGTTTAAGCACGGTAGGAAATCCTACACTCTTCGATAGAACTGAACGAGAGCCCTCCGCAAGTATCACAGTTTTAGTCTCGAACTCTTTGGTCGCTGTCTTGATAGTCTTGTTACCTGTCTTCGAGTCAATGATCTCCGTGACTTTGCTATTAGTAACAATGCTAACTCCTTTCCTAGCTGCGGCCTCTGCAAGCCAAGAGTCGAACTTTCTCCGATCGACGACAAATGCCTCTCGTTTTCCTCTCTCAATGAAGATTGAATGCCCTGAGGGGGAATGAATCCGCGCCCCTGAAACTGTGTTCTGAACCACATCATCCGAGAGTCTAAGATTGAGGGAGTCCAGTCCAGATGAGCTCAACAGACCTGCACAATGATCAGGTTCTCCAACCTTTTTGTGCTCCTCTGATACAAGTACACTGTGTCCCCCTTCTGCTATCTTGGTGGCTGCTAAGATACCTGCAGGTCCTGCACCGACAATGATAGCGTCGTAATTCATGGAAAGACCCCTACTAGATGAGCTTTAGCCATGTTTTTAACTCTCTCCTCAGATGAACCTGCGAGCCCTAGTCACTGGGGAGGAAGCTTCTTTGAGTGAACGAACATTCACGTATAAACAAGTCATTGCTGTACGCACAGATTTAGGTATGAGCAGAGGCAAAATAGCAGTTCAAGTTGCTCATGGGTCTGTATCATCTGCAGAACAGGCAAGAGTGCTCAAACAGGACATCTGGAAAGCATGGTTACGTGAGGGCCAGAAAAAGGTGGCTGTCAAGGTGAGTTCAGAGGAAGAGTTAATCGAACTTGAACGCAAGGCTGTGAGTCATAGTCTACCGCATGCACTGATCCGAGATGCTGGAATGACCGAACTACCCCCTGGCACACTCACTGTTCTTGGGATTGGTCCTGCCAAGGCAGAGATTATTGATGAAGTGACTGGGGATCTGAAACTATTGTGAGTGAGTTTTATGATTGATGCCCATCCTCTTGAGAAAGCATTGGGGATGGAGCTCTATTCCACTGAATTCCCAGGTATTGGTGGGAAGCTAAAGACACGGTTCGATGACTTTGTTGTGGAGGAGATCTCTGCAGATCAAACAATCCTCAATGTTCGAGAATGGTCTGAGGACGTTCCTTCCATCATTGAGGGAGGGCCTGACAGGTTTGCTACATTCACTCTTCAAAAGATGGGTCTCTCGACAATGGATGTCACCAACATCCTCGCAGCATCTCTCAAGGTTTCAAGGAATTATGTTTCATATGCCGGACTCAAGGATAAACGTGCTATCACTGTTCAATCTATGAGTGTTCCAGCCAAAACCGTAGAACTACTAAGAACCTTGGAACTCTCCAGAATCAACATTCGTGATATTCACTATACACGAAATCCTGTTCAGATTGGTGATCTCTGGGGTAATCGGTTTACTATTCTCCTCAGGGATATCACATCAAAGTGCGAATCGGCCATTGATGTGACAAGTCAACTCCGTGAGAAACCACTGTTGAACTACTTTGGAGTTCAGAGATTTGGTCTTGCACGACCCAACACACATCTCGTTGGAAAAGCACTCATCAAAAGAGATTTCGAAGACGCTGTCCGTGTCATGCTCTGCACCACAAGTGAATACGAGTCTGAAGAATTGACCCAGGTCAGACAAGAGTTAGCTGACAACCTCTCTCCAACGGAGAAGATGATAGAGTCTCTTCCCATGGACATGGGCTACGAGAAGACAGTTATGAGAGAGCTCATGAAACATCCTGGTGACTTCCAGAGAGCCGTTTCAAAAGTCCCGCCAAGATTATTGACTCTGCAGGTTCATGCTTACCAGTCATACATCTTCAATCATTTGCTTAGTAGGCGTGTTATATTGGGCATGTCCACATACCTGCCAGATGTAGGCGACTTTCTCATCAAACTTGATGAAGCACACTCGGGTCGTGACGCTTGGCTCTTTGTCACAGATTCTACGCTCGAAGAACGTCAACATCAGGTAGAGTCGGGCAAGTACGGACTCGCTCTACCAATCCCGGGATACTCTACAAGACTACCACCTACAAAACAATCAGAGCTTGTCAAGCAATTGCTGAGAGATGAGGGTGTCCGTTTGGTTGACTTCAGAAATCCGAGTATGAAGTCATTGGATTCACCAGGTGGTCTACATCTTGCATCCATTGGACTACCAGACTTTGATGCATCGTGTTCTGACGATGGTCTGATTGTGCGGTTCTCACTTAGGAAAGGGTCCTATGCTACAGTAGTCATGCGAGAGATAATGAAAAACCATCCAATAAACCGGGTCTAGGTCATCTTATTCTAGACCTTCTTTGACTCATTTCATCCATACGTTGGTCAAATTCGTCAGGAGTCTCATCTTCTTCTATTCTCAATCTGTCCTTTTGATACTCAAAGAGAACCGACTCGCCCATAATGGCTGATACAATCAGTCTCAGCTCATCATTGGAATACTGTATTCTGTCTCGATCTTCTCCACGAAGCATCACGATACTCTCCTTGGAACCATCAGGAAGATATAGACTGTTCACTCCAACTTCACTTGCTGGATGAATGAACTCTTGAATCACTCGTCTAAGTTTTGGAGGCCCTTCTACAACCATTACTTCCCCGAATTTTTCTACAAGCTCATTAACCAGTGTTTCCTCTGCGAGAAAGAGTTCTTTTCCTTTCTTCTTCACGACGAGGATAAGTCGACCTTCGATTCTTGTCGCTCTCAGAAGGGTTAGATTCTCGAGATTGGGATGGTCCTTTTCTCTGTGCAACAGCCATTTACTCAACTCAATATCAAAGGCTGTGATTTCTCCATTGTCAAGCTTAGCCTGACAACTTGTGCATAACATATCCGATTCAAGATCGAAGTTACATACAGGTAGTCGCATTTGTTAATCCTCGCCAATCTCGAAGGCTCAGAGAAGACTGGGCTTCGGGCGAGAATCAACATAGTATAACTACTTTGCCAACGTAATGTCGATGGTTGATACGTTGAGGTCGCTACCTTTGTCCGTTTGGACCGTGGTAGTACCGATTTCTATGTTCTTCACCGTGAGGTCGGATATAAACCTGTGACGAGTAATTTCAGCAACATCCACGGCTCGGCTGATTAGCCTACCTCTTGCCTTGATGACAACTTCCTCTGCACCCTTGTTGAACAAGGTCACACAGGCCAGAACATAGGACATCACATTCTTATTGCCAACTAGGATGCATTCCATGCTGTCGCTATCCGGTAGCGCCTCCTTCTCGGCTTTTTTGCTACCAGACTTCTTGTCAGTGTCTTCCTCCGTCACCCGAAGTCTCTCCGCCTACTACTGTGGCCATTCACAGGACAGAAGCGGTCCTTATCTGATATAGATTTCGTTTCACTGTTAAACTAGGTTAATCACACATTCTGGCGTTTTGTTAAAACAGATTCAGAACGCCCTATGCCAAACCTTTTTCTTAAGGTCATGTAGGCTCGAGGCATGGAAGTATCAACTCATGTCACAACTAACATTTCTTGGCTCTTGTCGTGAGATCGGTCGGTCTGGGTTTTTCATTGAGGAGAGCGACGAGAGTGTTTTGGTCGATTATGGTGTAAGGTTCACAGAGCCACCGTCATTTCCAGACATGGTTCCCACTGATGGATTACAGGCTGTTGCGCTGACACATGCTCATCTGGACCATTCTGGAGGTATTCCAAGAATCCTAACACAGA
>WOR8_10003775_pt1 | contig 16780 bp, 10 predicted proteins | sample DeeMarSeWOR38_10_FD_19890 | JGI IMG/M metagenome (IMG submission 19890)
ACTATAGCATAAGTCGAATCCTGCTATAATGTTTGCTTGGCTTTGAAACGTATGACTGATATTTCCTCGATGAGTGTTAGTGGAGATACCGAACTAGCATGACGATGAGGATGACAGTAAAAGCGAGCGGGTGAGTAGAAATATGTCTTTGAAAGAAAAACTACCAGAACGAATAAACAGACTGGAGGAACTGGCTAATAATCTATGGTGGAGCTGGCACCCTCAAGCCCGTGAGTTATTCCGGGCTCTGGACTATCCACTGTGGCGGTTGGGTGGACATAACCCGGTCAAGCAGTTGCGTGAGATCAGCACCGACAAGCTAACCGCCGCTGCTAACGACCCCATTTTTCTCAACCTGTACGACTCTGCGATGTCGGCTTTCGACGCTGAGATATCGGACAAGGATAGCTGGTTTGCTACCAAATATCCCAATACATTAGACGGACCCATTGCCTACTTCTCAATGGAATTCGCTATACATAACTCTCTTCCTATATATGCCGGTGGACTGGGAGTTTTAGCGGGCGACACGTGCAAGGAGGCGTGTGACCTGGGGTTGCCTCTGGTCGGAGTTGGCTTCATGTATCCCCAGGGATATTTCCACCAGCATATTTCGGCCGAGGGCTGGCAAGAGGAAGTGTATGAGCAGTTAGATTTTGATGAGGCGCCTATCAACCCAATCAATCCAGTCCCTCGTTCTAAATGGTGTGGTCCGCTGACTCAAATTGAACTAATTGATAGACCTCTATATATTGGAGTGTGGCAGGTGCGTTTGGGCCGGGTCAACGTTTACTTATTATGTTGTGATGTTGAAGGCAATATGCCCCAGGATCGGCAGTTATGTGCTCGCCTCTACACTGCCGACCAGGAACAGCGCATCCAGCAGGAGATCACGCTGGGAATTGGCGGCGTGCGTGCCTTACGAGCCCTTGGCATCAAGCCCTCAGTGTGGCATGCCAACGAGGGCCACAATGCCTTTATGATGCTGGAACGTGTTAGGGAAGAGGTAGAAAAAGGTGCAATATTCACCGAAGCCCTCCAAAAGATACGGGCGACTACCGTTTTCACCACCCATACTCCAGTCGCCTCAGGTCACGATGTCTTTTCCATCTCACTTGTGGAGAAATACCTCCATGGTTATTGGGATTCCCTGGGGATCAGCCGACAGACATTCTTGGAGCTGGGACAACAGGATAGCACAGGCGACCAAATCTTTAATATGACTGTGCTTGCCCTGAAGATGACTGGCCATCGCAATGCCGTCAGCCAGCTTCATGGGAAAGTAACGCGAAGGATGTGGCATGGACTCTGGCCCGAGGTTAAAGAAGATGAAACGCCCATCTCTTATATTACAAACGGGATTCATATCCATACATGGGTTGCTCCGGAGATGAGTCGCCTCTACGAAAAACACTTAGGTCGGGATGTGTCAAAAAGATATGATGATACCAACCTCTGGGAGCATGTGCCAAATATCCCTGATGAGGAATTTTGGGCAGTGCATCAAATCCTCAAACGTAAGCTTATCGACGCTGTTATGGAGCGGGCACGGCAATGTTCCACTGAACGTGAGTGTATGGCCCGCCAGGTACTGGCTATGGGCGCGCTGCTTGACCCCAATGCTCTGACCATCGGCCTTGTCCGCCGTTTTACCGCTTATAAACGGCCTGACCTAATCCTCCGAGATGTAGAACGTCTCAAGCGGATCGTCACTGATAGATGGCATCCCGTCCAGATCATCTTCGCTGGTAAGTCTCACCCGGCTGACCTTCCCTCAAAGCAACTTCTTCGCCACGTATACACTCTGGCTACAGATCGTGAGTTTCAGGGTCGAATAGCTTTTGTCGAAGATTATGATATGCATATGGCCCACTATCTGGTCCAGGGGGTAGATGCCTGGCTGAATACGCCTCGTCGACATTATGAAGCTTCCGGTACTAGCGGTATGAAAGCTTCAGCAAATGGTGTCCTGCATCTCAGCATTCGAGATGGTTGGTGGTATGAAGGTTATAATAGCACTAATGGCTGGGCCATCGGTGATGAACTGGACGCATATAACCCAGGGGAAGAAGATAGGTCAGATGCCGAGGCACTCTACCGGCTTCTGGAAGAGGAAATTATACCTCTCTATTATCAGCGAGACAGGGCTGGAGTGCCCCATGGCTGGGTACATATGGTCAAAGAGGCAATTGGCTCGATTGTACCTCGGTTCTGCACGTGTCGAATGTTGAAGGAATACACCGAGCAAATGTATATACCGGCGGCGCACAAGTAAAATTGACATGGAAAAAGAACTCAATTGAATGGAATTAGACATAGTGTTCTTGAAGGATTAATAATATAATTAACCACCTATTAGAGGTAGCAAGTAGATGAAAAAAGTATTAGCCTTGATTCTTGCTGGAGGAGAGGGGAAAAGATTAAGTGTGTTAGCAAAGGGACGTGCCAAGCCGGCAGTCCCCTTCGCTGGTAAATACCGGATAATTGACTTCGCCTTAAGTAATTGTGTTAACTCCGGGATCAACGCAGTAGCTGTTATACCACAGTATAATCCTCGATCGTTAGCACGCCATATTGGCGTGGGTAAACCCTGGGACCTCGATCGGGCAGTTGGGGGGATTGCTTTACTCTCCCCTTTTGTAAGTACGAATGGAGAGATGCACTGGTACAGAGGCACTGCCGAGGCCGTTTACCACAACCGGCGTTTCATACTAGACAGCCGTGTTGATGAGGTTCTCATCCTCTCGGGAGACCACGTTTATTTAATGCATTATGAAGAGATGATTAAGTTTCATCGCCAACAGGAAGCTGATATTACTATTGGGGTCACTGAGGTACCCTGGAATGAAACTAATCGTTTTGGCATTGTGCTCCTTGGCGATAATAACGAGGTGGTTAACTTTAAAGAAAAACCATCACAACCAAGAAACAACTTAGCTTCTATGGGCATTTACATCTTTAACAAGGATATTCTATTCAAGGTTCTGGAAGATGCACATCGTCGCGGATTACAGGATTTTGGCAGCCAAGTTATACCAGGTGCAATAGACAAATACCAGATCTATGGTTATCAGTATCAAGGCTACTGGCGTGATGTCGGCACAATCGAAGCCTACTGGCAAGCTAATATGGACCTCATTATGGATTTGCCCCCGTTTAATCTCTACGAACCTGGAAATCAAGTAAAAACACCCTCGGTAGACATGCCTCCAGTGAAACTGGGGCCAAAGGCTCAGATAAACAGAAGCCTTGTCAGTAATGGTTGTATCATAAACGGCAGTGTATTCAATTCGGTGCTTTCCCCCCATGTTTATGTGGAGGCAGGAGCCCAAGTGATAGACTCCATTGTTTTTGATAATACCATCATCGCCAAAGATGCAGTTGTGCACCGCTCCATTGTTGACAAGGAATGTCATATCGCCCAAGGATGCTACATTGGCTACGGTGATGATTATGTTCCGAATAAGGATGAACCCCTATACCTAAATTGTGGCATCACTGTAGTGGGCAAAGGAACAAGGTTGCCCACAGGGTTGAAAGTCGGGCGGAACTGCAAGATCGATTCCGAGGTTCAGGAAAGTGACTTTTCCACCCTTTTTATTCCCAGTGGTAGTTCCGTCGCAGGGGGAGAAAAGGTTCTCCAAGCCCGATTTTAGTAATGAGAATTCTGTTTATCGCATCTGAGGCTTTCCCTTTCGTCAAAGTAGGAGGGTTAGCAGATGTAACAAGTTCCCTGGCTATAGCCCTCCGAGACTTGGGACATGAGCCATGTTTGATATTGCCCAAATACGGTAGCATAAGGGCCCGCATCCAAGATATCCAAGGGGAAAATTTCACTGTCAGCCTCATGGGACGTTCCGAGCCAGCCACTTTGCAAAAAACAATGCTAAAAGGAGGGATACCAGTATACTTGGTTGAAAACCAGCATTACTTTGGGATGGAAGGAATCTATACCCAGGACGAATTAGAACGCTTTCTTTTTTTTTCGCTAAGCATTCCCGGCATTATTGCCCAGCTTGATTTTCACCCCGATATTGTTCATTGCCATGATTGGCATACTGCTTTAACCCCTTTGGGGCTTAAAAGAGAAAAGATAGCATTACCAAGCATATTTACCATCCACAATCTGGCTTATCAAGGATCCTTTGACCAACAATTTTTCTTACGCTCTGGGCTTTCTTCTGTATGGCAGGAATATATCCCGCTTGGTGCTCCCAAGCCGTCGCTAAACTTCATGAGCCAGGGAATTCTTCTGGCTGACATTTTGACCACGGTTAGCCCTACGTATGCCTCAGAAATACTGACACCGCAATATGGTGAGGGCTTAGAGCAATTACTAAACTATCGGCGCAATGAGCTTTGTGGCATAGTTAACGGTATCGATTATTATGAATACAACCCGGCTACCGACCCTTATCTGGAAAGAAAGTATGATTCCACTACGATAGAAAGAAGGTCTGTTAATAAACTCGCCCTGCAAAAAGAGATCGGGCTACCACAAAACTCTGACATCCCTTTGTTTGGTATGGTTTCTCGTCTTGAGGAACAAAAGGGAATTGATTTATTGCTACAAGCTATAGAGCCATTTATTGCAGAAACCAGAGCACAATTGGTTATTCTTGGCGAGGGAAGGGAGCATTATCATAAATTGCTTGCCGAGACAGCGTTAAAGGATCCGGATCGCCTCTCGGTACTTATTACATACGATGAACGATTGGCTCACCTTATTTACAGCAGCGTCGATATATTCCTCATGCCCTCCCGTTTTGAACCCTGCGGATTGGGGCAGTTAATAGCCATGCGATATGGCGCTATCCCTGTGGTACGACACACCGGCGGGCTGGCTGATACAGTTAAGGATGCAGCGGAAGAAAATGGGAATGGCTTTGTATTTCAAAGTTATTCTGTCTTGGAAATGCTGGAGGCGGTAAAAAGGGCCGAAGATAGCTTCTATCACCGGGAGGAATGGCAAAACCTCATTAGACACAACATGAAACTAGATTTTTCCTGGAAAGCCTCGGCCAGAAAATATGAAGAGGTTTACCTGCGAACACAGAATGTGCCTCAGACTTACACCGCATAGCCATCGGCCCGTAAGTATTTTCGTATGTTTCGCTCGATCTTACTCTAAAGCTTGTCCTATTATTGCTCCTAGTATGATAAGTAAGCGTTCAACACTTGGAATTACCCACACCCATAGTGTTCATTGACAGCTACATACAAATGAGGCAGAATTTTCCTTTGGGCAAGTAGTTGGTGTTGTGAAAGACATTTCCAGCTATGAAAGAAAGACTACCGGATTATGGAAGAAGTGACAGGTCAAACACGGGTGATAATTGAAGGGTTAAAGCCCGAAATCGATGGCGGCCGCTTCCCCGTAAAGCGGGTTATCGGCGAGAAGGTAGCCGTGGAAGCCGACATCTTTGTCGATGGCTATGACGCCATATCAGCTTTACTCCTCTATCGCAAGGAAAATGACCCTGAATGGGCTGAAACTCCTATGGAGCCTCTGGTCAATGACCGCTGGCGAGGCTCGTTTGAAGTAACCGAACTCGGCCGTTATCGGTATACTGTTCTGGCCTGGGTCGACCAGTTTAAGTCATGGCAGCAGGATCTAGCAAAGAAGTTCCAGGTAGGCCAAGAAGTTACAGTCGAGCTTTTGGTGGGAGCTGAGTTAATTACAGAAGCAAGCCACCGTGCTCCCAAAAGTGCGAGACCAAAGATGGGAGAATGGGCAAGCACCCTGCAATCTAAACAGATAGCAAAGAAGGCAAAGATCCAGCTAGCTCTAGGCGAGGAGCTATCGGAGTTCATGGGTAAGTACGCTGACAGGCGATTTGCTACCATCTATCCCAAGGAGCTTGTAGTGATGGTTGGCAGGGAAAAAATTCGCTTTAGCACCTGGTACGAGATGTTCCCTCGTTCTTGCACTCCTGAGCCTGGACACCACGGGACTTTCAAGGACTGCGAGGCTCATCTTCCTTATATAGCAGCCATGGGCTTCGATGTGCTCTATTTACCACCCATCCACCCTATCGGCCACACACACCGTAAAGGAAGAAATAATAGTCCCGTAGCCAACCGGGATGACCCCGGGACCCCTTGGGCCATCGGTTCGAAAGAAGGGGGACACAAGTCGATTCATCTCCAACTTGGCACCCTGGGGGATTTCCAGAGCTTGGTAGCCAAAGCTCGTGAATATGATATTGAAATCGCCTTGGATATAGCCTTCCAGTGCTCTCCCGATCACCCCTATGTAAAGGAACATCCAGCATGGTTCCGCTGGCGTCCTGATAACACTGTGCAGTATGCGGAAAACCCACCCAAAAAATATGAGGACATTTACCCCTTCGATTTTCAGACTGAGAATTGGGAGGAGCTCTGGAGGGAACTCAAGAATATCGTGCTCTTCTGGATCGAGCAGGGCATCCGCATTTTCCGCGTGGATAATCCTCATACCAAACCCTTCAGTTTCTGGGAATGGTTGATTACCGATATCAAAATGACATACCCTGATGTCATTCTGCTTTCCGAGGCATTCACCCGTCCCAAGTTGATGTACCGATTGGCCAAGCTGGGTTTCACTCAGTCCTATACCTATTTTGCCTGGCGTAATACCAAATGGGAATTGACTCAGTACTTCACCGAACTGACTCAAACAGAAGTACGGGAGTATTTCCAGCCCAATCTCTGGCCAAACACGCCGGACATCTTGACTGAGTATCTTCAATCTGGCGGACGATCGGCGTTTATGACTCGATTAGTCCTGTCAGCTACCTTAGGAGCCAGTTATGGCATCTACAGCCCGGCCTTTGAGCTCTGTGAAAATTATCCCAAGGAACCGGGGAGCGAAGAATATCTCAACTCAGAAAAATACGAGATCAAAATCTGGGATGTTACTAGGCCTGACAGTCTGAAAGACTTCATCGCCCGAGTCAATCGAATTCGACGAGAGAACCCTGCCCTCCACGGAGACTGGAGCCTTCGTTTCCACGAGGTAGACAACGAGCAGATAATTTGCTACAGCAAGCGCACCGATGACCTCTCCAATGTTATGCTGGTGGTAGTAAACCTGGATCCGCACTCTACTCAGTCCGGCTGGGTAGAATTACCTCTGGAGGAATTGGGAATCGACCCACGAAAGCCTTATCAGATGCACGACGTCTTGAGCAATGCCTGCTACCTCTGGCAGGGATCTCGTAACTATGTTGAACTTAACCCGCAAATTGTCCCCGCTCACATCTTACTTATACCTCGGCAGGTGCGCAAGCGGTGATACTATGGTTACTATAATTTAGAGGGGAAAATTACATTTAACTGTTGTATCATTAGCGGGAAACAATATGGTGCATGGTGATTAGTGTATGAAGAAACGAAGTCTTGCAGAACCATGGTCATTCGGTGATGATCCTCTTTGGTATAAGGACGCTATAATCTATGAGCTTCACATTCGTGCCTTCTCAGACAGCCAGGGGGATGGTGTAGGCGACTTCTCAGGCCTTACAGAGAAGCTCGATTATATTGAAGATCTAGGGGTTACAGCCCTCTGGTTGCTCCCGTTTTATCCCTCGCCTCTGAAGGATGATGGTTACGACATCTCCGACTATACCAGCATCCTACCCGTCTATGGCAACATGCGCCATTTCAAGAATTTTATAGATGAAGCACACGAGCGCGGTCTGCGCGTGATCACAGAGCTGGTCCTTAATCACACTTCTGACCAGCACGCCTGGTTCCAGCAAGCGCGGCGGGCGGCAGCAGGAAGTCGGTGGCGAGACTTTTACGTTTGGAGCAACACTGCAGAGAAGTACCGGGACGCTCGTATCATCTTCAAGGATTCCGAATATTCTAACTGGTCGTGGGATCATGTAGCCAAGGCATATTACTGGCATCGATTTTATGCACATCAACCTGACCTGAACTATGACAACCCTGCCGTCAGGCGGGCTATCTTGAGAGTTATAGATTTCTGGCTGAGGTTAGGAGTCGATGGGCTTCGGGCTGATGCAGTGCCCTACCTTTACGAGCGAGACGGTACTAATTGTGAGAATTTACCTGAAACACACGTTTTCTTGAAGGAGTTACGTAAGCATGTTGATGAGAAATTCAGAAACCGCATGCTCCTGGCAGAAGCCAACCAGTGGCCAGAAGATGCAGTAGCATATCTGAGCGATGGGAATGAGTTCAATATGGCTTTTCATTTTCCCCTCATGCCCCGCATGTTTATGGCCATTCGCATGGAAGACCGCTTCCCCCTTATTGACATCCTCCAGGAAACACCGGCAATTCCGGAGACCTGTCAGTGGGCTATTTTTCTCCGCAACCACGATGAACTTACCCTTGAGATGGTCACTGATGAAGAGCGGGATTACATGTACCGAACGTATGCCAGCGACCCTGCTGCCCGTCTCAACCTCGGCATCCGCCGGCGACTGGCGCCACTCTTGAACAATAATCGTAAAAAGATTGAATTGATGAACGGCTTGCTCTTTTCGTTACCGGGGACGCCAGTGATTTACTACGGTGACGAAATCGGCATGGGGGACAACTTCTATCTCGGCGACCGCAATGGGGTGCGTACTCCAATGCAGTGGAGCCCTGACCGAAACGCAGGATTCTCCCAAGCCAATCCCCAGAAACTTTACCTCCCCCCCATTATCGATCCCGAATATCACTATGAGTCCATTAATGTAGAAAATCAGCAAAATAATCCCGACTCTCTTCTTTGGTGGATGAAGCGCACCATTGCTCTCAGGAAGCGGTTTAAGGCTTTTGGACGAGGGAGCCTTGAATTCCTTCAACCAAAAAATCGTAAGATCCTGACTTTCCTTCGCCGCTATGAAGACGAGAACATTCTGGTTGTGGCGAACCTTTCACATGCCGCCCAGCAAACTGAACTTGACCTTGCCGAATTTCAGGGAAGGGTGCCAGTTGAGCTCTTCGGACGAACGGAGTTTGCTCCCGTTAGCGGTGGCCAATACTGCTTTACCCTTGGCCCATATGTTTTTTACTGGCTTTCCCTCGAATCAGAACGTGCTGAGCCGCTTCGCCTTCGTGCTTTGCCTTCAGAGGCTGTCGGAACTCTCCCTACTTTAACTGAGACGGAGGATAATCTCTTCAGGAAAGAAGGTCGGTTTATCCTGGAAGCAGTTCTTCTGGACTATATAAAGGGCCGCCGATGGTTCCGCGGGAAGGCGAGGGACTCCTGGGCACTTCAGATTCTAGATATCATACCCATACATTCTCCAGAGTTTGCTGCCAACCTTGTCTTGATTGAAGTGGAATATACTGAAGGGGACCCGGAGACATATGTACTTCCTCTTATTAGTGCTCCTGCCGAACAGGCAGTCGAGATTATAGCTGATTATCCTCATGCTGTTATTGCCCGCCTGAAACCTGAAGAAAATTATGGTGGCAGAGAGAGCCTACTCTATGATGCCCTGGCAGACAAGAGCTTTTGTAAATTGCTGATGAAAGCCATTGGGCGACAGCGCCATTTTGGGGGAAAGACTGGCGAAGTCGTGGCCTCACGAACTCGGGTTTTTCGCCATATCCGCACAACATCCCAAATATCTCTGGAACCTGTTCCCGTTAAGGCAGAGCAGACCAATACATCTGTGGTCTACGGGGATCGGTTAATTCTTAAACTATTTCGCCGCATCGAGGAGGAAATTAACCCTGAGTTGGAAATTGGTCGCTTTCTAACAGAAAAAACTGATTTTCCGTATGTCTCACAGTTAGCTGGTTACCTTGAGTACCATCGTAAGAAGGGCAAGAAAACAACTCTGGCCACCCTTCACAACTTTGTGCCGAACGAAGGAGACGCTTGGCAATATACTCTGGACTTCCTGAATCGCAATTTCGACTACATTCTGGCACATCCCGCAGTGCAAGTGCCACTCATTCCTAGGAAGCACCTGTTGTCTTTACTGAAGGAGCCACCTGCGCTAGCCCAAGAAACCATCGGTCCCTATCTCATTTCGGCACAACTCTTGGGACGGCGTACTGCTGAACTCCATGTAGCCCTGGCTGCAGCATCAGATGACCCGGACTTTGCCCCCGAGCCATTCTCTCTTATTTACCAAAATTCCCTTTACCATGCCCTACGGAGCTTTGCTACGCAGACACTGCAACTGCTGCGTGAGCAACTAAAAGAGATCCCGGACGAGCTTAAGGAAAATGCTCAACAGGTTCTAGACTCAGAGAAGGCCATCGTTGAACGTTTTCAGTTGCTGCGCAATCGAAAAATATCAGCAGCACGAATACGTTGCCACGGAGACTACCATCTGGGGCAGGTGCTCTATACAGGTAAGGATTTCGTTATTATTGATTTTGAGGGCGAACCGGCACGCCCCTTGAGCGAAAGGCGAATCAAGCGATCGCCGTTAAGAGATGTTGCCGGTATGATACGTTCGTTCCACTATGCTGCCCACAGCGCTCTACTCCACCAATCTTCGTTGGCACTTAAACCCGAGAACCTGCTTGCACTGGAACGCTGGGCACAATTCTGGTACGTCTGGGTTTCATCATCTTTCCTTAAATCCTATTTGAAAGGTATTGAAAAAACCGAATTGATTCCTGATGATCCTGAGCAACTTAAGATTCTTCTGGACGTCTATCTCTTAGAAAAGGCTATCTATGAAATTGGTTACGAGCTGAATAATCGTCCACACTGGTTAAAGGTGACACTTCAGGGTATATTACAACTACTGAAAGCTAGAGAATAGGCATAGGATGTCGAGATATGCTTTGAGATACTTAAATGGGCAGCATATGCAGTTACGCAAAACAATTTAGGCAGGAGACAAGAGATGACACGGGAAGAAAACAGAAGGGAAGAGGTACCCTCAAAGGATAAGATAAATGCTCAATCAATGGGCTCCGACATAAGCATGCTGACCAATGACGATCTTTTTCTCTTTAATGAAGGGGCTCATTATAGGCTTTACGAAAAGCTTGGAGCTCATCTTATAGTAGTGGATGGAGTCGAGGGAACCTATTTCGCAGTATGGGCACCTAATGCCAGGCAGGTCTTTGTCATGGGTGAGTTTAACGGTTGGGATAAGTCGAGCCATCCACTTCGCCCAAAGGGGCAATCGGGTATCTGGGAAGGATTTATCCCGGGTGTGGCCAAGGGAACAATTTACAAGTATTACCTCGTCTCTCATCGCCGCGGCTATCGGGTGGAGAAAGCCGACCCATTTGCATTCTATGCTGAAACGCCTCCCAAAACAGCCTCCGTTACTTGGGATTTAGATTATAGCTGGGGAGATCAGGCGTGGATGGAGAGGCGGTACACTTATAATGCCCTTGATGCCCCCGTCTCTATCTACGAAGTGCATCTGGGCTCCTGGCAGCGAGTACCCGAGGAAGATAATCGCCACCTTAGATACCGAGAGCTGGCTCCTAAGCTAGCTGAGTACCTGAAACAAATGGGGTTTACCCATGTCGAGTTTCTGCCGATAATGGAGCACCCCTTCTATGGCTCGTGGGGCTATCAGGTAACGGGATACTTTGCTCCAACCAGCCGCTACGGTACCCCCCAGGATTTCATGTATCTTGTTGACTATTTACACCAGCATGATATAGGTGTAATCCTGGACTGGGTACCTTCTCATTTCCCTAATGATGAACACGGACTGGCGTATTTCGATGGAACACATCTTTACGAGCACGGTGATCCAAGACAGGGCATTCATCCGGACTGGAATAGTCTCATTTTTAATTATAGTCGGCACGAAGTGAGAAGCTTTCTCCTTAGCAGTGGACTATTCTGGCTGGACAAGTATCACGTCGATGGCCTGCGTGTAGATGCAGTAGCCTCCATGCTTTATCTGGATTATGGCCGTAAACAGGGTGAATGGATACCTAACAGATATGGAGGGCGGGAGAACCTCGAAGCTATTACCTTCTTGCGCCGCTTTAACGAGACAGTTTATCAAGAAAGTCCTGACGTACAAACCACGGCTGAGGAATCCACTGCGTGGCCCATGGTATCCCGTCCAACTTATCTGGGAGGGCTGGGATTTGGTCTGAAGTGGGATATGGGTTGGATGCATGATACCCTTGAGTATATGACCAAAGATCCAATCTATAGAAAATATCACCATAATGACCTGACCTTTCGTTTAGTTTATGCCTTCTTCGAGAACTTTGTGCTGCCGCTTTCTCATGATGAAATTGTACATGGCAAAGGTTCACTCTTGGGAAAGATGCCGGGAGACGATTGGCAGAAGTTCGCCAACTTGAGGCTTCTTCTGGGATATATGTATGCCCAACCCGGAAAAAAACTCCTGTTTATGGGAGGTGAGCTTGGACAGTGGCGGGAATGGGCGCACGATGAGAGTCTGGAATGGCACCTCCTTGACTACCCGCCACATTCTGGTCTTAAGCACTGGGTTGAGGACTTAAACCGATTCTATCGGAGGCAGCCAGCTCTCTACGAATTGGATTTTGAACAAGCAGGCTTCGAATGGATTGACTGCAATGATGTTGAGCACAGCGTGGTCAGTCTGGTGCGTAAAGGGCATTCACCAGACGACCTTCTTGTAGTAGTTTGTAACTTCACTCCCACAACTCATTTTGACTACCGCATTGGTGTGCCACGACCAGGATGCTGGAGAGGGCTATTAAATAGTGATGCCAGGGAATACGGAGGTAGTGGTCAAGGAAGTCTAGGCAAAGTGGAAGCAACGCCGACTCCTTTGCATGGCCGCTCCTATTCCTTGACCATCACCCTGCCGCCTCTAGCCACTGTGTTCTTCAAATCCTCACAGTGAAACAAGGACCTTTTTAATAGACTTGATAATTACTCTGCAACCTATCACATTTTAGAGGCGTTGTGTACTACTATGTCCTATTGTATACTGGTGTAAATAACGATTCCAAGATAGCAAGTCTGTCGTGGATAATCAGAAGCACGGTAGAATCATAAGTTCTTCCATCCCAGACATAGACGGTTGGGATAAGGGACAAGCGAGCGTGAGCTTTCCCAGAGCAAGCGGTATATTATTGCACCCGACCTCACTCCCAGGCCAATTTGGAATAGGGGACTTGGGAAAGGAGGCCTATCGATTCGCAGATTTTCTGGTCAGCACTGGTCAGCGTCTCTGGCAGATTTTGCCCCTGGGGCCCACCGGTTATGGCAATTCCCCATACCAGTGCCTTTCTGTCTTCGCTGGAAACCCACTGCTCATAAGTCTGGAGAAGCTAGTTGAAGATAAGCTCCTGGAGCCCGCTGATTTAGAGAGTGGGCTTTCCTTCCCAGAAGATAAGGTTAACTATAGCTCAGTTATGGAGTTCAAGATACCATTGTTAAGAAAGTCCTTTGAGATCTTCCAAAAGAAGACTGCTCCGAGTGAACGGGAGCAATACGAAATTTTTTGTCAGCGGAATTCTTCCTGGCTTGAAACGTATTCCTTGTTTATGGCCTTGGAAGAGGCTCATGGACTTGCTGCCTGGAATACTTGGGATGAAGGCATCCGAAAACGGCGGTCGAAGTCTCTCGGAAGCTGGAGCAAGAAACTGGACCACGAAATCCGATGCCACAAATATCAACAATATCAGTTTTTTAAGCAGTGGTCCGGGCTAAAGAAGTACTGTAATGAGCGCGGGATCAGGCTCATCGGTGATATTCCCATATTTGTTGCCCTTGATAGCGCTGAGGTCTGGTCTCACCCGGAAATGTTCTATCTGGATACTGGTGGTAAACCTACGGTTGTAGCCGGAGTACCACCTGACTATTTTAGCAAGACAGGGCAGTTGTGGGGAAATCCCCTCTACCACTGGGATGTAATTGCCAAGAAAGACTATGCGTGGTGGATTGAGCGCTTCCGAGCTACACATGCCTTAGTAGACATAATTAGGTTGGACCATTTCCGCGGCTTCGAGAAATACTGGGAGGTTCCTGGCACAGATATTACCGCTATGAATGGGAGGTGGGTATCCGGACCGGGACTTGAACTCTTTGAGGCTGTACAAAAGGCGTTAGGTGCTCTGCCCATTATTGCCGAGGATTTAGGGATAATCACACCAGAAGTAGATGCACTTAGAGAAAAGCTCGGTTTTCCCGGGATGAGGGTTCTCCAGTTTGCCTTTGGCAGTGACCCTAAAGCTGATGATTATAAGCCTCATAGCTATCCACAAAACTGCATAGTATATACTGGTACCCACGACAACAATACAACGATTGGCTGGTTTAAAGGTAGCACAATAGAAGATACTACTCAGAGCAGAGAGGAGCAAGAAAGAGAGAAGCAGATTACCTTGAGGTATCTTGGCACAGACGGACACGAAATCAATTGGGATTTCATCCGGCTAGCTTTGATGTCTGTCGCCCATACAGCTATTATCCCTATGCAAGATGTTTTAGGATTGGGCAGCGAAGCTAGGATGAACCTTCCAGGTACTACAGAGGGGAACTGGTGTTGGCGTTTCGTGCCGCACATGTTAACCGATGAAATTAAAGACAGGTTGCAGGAGTTAACTGCACTTTACGGACGGTGATTACAGCTTTATGGTTTGTTCCAGTGGGTTTTCATTGCTGGAGGGACTACGCAGAAAGTAAGTACTTATAAATACTTACTAAATGCGACTCAGGATTTTAAGTCCGATGGCATAACTGAAATTCTCCACTTATCCCCATATTACTCATTGACATCGTCAGACTAATCGTTTACGCTTTTAATGCTGGTTGAGAAAACAACTGTGATATTGATATCAGTTTGATAGCCGAGACTTAAAGGGGCCGGAATGATTATTGTGGGTGAGCAGATAAATACAAGTCGAAGAAGCAGTTGAAAAAAGGGATACCAGCTTTATAATCAAAGTAGCCAGGGGACAAGCAGAGGCCGGCGCCCATTACATCGATGTCAACGCAGGGACATTCTTAGAGCGGGAAACCGAGTGTCTTTGCTGGTTGGTGGAAACCATACAATCTGAGCTAGCCCTGCCTCTATGTCTGGACAGCCCGAATCCGGCTGCTCTTGCAGAAGCAATAAAACGTCACAAGGGTGAACCGATAATCAACTCTATCTCTCTTGAGACAGAACGTTTTCAGGCTCTTCTTCCGGTAGTTACTTCTCAACCCTGTCGTATAGTGGCTCTTTGTATGGCAGAAATGGCAATGCCAACTACCGTTGAAGATAGAGTGCAGGTCGGAGCAGAACTTATCGACAGGTTAACCGATGCAGGCATTCCCCTGGAAAAGATTTACGTAGACCCACTTATACAACCTATTTTTCCGTAGATACGCAGATGGGGCTTGCTGCATTGGGTGCTATTTCAAGAATAATGAACGATTTCCCCGGAGTAAACACCATCTGTGGGCTTTCCAACATCTCTTTTGGGCTCCCGTCCCGTCGCCTGATAAATCGTAATTTTCTATCCCTTTGCCTCTCCCGCAGTCTATCAGCCGTAATTTTAGACCCGATGGATAAGCAACTTATGGCGACTCTCCTGGCTGTTGAAATGCTTCTCAATCGTGACGAGTATTGCGAGAACTTTATTACAGCATATCAGACGGATCGTATTTCAGATAAATAATAATCCGATTTTATTATAAGTAAAGATATACTCGAGGAGGTTGAAAATGAGTGATTTAAAAGCATTGTCTGAAGCCGTGATTAAGGGGGATATAAATTCAGCGATAGCGGAAACCCGGAAAGCCCTGGATTCCGGCAATAGTGCCCAGGATATTCTCGATAAAGGACTTATTGCTGCTATGGATGAAGTGGGCAGGAGATTTTCCAAAGGACTGCTGTTTGTCCCTCAAATGTTGCGCTCAGCCAAGACCATGCAAGAGTGTATGAAGCTGCTTGAATCGTTATTTCAGGAAGGTGATATTACCTCCAAGGGAAAAGTGCTTATTGGTACGGTCAGGGGTGACTTACATGATATTGGTAAGAATCTAGTCTCTATGATGATGGAAGGTGCGGGGTTCAGCATAGTTGACCTTGGAGTAGATGTTTCTCCGGAGCGCTTTGTCGAGAAAATACATGAGATAGAACCAGATATTGTGGCTATGTCAGCACTACTCTCCACCACCATGCCGTCAATGCGAATAACTATAGAGGCACTAAAGCAGGCTGGCATAAGGGGTAAAGTAAAGGTCATGATTGGCGGTGCACCTGTTACTGACAAGTATGCACGGGAAATAGGGGCTGACTGTTACGGACCGGATGCTGGTTCCGCTGTCACCAAGGCTAAAGAGATACTGGGGATTTCCTAGATAAATATTTTTTACCCAAATGGAGTGAATTATGAAACAAAAAAAGCTATCCACTCTGCAACCTCGGTTAAAAGTATTGAATCGCGAGCAAGCCCTGGCCATACACGAGACTGCTCTGGAGATTCTAGAGAAGGTGGGGTTCAAGATGGAGCACGCAGGTGCTCTGGAAATGCTTACCAATGCCGGCTGTAAGATTGATGAGGGTAATCGGATTAAGTTACCTGCTCGCCTCGTTGAAGATGCTCTGGACTCTGCGCCCAAACAAATTGTCCTTTACGACCAGAGAGGAAATGAAGCTATGCCGCTGGTCAACGGTAATTCTTTCTATGGCACGGGTTCGGATGCTACTTTTACCCTCGATATGGATACGGCTCTATTGACTTTGTGATGTCCATGGGTAACCCTGAGAATGTGCCAGTACAGGATATATATATTCATGTTTTTGCCGAGATGGTCAAAAACACTAATAAGCCTATCGTGTTTATAGCTGACAGTGGCCGCGATATCTCCAGGATTTATCAGATTGCCTGTCAGGTAATAGGTGGTGAAGAA